>Ga0169931_10009377_pt1 | contig 14117 bp, 1 predicted proteins | sample Kivu_15m_20L_FD_129675 | JGI IMG/M metagenome (GOLD analysis project Ga0169931, IMG submission 129675) | Freshwater microbial communities from Lake Kivu, Western Province, Rwanda to study Microbial Dark Matter (Phase II) - Kivu_15m_20L... | ecosystem: Environmental > Aquatic > Freshwater > Lake ...
CGGGTGAACCAAACCTGATTCCACCGTTTGCTGTGTCGGCAGTGGTAATCTTCAAATCAGCAGAAAAGGCTGCCAGATTGTCCGATCCGTCACTGCTGATCAACACATCGACGTAGCCCGAGCCTCCGTAAGCAATCTGAGCATCCTGGACTTCGATGATTAGGTCACCAAAGCAGGTCGTGGAAAAAGCCAGCAGAAGCAACAATCCAGCACACGCAGACAACCAACGTCGACAATTGAACATTTACCGTCCCCACATCGCCGTAAGCTTTCTCAACTGCCCCGCTCACACCGAGCCGATGAGAAATATTCCACACTGACAGCAAACTTGCCTGATGCAAATCAATAAAACGGTTCTGTCAGCGATTTTCGAGTACCGTGCCACCGGAAAATCAGAAATATCACATCTTCGCCAGCAAAACAAACTCCTCCAGCTGACGTTTGCCCAGATCTCACAAATTCGCAGCACAGCGTTCCACGGCCGATAAAAAACGAGCCTCACTCCGCAGCGGCTCAAGATCCGGCTCAGACTTCACCCGAAACGGATCCGCAAAACCCTCACCTGCCGCTCGCTCAAGTGCAGTCAGAGCATCCGCCACGAGCGCCGCACGAGCCTCAGCTGGAACGTGGCGAGACAGCTGCGCCAGTGCCCGCGCCCGCTCCAGATGTAACTCACCGTTCTTTGCAGAGACTGCCCCCAACTCATCAGCCAGCTTCCGAGTTGGGTCGGCAAGACCGCAGCGAGCATCGATCAGCATCAAATTGATCTGATTTTTCTCATCGCTCGATGCATCCACCAGTTCCTGACGCAGCGCACGACAACGCTCCTGCAGACTGGCCGCCTCCCCCGACTCGCCCTGCAAATCCCGCAGCGTCGCCATCCGATACAACGCCGTCGAAAGCTGCCGCTTGTAATCCGCCTTTTGAGGATCTGCGGCATACACCTCCTCGAAAAGAACCAGCGACTCGCGAATCACGGGCATCGCCTTGTCCAGCTGACCAATCCACAACAGCGACTGGCCATAATTCCCCAAATGCCCCGCCAGCTCAAGCTTCAGCGGCAGCATCGTACTGCGACGCTCATAAATCTCCCGCCGACCCGCAATCGCTCGATCATACAGACCCAGCGATTCTTCCGTTCGCCCCAGACGCATACAGATATACGCCAGCCCCAGTGCCATTTTGTCGTGGTTGATCTGCCTGGCCGCGGTGCGAGTGTCCTTTTCGTTCTCACTCAAACCCGCAAAATCAGGTGCCGAACGAATCGACTGCAATACTGCAGCCATCAGCTGCAAAGACTCAGAAAAATTTTTCTCTGCCTCCGCCAGACGCCCCTGATGCAGTGACTCCACTCCCTTGTCCTGCAAAATCGCCGCCAACAGCTCCTGCGTCTCCTGCAGTGCCGGACTGCCGGGCTGCGGCTGCGGATCCGCCAGACACTCCCTCGCCAGCTTCTCAGACTCTTCCAGCAACCCCAGCGCCGCCGCAGGGTCACCACTCAGACGCTTCTTCACCGGCGTCCAGACCAGCCCGATCTTGGCGCGGTTGCTGCGTGCTGAATCAGTGCGACCCTTCAGCGCAATCCGCTCGGCACTCATGTCATACAGCCGCGAAAACTCACGGTCAGCCTCCGACAGACGATCCAGCTCAACAAACGCGGTCCCGATCTGCTGTCGCAAAGCCATCAGCGTCGGTATCGCCTCACCTCTGAGCCCCCCCGTCAGCTCTATGTCCAGCTCGTCCCACTTCTTCGACACAGCCTCCAGAACGGCGATCCGCACTTCACTCATGCCGGCCTGCTGCTTCAGCTTCGCATCCGTTTCCGTCAGCACGAACTGAATGTTTTGCAGCGCCAGGTTGGCCTGCCTGCGAGCCAGCGCCTCGTTTTCCTCAGCCTTCGCCTTCTGCTGGTTGGCCACCACCTTCTGACGCTCAGCTTCATCCCGCTGCTCAGTCGCAATGCCCTTCTGACGATCAGCTTCGTCCCGCTGCTGCTCGACGTTCTTCTTCTCGTCAGCAATCTGCGCCGCCTGCGCTGATGTGACCACCCAGGCCCACGACGAAATCACTGCCGTCAGACCGATAAACAGTCCCGCCAGACCCGAAGGAACCGCGATCCTGGGGTTGCGGCGACACCACCGCCACGCACGCTGCAGACGACTGATCGGTCGAGCCTGAATGGGTTCGCCATTCAAGTATCGCTGCAGATCGTCCGCCATCGCAGCACAGCTTTCATACCGCGCTGCCGGATCCTTCTGCAATGCCTTCAAACAAATCGTTTCCAGGTCCACAGGAATCGCCGGCTGCAGCTGACGCGGAGATACCGGATCGTTGTTGATCACCTGCATCACCGTCTCAAGCGGACGATCAGTGATGAACGGCGGCCGAGCTGTCAGCATCTGATAGAGCACCGCACCCATCGAATACTGATCGGACTTTGCCGTCACAGCAGAAATCTGCCCGCGAGCCTGCTCGGGAGGCATATAGCTGGGACTGCCCATGATCGTGCCGTCACGAGTCGCCCCGGATGCCTCACCGTCCACTTCCTTCGCCAGACCAAAGTCCGTGACCTTCGGATTGCCGGTCGAATCCAGCAAAATGTTGGCCGGCTTCAGGTCTCGGTGCAAAATGCCGTTGTCGTGAGCATACTGCATGGCACGACAGACCGTCTGCACCAGCGAAGCCGCAGAGCGAGCATCTCTGGGTTTGCCGTCCAGAGTCTTTTGCAGGTCGCTGCCATCGACAAATTCCAGCGAAAACCACGGCAGACCGTCCTGCTGCCCCATGTCAAAAATCTGCACAATGCCCGGATGCTGCAGATGAGCCACAGCGCGAGCCTCAGCAAGAAATCGCTGCAGTGCAGGGCCACTGCTGTGAGCCCCGGCAAGGATCATCTTCAATGCTACCGTCCGCTTCAGAATGCGATGACGAGCCTTGTAGACAACACCCATTCCACCACGACCAAGCTCAGACAAAACTTCATAGTCGCCAATCACCTTGCCCGCAGGCCCTGTGACCCGCATTCCTCCCTGCGAACCACCGTCGTTCAAAGTCTCAACGTAGTCCTCAAGTTCCGGCGGACCGTTCACCAGAGTCTCGCCCGGATTCCCCGCAATCGCAGCGGACTGCGGCACCAGAGTAGCCCCGGGATCCGCTGCAATCGCTTCACCCGCCAGCTGCGGATCCAGACATGTCTTTTGCTGCGCCCCCTGAGATGACCGTACAACTCCGGCTGCCTCCAGACTGGAAAGAGCGGCAGATTCCGCTGCGCCACCACCGTCCAAAGTGTCATCGGCCGAGGCCACAAGCGTCACTGCGGGATCCGCCACAGGCAGAGGAGCCAACAGGGTGTTGGCTCCTGCAGCACCGCTCAACTGACCAACGGCACCAGGATTCGATCCATAAGATTCTGCAGCGGCCATGATCAGACCTCTTGAGGAATTCAGAAACAGCACCGTCAAAGTGTCAGGCGTATACCCCGACGAACTAAGTATCCTACTGACTCTGCCCGCAAAACCTCAAGCTCTTCCTTTCGCGGATTCTTCAAACTTCGGGCTATTTCCTACGGAATCCGCAAAGATCGTAACGTCCGACCGTACTCAGCCGTCCAAAAGCAACAGCATCCAATCCCGCAGTTTCTGCCCGGCCCGGCGTGTGGCCGCCATGCGATCCACAATATTGACCGCTCCACTGCCGTCAAGGTCCCCATTTAACTGGCTGCCAACTTGCCCCATCTGACTCAACACAAGGTTCAGGTCGTCTGTCGCTACATTCCCGTTACCATTTGCATCCCCATACAACCGGAAAAATTCATACGAAGCGTCCTGCGCGTCACCAAATGATGCATTTCCGTTCAAATCCACACTGAGACGATAGAAACCGTCCCCTGCCTCTGCAGCTCCGCCAAGCCCCACCGACCCAAAGTCCAGCCTCAGCCGCCGATCGGTCGCCGACGGCACTACGCTGTAACCGGAAATAGTCTGCCAGGCAACTGCCCCCTCACTCGCAGCCGTGATCGGCAGTCGCTGAACACGCAGTCGACCGGCTCCCAAAGAACTGGGATCAGCACTGAACAGCACGTCCAGGTATCGGACATAGGAACGCTGAGTCATCCCATTCTGAACGCGAATACCAAGAGATGTAAGACCAGGGGAATTGAACGTCACAGTGGCCGTTTTATCAGGGACTGAAGGAGCAGCTTCGACATTTCCTGCACCGTCAGCAGCCCTCGTGTAAAATCCATACGTATGCTGCTGACCGTCCAGCAAACCGATGACCCTCGAGACACCGCTAAAGTTTCCCGGCGATGTCTGTATCGCACTCACCGTATCCACCTTTGCCGCAGCTCCGCCGTCTATTGTCATGTAGACATCAAAAAACTGCAGTACACGACCACTGGGCTTTGCTCCCACTATCTGCAGTTCAAACTGCCCTGCGCTGTTCCAGCTCAGGCTGGACACTTCACTGGCAGGCGGCACGATATCACCAATCACGGTGTATGTATCGGCAGCCGACTTCAACTCACGATTGCCGGCGTTGTCCACCGCCCGGCTGTGAAACCAATACGTGCGATTGGCCAGAGCAGTAAATGCAAATGACGGACTGGCCGCCGGCACGGTCGCAAACCAAATGTAGCCGGCGCCCGTCGAATAGTACAACTCATACTCCTTCACACCACTCGCATTTACCCCTGGATCAGACCCGGAAGCGGTAATCGTCAAATTTACTGTTGTCGCCGCTGCCGGCAACGCCGCCAAAGTACTCACCGGAGCCGTCTCGTCAACGATGTCCGTAATCGACACCGTAATCGCCTTCTCAAAACTTAACCCGCCCGCATCCGTTGTCCGCACTCGAACCGATCGACTGCTCGACTGCTCATAGTCGAACACAGCCGCAGTCCGCAACTGACCGCCACTGATGGAAAACAGAGCATTGTCAGTCGCACCAACCCCCGACACCAGAGCATACGTAAACGACGTGTCACCGTCCGGATCAGTTGTGCTGAAATCACCAACCACCGTCCCAACAGCCAGATTCTCAGAAACCGAAGCCGGTGACAGAGTGATATTCGTCGGAGCATTATTCAGCAGCTGAATCGTTGCCGTCAGCGTCAGCTCGTTGCTCTGCCCGCTGTCGTCGTCCTGCAGCCGCAGCCGAATCACTGTGCTGGCCCCCTTCCCAAACGTCACCTTGAATGTACCGGCCCCCGTCGCACTGTTGATCGTAAAGTCCGACACCGTCCCAAAGGTTCCACCCGACACACTGGAAACACTAAACGTATCAGCACCCACGTCCGACGCCGTAAAGGAATACGTATGAGTCGTCGCCTCCACAGGATTTGACTCACCCGTCAGCGTCAGCAGCACAGGATTCACATTCGAAACCGTTACTGTGAAACTCTCACTCTTCGACTGCCCAATATCATTCACGATCGTCACAGTCACTGTGTACGTGCCGTTATCAGTCCACGTATGCGACAAAGACGCCGTGCCATTCGATGCTACAGTCAGCGACTGTGCTCCACTGCCATCACCATAGTTCACCGTACTGCCCGCCCAGCTGCTCGCAGCACGGTCCGTCACTGTGATCGATCGACTGAACACCGCCCCCTCAGTCGCTGTCCCGCTGCTGCCCACCGCAACCGACAGCGAATAATCATCCCCCACACCACCGTCAATCGTGTCCGTACCGCCAAATCCCTTGATCGTATCCACGCCGTCGCTCTCGTTCGACTTCGTAAATCGCGATATCACCAGCTGATAATGCCCCACATCCGTGTCATCCCGAGTATCCAGAAATCGTTTCAGCAGATCCGGATAACCCAAAATATTGTTGGGATTCGATGGATTGATCGGACTGGCCGGGTTCGTCGGATCAAACAGCGAACTTGCCGGATCACGCCGGAATGTGTCCACCTCAATAAAATACGTACCCGTCACCGGCAGCAACAGATCCACAATCGAACTGTCCGTCGGCTCAAATGTGTCGTCGTTGACCGCCGTCGACGTAAACCACGGTACCTCGGTCAGAACCCCGCCCTGCAAATACCAGACCCGCACAATCGAATCGATATAATCATCCGCAGCAGTCCCATATCGCGTCAACGAATTGCTGTACAGGTCAATGTTCACAGTATCCCCGGCACTGCCGCTGAAACTGTACCAGTCGTTCTGCGACTTGCCCGTCGATGTATCCATCTCGATCTCACCCAGTACCGATTTCATCTGCACGTAAAACGTTTTGTTGTAGTTCAAACCGCTGCTCAGCGTGTTCGGAACCGCAACCGTAGTCAGCCCCAAAGCCTGCGCAGCCGAATGACTTCCGTGCGCACTGCCCGACTCCGTCAGGAATGTCTGAGCATGATCGCTGGTCGCCAGCACCAGCTTCATCGCCTCACGCTCTGCGAAAAACAAATTCCGCAGGTCGTTAAACCGATTCGAACCAACCGATGCACCGGTGCCCATCAGGTGATCAAAGGTTTCAACCCCGCCTGCCGGACCGGGGAACTGAGGATTGTAGCCGCTGACGCCCGGAGGATCATGAACACCAAAACCAATCGGCCCGAAACTGTCCTGATGCCTCAAACCCATCAGATGCGCCAATTCGTGAGCCGCGATCTTCGCCGACAGCAGAACAAAATTCTCACTCGTCGCCTCAGGCTTCGCTGCCCCAATCTGCTCATCCCCAAACTCAGGTCGATAACCCTTATCTGCTCCCGCGTCACCGCCCTCATCACTGACATCGTCAGCCGTGATTACACCACCCAGCAATCCATTCACCTGCACCACAGCCGTGCCGCCAAAGCTCAGATTCCCCGGATCAATCTCGCTGGCTAAACCACCCGGACGCCCAAATGCCGGCGTTTCGTTGAAGGTGATCAGTGCGTACTCTGAAACTCCAGATGGAATACTGGCTGCCGACAACACCACACGCACATCAAACCACGGACTCGAAGTATCCGGACCACGATAGTTGCCCTCAACACGACTTCTAATCGCTTCACGTTCTGACGCCGTATAAACATGCTCTCCGGATGCCTCATCCGTTTTCGAGTCAAAGTCCAGCAGTACCCATTGAGTCTGACCGCGACTGCCACCCGTCGCCGCTCCATAGCCCGCCGAATACTCAGCACCATAAATCCGGTTGTCCCGCGCGTTTCCATAAATCGTGTCGGCTCCGGAAGTCCCAACCACGTTCTCCAGACCCAGCCCATTGCTGAGGGTCAGAGAAAACGTGGCAGACTGAGCCTGAGCGGACGTCGAACGCAGATCCAGATTCAGAGCAGCCCCGGTGTACGAACTGAAGTTCAGCGTGTCACTGCTGGTGTCACCCGACCCGCCGTATCCCTCCACAACCGTCACCGTCGCCTGCAGATCCCCCTGGAAATAAACCGTGTCGTTGCCGTCACCACCGTCAAGCGACAGCACTCCGCTGCCCACAATAATGCAGACATCATCACCCGCACCGCCCGTGAAACTCAATGTGTCAGCCGAACCACGCCACGCCAGCAAGTCATTTCCCGGACCGCCCGCAAAGGTCACGCCACTGCCCGATGCAGCCGTGCCACTGTAATTAAAGGTGTCAGCGGCGGCGTCCGATCCCCCGTTGAACACCACACTCCCCAGCCCGCTGCCAAGCACCCGCAGTACATCCGCACCAGCACCGCCGTTGAACGTCAGCGAAGCAAACGAATCCCCGTTGCTGATCAGTGAATCGGCCCCGTCATCCCCATTAAACACCATGGCACCCACGTTGTCGGCATTGGCGATGAACACGTCATCGCCAGCGCCGCCACTGAACGTCAATACCGCCACAACATCGTTGTTCTGCAAAGTATCATCATCGGCACCGCCCGAGAACGTCAGAGTCGTTACCTCGCCATTGTTCACCAGCACATCATCATCCGCACCGCCACTGAAAGTCAGCGTTTCAACCGCACCGTAGTTCACCAAAGTATCCGCGCCGTCGTCAGCAGCTGAACTGATCGGCGTCAAATTCCCGCTGCCGTCAAATTCACCATCACCCAGAAATGTCAGCGTTGTCACACTCCCCCAGTTGGCCAGCACGTCGTCATCTGCACCACCACCAATCAGCAAAGTCGTAATCGTCCCGGTATTCTGCAGCAGATCATCATCGGCACCGCCGCCAAATCGCAGATCCAGGATCGCGCCACTGGAGGTATTCACGAACACGTCATCATCAGCGCCGCCCTCAAAACGCAGACCCGAAATATTTACACCACTGTTCTGAAACGCGTCGTCATCCGCACCGCCGGTAAATACCAGCCCCGTCACACCACCCGCATCATTCAGCAGCAGATCATCACCATCGCCACCAATAAACTGCAAATTCCTCGCATCCACCGCCGCCGCTCGATTCCAGAACCGGTCATTGCCGGCATCCCCCGAAAACAACAGGTCCAGCAATCCCACACCCGAGTTCTGCAGCACGTCATCGTCAGCGCCGCCGTTGAAAATCAGACCAGTGACACCAGTACCGGTATTCACCAGCACATCATCACCAGCACCACCCGTAAATACAGCACCGGCTAGCGACGCCCCCGTGTTGTAAAAAATGTCATCGTCTGCGCCGCCAGTGAACACCAGCCCAGTCACCGCAGAACCCGCATTGTAAAGCACATCCGCACCGGAATCGCCGCCAAACACCACGCCGGTCAGGGCAGAACCCGAGTTCTGCAGAACGTCGTCATCCGCACCACCGTTAAACACAATACCGCCAATCGAACTGACCGTGTTCTGGAACACATCATCGCCGGCACCACCGTTAAACGTCAGCGATGCAAACCCTGAGGCAGCGTTCAGGAATGCGTCTGCCCCGTCGTCTCCCTGAAACAGCACGTAAGACCCCGCGGCACCCGTGCCGCTGCCACGCAAAATCAGGCGATCAGCGCCCGCATTCGTTCCGGAAATCGGCAATCCTGTGCCCGCATCAATATCGCCGCCAAAAATCAGCACCCCGATGTTCGTACCCGTACTGGTCAGAATGTCGTCATCAGCACCGCCACCAAACGTCAGACTGGCAATGCCCGAGCCGGTGTTCTGCAGAATGTCAGCACCACTGTCACCCGTGAATCGCAGTGTCGTGATGCTGCTGCCAGAATTCTGCAGCACATCGTCATCTGCTCCGCCACTAAACGTCAGTGTCGTCAGCGTCGATGCCGTATTCAGCAGCAGGTCGTCGCCAGCACCACCGGTAAAGGTCAGAGTCCCCACGCCGGAACCCTGATTAACCAAAATATCAGCCCCCGCATCACCTTCAAAACTGATGCTGCCAACACCCGCAGCCAGATTCACCAGAATGTCGTCGCCAGCACCACCCGAAAAAATCAACGCAGCCGCTGTCCCCTCATTCCGGAAGATGTCGTCCCCGGCATCACCCGAAAATGTCAGACTTGTACTCACCGTGGCACCACTGGCGTTCAACAGCACATCGTCATCAGCGCCGCCACCAAAGACGATCGAGCCCACTGTGCCGTAATTTGCCAGCGTATCAGCACCGTCGTCGCTCAAAGTACCAATCGGCTGCAGATTGCCGCTGCCATCGAACTGCTGATCGCCACCGAAAATCAATGCTCCGCTGACAGTACCACGATTCACCAGCACGTCATCATCGGCACCACCACCAAACGTCAGCGTGCCGACCGTACCCAGATTCTGCAGCTGATCCGCACCGTCGTCACCGCCAAAATTCAGGGTCGCAATTATGCCGCCCACCCGATTGCTGAGCACGTCGTCGCCTGCACCACCACGAAACAGCAGACTGGTGATCGTTCCCGAATTCACCAGGGAATCTGCACCGTCATCAGCACCAACACTCATCGGCTGCCAGCCACCGCTGCCGTTCGAAACGTAATTGCCACCAAAGAACATCGTCCCGATGCTGGCACCAGCCAGATTTACAAAGGCATCTCCATCCGCACCTCCACCAAAATTCAGCGTCGTAATCTCGCCCGCATTCTGCAGCGTGTCAATGCCGTCATCACCGCCAAATCCCAAAGTCGTAATCGTACCAGCCGCAGAATTCAGCAGCACGTCGTCGTCAGCACCACCACCAAACGTCAATCCCGCAATCGTCCCCACGTTCTGCAGAATATCGGCTCCAGCGTCGCCACCGAATGTGAGCGACGTCGAAACAGTGCCGCTGTTGTACAGCACGTCGTCATCCGCACCGCCACCAAACGTCAATGTCGAAATCGTTCCCAGATTCTGCAGCAGGTCGCTGCCGTCATCTCCGCCAAACACCAGCGTCCCAACCGACGCCCCTGCGCTGTTCAGCAGCACATCATCGTCAGCACCGCCGCCAAAGCTCAGCGTCGTCAGAACGCCCTCGTTCCACAGAGTGTCCGCCCCGTCGTCACCACCAAACACCAGCGCCGTCACTGTCGCCCCCGAGTAATTCCGCAACAGATCATCGTCAGCACCACCGGCAAAGTTCAGCGTCTCCACGAAACCAAAGTTCCGCAGAATGTCGGCCCCGTCATCACCACTGAATATCAAGCTGCCAATGCTTCCCACTGTGCCGGAATTGGACAAACTTACATCCGCAGAACCACCAAAGTTCAAACTGGTCGATGTCCCGACATTCACAAAAACATCGTCGTCCGCTCCGCCCGAAAATGTCAGCGACGTGATCGTCCCCAGATTGGCAAATATGTCGGCCCCGGAATCGCCGCTAAAGACCAACGTCCCCACCGTGCCAGCACCCGACAGCAAAATGTCATCATCACCACCAAAACTTAACGTCGTTGGCACAGATCCGTTGTTCACAAAAATATCGTCGTCAGCACCGCCGCCAAAGACCAGAGTCTCAATCGTGCCGGTATTCGTCAGCACATCCACTCCGTCGTCACCACCAAAATTCAGCGTGCCCAGAATCGATCCGACATTCTCCAAAATGTCATCATCCGCACCGCCACCAAATGTCAGCCCCGTGATTACGCCAGTATTCTTCAAATAGTCGAAGCCGTCATCACCCGAAAACGTCAGCCCGGTAATCCCCGTGCCCGACGTGTAAAGCACGTCGTCGTCAGCACCGCCGAAAATTGTCGCATTCGAGGTACCGGCACCAACGTACAAAGTGTCCTTCCCGGCACCGCCATCCACAGTCGAGCCACTGGCGGCCGTCAGCGAATCTCCGAAGGCACTGCCCCTCACCGAACTGAACGTACCATAAGCAGCCACAATATGGCTGGTGCCGCCCGCTGTAGAGACCACCTGAGCATCCAGTGACGCACTGGGCGCGCCCGTATTGCGAATCCTCGTCAGGTCAAAAGTAATACCCGTCGAATCCGCAAAATCAGCCAGACTGAAGTCCAGCACATTATCCCCGGATGTATCAATCACCGTCAGCACACTGTTGGGTTTCAGGAAATAACTGTCCGAACCCTCGCCGCCATCAACAGTATCGTTGCCGTCATTCGGATAGAACAGATCGGCCCCGGCCCCGCCCAGCAGATAATCCTGCTGCTGACCGCCATCCAGAATTGCAGTGAAGCTGGATGTCAGCGCTGATGCATCCAGGAAATCCTCGCCTCCATAACCCAGCACCAGGATCTGGTTCGACCACAGCCCCTCACCAGGCGACAATCCTACGCCACCAAATCCTGAGCCTGACCGAGTAAACCCGGTGGTGGTAACGCTGATTGTTTCAGCCACATCCGTACCGAAGACTGCCACAACTTCGTACTGGCCCACGCCACCGTCGTCGTCTGACACTGTCACTCGAATCAACGGCGTGCCCAACAGCGTCGCGTTGAAACTCACGTTCTTCGACGTCGCCAGCGTGGAGTAGCCACTGATTCCAGTATTCACTTCCCACAGGTAAGTCAGCCCCGGCACGTCATCCAGACCCGGCTCAACAACATCGACTGTCAGCAGGGTATTGGTCGGAGTCGATCCGAGACGCGGGGCAATCTGAGCGGCAGGAGCCACATTGTTGACCTGCTGAGTCACCGCGGCACTGGTAACGCTGCCGCCATCCGGCACAAATACACCCGCCACAATCCGACCGTCCGTCACTGTCGCAGTGATCGAGGCCGCCGCGAAATTGTCCCTATAGCGGTAACGCGCAGAAAACGTACGATCTGCCGCGTTGACACTGGCCTCTGTCGGCGAATTCCCGTCACCCCACGAAATCAGCACCCGGTGACGATCCGCCGGAGACGCGTCCGCAAACGCCCCCGTCACCACAACAAGATCACCCTCGTTCACCGCGCCCGTCGTGCCATCCACACGCTTCACACTCAAACCACCCACCATCGTCGGTGCAACGTTCCGCACCGTGACAGACCTGCTGCCGCTGCCCTGGGCCGTCAGAAGTGCCAGATCCGACACCACCACCTGCACGCCATACGCCGAGCCATCCGCCCGATTGTCGGCATACGCATGCGTCAGGAATGTACCGCCGAAACTACGCACTCCCGGATCCAGATTCAAAATCGAATCCGGAGTCCCGTCGCCCCAGATCACACGCACCTGATGTGCATCCGCTGTTCCCGGATCCACAAAACTGCCGGAAATCTGCACCACCTGCATTTCATTCGGAGACGTCGGTACCGCATTGATTACCACGGCAGATGCAGCAACATCCGCTACTGCAATATTCCACGTCACCTTCGTCGGCTCGGCTGGCTGGTCGTCATCCCAGAATTCCAGCGTCAGCACACGCGGGCCATCCGCCGAATCATTCGTGTAGACATGAGTAAACTGCGACTGGCTGCCAAACGTACGATCGCCAACCGCCAAAATCACGTCCGACTTCGTACCATCACCCCAGTCCAGCCGCACCGTGTGCCGATCAGTCACACCCGCATCGGTAAATACCCCGGCAAGCGACAGCGGTGCCCCCTCATTCACACTGACCGTGCCACCGGCTGCCACCACAACATCGTTGAATTTGACATCGCCGACAACCGGCTGCGCATTCGATACCTCCACCAGCAGCAGACCCGACGGACTGCTGGTCCCACCGGCACTTCCTGCATCACGCACCGTCACACCTATCGCATAGACGTCCGCTGCCGTCACAGCACCCGTGGAATTGCTGTCGTCAGCATAAACGTGAGTCGTCGAGAACGAGTAAACACCGCTGGCCAGATTGATCGTGCTGCTGCCACCGTCACCCCACGTGATCTCCACCACATGAGCACCACCACCGTCCGTGAAGCTGCCCGACAAACTGGCTGCCCCACCCTCAATGACATTCCTCGTCAGCACAAAACTGCTGAAGTCCACCACCGGAACCAAATTGGCAACCTGCACAGTAAACGTCTTCGTCCCGGTCGCCAGACCGTTGTCCACAATCTGCACGGTCACCGTCCAGGTACCCGGAGTCGTATAGGTGTGGGACAGCTGAAACTCGCGAGATTCCTGCAGCACCAGCGGCTGCACCCCGCTGCCGTCCCCATAATCCACCGTCGCCGTCCATGCTCGCGAATCCGGGTCGTAAAATGAGCCATCGACCGTCAAAGTCTCACCCTCGTTCTGTAACACCGGGCTGACCACATCCACCACGATCTCCGGCGGCACTGCGCTGCCCTGTTCACCCGCCAAAATCAAGGGCGAAAACTCAGACACCGGCCCCGTCAGCAAACCCGTCATCTGCACACCATTCGTCAGGCCCGGCGGCAGATTAAACACAAATCGGAAACGATTCTGAACAATCGCAGAACCACCCGCCGTCACCGTCACACCACGCACCACCGGACCGTAGGAACCTGTCGTGCTGTCAGTGTCCAGCACCGAGCCTTCCGTGAAGGTAGCCAATGCCGTTACACCGTCACCAAACTGCTGCCCAACCCGACCAGCATTCAAATACAACTCAAAAGTGGCGCCCGCCGGAGCAAACCCCGTCAGCGTCATCTTGCCGTTCTCAATCGACGCGGATTCAAAGATCGGGAAGTCCGCCGTTGTATCCGCTGTGCTGTTCAAACTTATCCCAGCAGCCCCCACGTCCACCGGCAGCCCGGAATTCCCCTGAAAACTGTTGCTTCTTAAAACAGTCGATGCCGCTGACTGCGTGCCATTCTCCGCTGCTCCGTCAATCCGGACTCCTGCGCCGCCGTTGAAACGCAACAGATTGCCAGTGCTCGGCAGCCC
>Ga0169931_10009379_pt1 | contig 14112 bp, 8 predicted proteins | sample Kivu_15m_20L_FD_129675 | JGI IMG/M metagenome (GOLD analysis project Ga0169931, IMG submission 129675) | Freshwater microbial communities from Lake Kivu, Western Province, Rwanda to study Microbial Dark Matter (Phase II) - Kivu_15m_20L... | ecosystem: Environmental > Aquatic > Freshwater > Lake ...
CGAGTGCCGGTCGGGTGGGTCGCCCGTAAACTTCCGGAGCCAGTCGCCCAGATAGCTCAGTCGGCAGAGCATTTCACTCGTAATGAAAAGGTCGCGGGTTCGATTCCCGCTCTGGGCTCAACGAGGTGTGCACCCAAGTGGGTGGAAACTGAGCACCGAAGTCCCGGAATCTGGAAACAGAGACCGGGACTTCTGCTTTCCCGGGGTCGAACGCTCGCGTCTGACTGTCCGGTGAATGCGAAACGACCGCCGGAAGGCGGTCGCGTGCAGGGGTGATCAGTTCTGGGACGTGCGAGGAGAGCCTCGAATCACAGCTCTCAGCTCGTCAGTGGTTCAGGCGGCTGACGGCGGAGCGTTCGCGGCAGCGTCAACCGTGAGGACGTCGGCGTACTTCACCACGCCGGAGTTCTTCGGACGGCCACGCTTCTTCGTCGGTGCTTTCGGCGCGCGCTTGGCGAACGCATCCGCGAGACGAAGGTTGGTGCTCGCAACCGCGAACGCAACCAGCATCCCGGTCTTCCAATCCCCCGCACACGGATGGTTCCGCGGCGCAGGTTCTCGCACGCTTCGTTCTTCACGCTCCCGAAGAAACCTTCAACGCGTGAGCGCCGCGACATCGAGGAGAACCAACGAGCCGACCCGAACAGATCGCGCTGCGAGAGCGGTGCATCAGTGGCCTGGAACGTCGTGAGCTTCTTCGAGCACACTGATCCGGGAAGAGCGGTTGCGGGGCCGAGCGCGGCGGGGAACGCGCTCGGGGTGCTTGACGGCACGAGTGGGCAGAACAGCTTTCCGACAGCCGCGGGGCACTGATACACCTGATTGCCGTTTGCTTTGCGAGATCCGTGCGGTACGAGCGCGTACTTCTCGCGCATCGCGATCTTCTGCTGCTACGCCTGCACGTCAGCCCACGGCGCTCCCGGAGGCGGCGGTGTCAAGAGCTGCAACGCCGGCGGCACCGACGGGGAGAACGGGCCCTCTGGGGCTTGCTGTCTCGAGACTGTGTGTTGGCGGTGGTCACTCCTGGAAAGGTGCCTGTACGGCAGTTGTAGACCCGCGTTGATACGAGCAAAACGCGTACAATCCTCCTGTTTGCTGTGTCATCATTGGCGTGTGGAAAAGCCTGGTTTCAAACCGGCGTGAGTGTGCTCGAACCCCCGGGATTTTGCATGCACCAGCCACCCCACCTGGGCAGATCCCTGCCCGCTGACTGCGACCGAGGCTGCCTGGTCGATCTTCCAGCACCGCGCCGCCTAAGCATCGCGCACGCCGCGGTTGGCTTTACTGTGGCACATGGCTTACTACGCGAAGTTTGACGATCTCGCAGCGCGCGAGATTGGTTGGTACGTCTACGCCCTAAGAGACCCGCGCGATGGAGTCGTCTTCTACGTCGGAAAGGGTCAAGCCAATCGTTGGTTTGATCACATTCATGAAGCGCGAACCCGAACGGACAGTCCGCAGTTGAAATTGGCCAAGATCCGCGAGATTGAGGCAAGCGGGAAAATGGTCGATGCGTTCATCGTTCGACGAGGTTTGCCGAGCGAGAAGATGGCGTATGAAGTCGAAGCAGCAGTGATTCACGCCTTCCGACTTCTCGAAAAGTCGTCGCACGTCACTGCGGTTGAATTGACGAACATGGCCGAGGTTCATTACCCGGAGCGCGGTCTTGCCGATGTGCGGGTTGCACAGTCCATGCTCAATGCGCCGCAGGCTCCCGAGATCACGGTTCCGTGCGGTCTTTTCCGAATTCCGCAACTCTGGTTTCCCGAAATGTCAGACGATGAGCTCCGCGAGGCGACGTCAGGGTGGTGGTCCGCTCGAAACGTTGCGAAGCCAAAAAAGACTGCGAAATTTGCGTTTGCTGTCAGCTACGGCGTCATCCGCGGGGTTTACGCCATCGAGGAATCGCTGTGGCGAGAGCGTCGACCAGGAGACCGCGACTATGAAGATGATCTTGGAAAGGCGCCGCGGTGGGGTTTCCCTGATTGCGCACCGGCACCCGAGATGGCGCATTTCCTTAACACGAGCGTAAAGCACCTCTTTAGACGTGGAGACGTCAACCCGATCAAGTTTGTGAACTGTTGACGCAACGCAATTGGCTGTATCAGCCCTGGCATAACATCTCGGGGTGATGCGCCGAGAGCGTCGGCGTCTCAAGGGGGTCAAGTGGGCATACAAGTGACGTCGGCGCACAGCGCTGACGATCTCGTTGCACTTCTCGCTCGCCGTCTCTCTGCACCGCAGGCCGACATCTTGGCGCCCGACGTTGTCGTGGTGCCCGGTCAGGGAATGGTCGATTGGCTCCAAGAGTCTTTGTCGCCCCACATGGGTGCTTCGGGCATCGTTGCGAACGTGCATTTTTGGCACCCGAGTGAATTCACTCTCAATGCCACGGACCAATTCGACCACGATGATCATTCATGGAACCCCGCGCATCTACAGTGGGTCATACTCGAGTTTCTCGCCACCCATACAGGTCATGGCGACGTCACTGCCCCCGGCTTCAGTAGCGCCAAGAGAAAACTCGCGTATGCGCGTCGCGTCGCAGAACTCTTTGATCGTTACGCCGTACATCGGCCCGAGATGATCTTGGAATGGGTCAAGGGAAAGAACTCCGACGGACTCAACGACCTGCCCGACGAATTCAGCTGGCAACCGAAGTTGTGGCGAGAAATTCGACGAATTCTGGGCGAGTCTGGCCCCGAACACGCGGCGAAGCACGACTTGCCAACAAGCACCGGCCATCCGCTGTTGGCTCGTGCTCGACTCTCGCTTTTCGGCCTCGAGTCATTCTCGCGGGCGAAGGTCGACATGCTTCGTCTCCTCGGACACGATCGAGATATCGAACTGTTTCATCTCACGCCGATTGAAGATGCGGTGAGCAAGATGCGGCAGTCTGAGTTCGTCATTCACTCACTGCGACGTGATCTTGAACCTTTAGGCGAGGTTCGCAATCCACTGTTGGCGTCGTGGTCGCGTTCCGCGCTTGAGTCAGCGGCATTGGTTGCATCTGTTGCGTCCGATATCGCTTTTGTTACGGGAACGCCGCCAGACACGGCTCTCGGCTCGTTGCAATCGAATCTCGGCGAAGATCGTGTCGATGATATTGTCGGAGAACAGTCGGCTCTTCTCAATGAATCCGATGGTTCGGTTCAGATCCACCGTTGTCATGGTGCAACCCGGCAAGTCGAGGTTCTTCGCGACGCGATCTTGCACATTCTCAAGTCCGATCCGTCAATGTCGCCTCGAGATGTCCTTGTGCTGTGCCCAGATCTCGAACGATTCGGCCCGATCATCAAGCCAGTGATGTCTGCTCGCCTCGGCGACGATTCCTCGCGCCTGCGCGTCGAGGTCGTCGACCGTTCGAACTCAACTGCGTCGCCGGTGGCAGTCTCTATCGACGCGATCCTCGGATTGGCTGGTGGGCGTTGTTCGTCGCTCGAGGTTCTCGAAGCGCTCTCACTTGAACCTGTTCGTCATCGCTTCAACATCAGCGATGACGAACTCACAGCGATCGGTGATTGGGTGAAGTCGCTGAATGTTCGCTGGGGTCTCAACGCCACTCAACGAGTCGAGTGGGGCTACCCGGCAAATTTTGAAGAAGGCTCATGGCGTTGGGCGATCGATCGCCTCACGGCCGGCATCTTGGTTCAATCGATTGAAGCAGTACCCGTTTCGCCAGGACTCTCTCCGTTCGATGATGTCAGCGGCACAGACATTGCGACAATCGGCAAGCTGCACGAATTCCATGCGGCCATCACCGCCCTTCAGCAGTCTGCGTCGGGCGAACAAACATTGTCTGAATGGGTTGGTGTTGTGCAGCAAGTGTGCCAAGTGTTTATTGCCACTGAGGGCGAAGGATCCGATCATCTACTTGACGTGAGAGGTGTCCTTGCGGAATTACAATGGAACTCTGTCTCAGCACCCACTGCAGAGTTCAGTCTCAATGAGATGCGTTCGTTCCTCTCGGCAGCAATTCCGTCCGTTCGGGGTCGTGCGATGAAGTGGGCGGATGTTGTGCGTGTCGGATCACCGTCACTCTTCCGCGGCGTTCCTGCGCGCGTCGTTGCAATTCTTGGGTTTGATGAAGATGCATTTCGTGGTGGTCGCGCAGGTGGCGACGACATCCTCGCAAGAGATCCGTGGGTTGGCGAGCGTGACAGTCGGGCAGACGAACGTCTTGGTCTGCTCACCACTATTCACGCAGCGAGAGACCATCTCGTCATCACTTGCGACGGACACGATGTCAACGACAACTCGGAAATTCCGATGCCGGTGCTCCTCGAAGAGTTCAAAGATGCCGTCGTGCATGCAATCTCGCGAACTCCCGCGAACCGTCGTGGCAGTAAACCGCTCGTCATCAACCACAGTCGTCAAGCAGCTGACAAGGTCAACTTGGGGCTTGTCTCGACGGAACGAAAGAAGAATGTGACCTCGTTCGTCGATGGCGCTTGGTCGTTTGATCCGGCAATTGCATCCGTACTGCAATCGGCCAGCACCAAGACTGTGGCCAAGGGCGGCGGCGACGAGTTCGGTGTGCCGATTCTTCCCGAGCCGTCAGAAGATGAGGCAAAGACCGAGTTCGCCATCAACCAATTGATCACAGCAATGCGGCGTCCGACTGAAGTATTTGTTTCGCAGCGGCTGGGCGTGCTCATGCCCGCCGACGACGCGGTCGAAGACCCTGAATTCCCGCTGTGGCCGAATTCGCTCGACTACGGAGGCCTCGGTCAACAACTACTGGAGGAACAAGCGGCCGGGGGACAAGCAAGCGACTGGTGGGCTCGTCGCCAACTTGTCGGCGGTCTGCCCATTGGTCCGATGGCTGAAGCAGTCGTCGCCAAGCTTGAGAGCGAAGTCGGCTCGATCCTTCAGGCGGCCAGCCCGTTCCTCGCGGGTGAACCCACTCCAGTTGAGTTCACCCAGCAGCTGGCAATGTCCGATGACTCCGATGCGGCGAACCTCACGATTCAGGGACGAGTCGAAGTTCGCGACGGCGTCTTGTTGTCACTCAGCTTTTCGAAGTGGCACCCGCGCCTTCGATTGCAGCCATGGATCGAACTTGCAGCAGTGACACTGCACGATCCCGCGGCATCGCTACGGGCCGTCATCGTCGCCCGCAACGACGAAGCCGCCAAGAAGTCTAAAGGTGCCCCACCCGAACCGACGAAAGTTGTGGAGTTCAGTCTCGCTGGTGGTTCGCGGGAAGAACGTCGCGCTGCGGCACTGCAGGTTCTTCGCTTGGCCGCCCGGGTGAGATTGGCCGCAGACCGTGTGCCGATCCCGCTCTTTGAACGAAGCTCGTGGGTTCATAAGAGCTCAAAATCAAAGATTGAAACCGACTTGGGCTACGACCTCGATCGGCCCGCGCACCGCCTTGTCTATCGCGACGCGAAACTCGCTGACTTCAAGGAATCGATACCGCTTGACGGCATTGACCTATCGACGCAAGGTGAATCACGCCTTGACGCGTATGCAGAACTTCTCACCTCCACCTGGGAAGCCACGGTTGTGATGATCACGGCCGAGGCAGAGTCTCCCGAAGAGGATCAAGCATGAAGATTCGAATCAACTGGCCCGCCCCGATAAGTTGGGGATTGAAAGCTCGGTCGTTAGTTCGCAACCCCTTGCGCTTCGCCGCACGCCGACTCTTGCGGTTTAGCTTGAGCCTGGGCATCCTCGGTATCTCGTTTGGTCTCGGTGGACTGTTTGTCGCTATTCGCATTCCGTTCCTGTCATTCATCTTCAACCTGTTCGGGCGCAAGCGCAAAGGATCCGGTGGCGGTGGCGGACGCAAAGACAACAAAAAAGGTGGACGTTCCGAACGCGGCGGTGACGGTGCAGAGCGCTCAGGCGGCCAACGTGGTGGTGCGGAGCGCGGTCCAAGCGACCGCGGGCCGAAAGCCCCGGGCGGTGGTCAACAATCGGGTGCACGCGAAGATTTAGGCACCAGGCAAGCCGATGGCGCACGCGACGGAGAAGGTCAGCGACAACCGCGAGGTGAACGTGCTCGCAACCGAATGCAGGCCGCGCGAGACCGGCTGCGTCAACGCCGCCGGGAAAGCCGCGAAAGGGAAGACGAAGAGATTCGTCAGAACGATCCGCGCCTCAAGCGGGAACGTGCTGAGCGCGAGGCGCAAGAACAAGCCGAGCGCCAACGTCGCCAAGCGGAACAACAACGCCAGCAAGCAGGGCGAGAAGCCCAAGAACGAGCCCAGCAGGCGACACGCCAGCAGGCCGAGCGTGAACGGGCCGAGCGCGACGCGGGAGACCAGCGCGAGCGAGCGCAACGCCAGCAGCGTGAAGCGCAAGAACAGGCCGAGCGTCGTGAGCGCGAAGCCCGGGAACAAGCCGAGCGCCAGCAACGAGAGTCCCGTGAACGGGCCGAAAAGGCGCGCAGCGAAGAGCGCGAACAGGGAGAGCGCGCGGCGGCCGAGCGGCGCGCGCGGGCAGAGGCCAGTGCACGGAAACGGCGCGAGGCAGCCCAGGCGGGTTTGAGTGATGGTCAGATTCGTCCGAGTGGATCTGAGTTCGATCTTTCTGCACCGCTTGCCGTTGGCTGCCGTGTCGTACTTGAAGCAAGCGCGGGTACAGGCAAGACCTTCTCGCTGACGTCGCTAGTTGCGCGTTATGTGGCCGAAAAAGACCTCACGGTCGATGAATTGTTGATGGTCACATTCACAAAAGCCGCAGCGGCCGAAATGCGCGAGCGCACACGAGCCAAGCTCGGACAAGCGGTACGCGCGATCGAGGGTGACTTCACCGATGAACAAATGGGTGGTGATAAGAATTGGCTCGCCCCGATTGTGCGATGCAACCCGGATGAGCGCGCAGCGCGCATCCGACGTCTGCGCGCCGCAGTGTCGGAAATCGACTCCGCCACCATCACCACGATTCACGGATTTTTCCAGCAAACCCTGAAGGAAATCGGTCTGAAGTCAGCAGACGTAGCCACTGCCGAGATTGGCACGGGTGAGGCGGCCGTCGGCCGTCAGGTTGTTCGTGACGAACTCATTCGCCGGTATTCGTCAGGTGATACGTCGTTATCGGCCGCGAAGCAGGGCTCTACTCCTGCCGATGTTGAAAAGCAGGTACTCAAAATCGTTCGAGCACTTGACTCAAACATTTCCGCAACGGCCGCGCCAAGCGAACCCTCAAGTGATGCTGTCGCAAACACGTGGGCCGAGTTCGTTTCTGAGACCCGCCGGACAATCCACCAACGCCGTATCGATACCGGCGCCTTGAGCTTCGATGACCTAATCACCGAAATGTATAAGGTCATCGATCGTAAAAATCCCCTGAGTGAAGCGATCTTGGCAACGCTTCGTGCGCGTTATCGGCTTGTCCTCATTGACGAATTCCAAGACACCGATGACATGCAATGGGAAATCTTCTCTCGCATCTTTGATGTCGAGCAGATGAGCAACGATCCGTCGCCGACCCGTGCTGACAAGCCATTCCTTGCGATGATCATGGTCGGTGATCCGAAGCAGGCCATCTACCGTTTCCGTGGCGCCGACATCGCGGCGTATCTACGTGCGGTGAGCGATCCGAACATCATTCGTTACGAGATGAAGCGAAACTTCCGATCGGATGCTGATCTCATCAGCGCGGTCAACCGCTTGTTCGGCGCCCCGGTTGGCGCCGACGTTCGCCCCGCAGGCTTCAAGTTCGGCAACTCCAACATCGCGTATATCCAGGTTGATGCGGGCAAGAAGGGGCCCAGCTCGCTGCTCGCGATCAACGGCCATCCGCAATCCGCCAAACCTTTGCAATTGCGTTGGGTGCCAAGCGACGAAAAGCCCACAGTTGACATCGTTCGGCCGGCAATCGCCGAAGATCTTGCCAACCACGTCACCCTGTTGTTGAACGACGGCACCATTTCCGAACACAAAGACGGAGAAGTACGTCAGCGCCCAGTCAAGCCGGGCGACATCTGCGTACTCATTCGTAGCCATGGCGACGCCGACCCCGTCGTTGATGCACTGCGAAATCGGTCAATCCCAGTGGTCAAGAGCAGCGTCGGCAACGTCACAGCCAGCCCTGCGGTCGAGCAATGGCGTCTCTTGTTGTCGGCCATTGCGGCCCCCAACGACCCACGCCGCGTCAAGGCCGCTGGCCTCAGCTGGTTTGTCGGCCTTGCGCCAGAAAAACTGCTCGACGAGGAGCCTGTCATTCAGCTTGCCGAACGGTGCGCAGTATGGGCCGCACAGTTGGTTGATCTCGGGGTCATGGGCTTCTATCAGCAGCTTCGTGCTGATCCCAAAGTTGCCGACGTCCTCTATAGGTCGTCCGACATTGATCGCAGATTGACGGATCTCGAGCACCTCGCCGAGCTTCTCCACCGAGCGACAAGCGCCAAGCCGCTTCCCGCTGCGAGTTTGCTGCGCGCATTGGAAGACCTCGCAGCATCGTCCACCGAGGAAGAAGAAAACCTGCGCCGCATCGAATCCGACGCCGAAGCCGTACAGGTCATGACCATGCACGCGTCGAAGGGTCTTGAGTTTCCGATCGTTCTCGTTCCTTATCCGAAGGCACCGAATAACCGGGGAACGAGCGTTTACACACACGAGGATCAGCGCTTCGTTGACGCAGCCCCCGATGTTGAGTGGGCTTTCGGAGACCTCAACCAGGATCTCCGAAAGGCAATTGCCGCCCACGAGGTTGCCGGCGACGAATTGAGAATCATGTACGTCGCCTACACCCGCGCGCGTCACCAGGTTGTGCTGTGGTGGGCAAACACCCGGGGGATGGCAGCCAGCCCGCTTGCGCGCCTCTTGTTCGGTAACCACGATGATCTCTCTGCCAAGACCGCAATACCCAAGGCAGAAGGTGCGAAACTCGAAGCGGTCATCACGCACGTTGGCGAGTCGCTCGCGCACCTCACCGAGGTTTCGTTGCGAGGTGTAGCGCCGCTTCAGCGCAAGGCTCTCGTCGCCACTGCCGACGAGGTTGGTAATGCCCTCGCATTCCCGGCGAACGCCCGAAGTCGTTTTTCGCAACGGCGTTGGTCGTTCTCTGGCATCGCCCAAGGACTGAACGACACCGACCACGATGACGCGACCAGTGGTGGTCGCGACGAAGGCAGAGACGATACTGTGCCAGGCGATACACCGGCAGGCGACCAATCCGCGATGTACGCCAATGAGGGGTTGTTCCCCATGCCGGCCAGCGCAGACTTCGGAACGCTTGTTCACGCCGTCTTACAGCACGTCGACCCAACCTCAGCAAGCGTTCGTGGTGATCTTCAACTACAGATCACCCGTTTTGGCGGCGAGCTGCTGGACAAGGTCAATGTCACCGAGCTCGCCGACGGCCTCATCGCCGCGCTGCAAACCCCCATGGGACCCTTCTTCGGCAACATCAAACTTGCCGACATCTCAGCCGTCGACCGGCTACCCGAGATGGACTTCCACTTCTCCCTCTGTCCCGCCACTCAATCGGCCAGCTCACGAGCAATCGCGCTTGCTGCCGCCGCCGATCACGACTCACCGTTCGCCAACTACTTCAGCGATCTCGCCGCAAAGTGGGGCGACGGCAAAGACCAGCACCTTCGCGGTCTCATGACGGGCTCCATCGATGCTTTGCTGCGTATCGGCAGTGGTGGGCACCCGAAGTTCTTCGTCGTTGACTACAAGTCGAACAAACTGTCGTTCGAACGCAACCCGCTGGATCATCGGGCGTATGGCCAAGACAACATGCGGGCGGCGATGGAGCACCATCACTATCCGCTTCAAGCGCTTCTCTATTGCGTTGCGCTTCACCGCTTCCTGTCTGCCCGTATCGCCTACTACGACATCACTCGCGACCTCGGCGGCGCCGGCTACCTGTTCATCCGCGGAATGGTGGGGCCGTCAACCCCGCTCGACAGCCAAATGCCGAACGGTGTCTTCGCGTGGCGCCCATCAAACGACACGATCGTTCGCGTCAACCAAATTCTCGAAGAGGGTCAGCCATGATCGAAACATCAGCTCTTCCGAATTGGCTATCACCTGCAATCACTCCCGCAGAAACAGCCGTCGTTGATCTCATCTCGCGTCGATTCAAGGTTTCCGACCCAACCGTTATTGCGGCAGTCGCACTCACCGTATTGGCGCAACGCGAGGGGCATTCCTGCGTCAACCTCAATCAAGTCGCTGAACTTGTCCGCCACTACATCGAAGCCGACGAAGCAGCTCTCAACCTTGCCGACGTCCCCACAGCCGAAACGTTGATCAGCGCTCTGCAGCCGCACTCAGAGATCGTTCAAACCGTCGGCGAAAATCTCGCAGCATCATTTGACACAGCGCAGGCGAATCCAAAGCCTTTTGTGCTCTTCGAGAATTATCTCTACACACAACGACAATTCGTTGATGAACTATCGATCGCTTTACAGATCAGCACCCGTTCGCGCGCCACTTCAACAGACGCCGTCAACGAAGCACTCATCAACCAACTTGTCCCGAGGCCAGAGCCCAACGATGAGGCCGCCACCAAGGCGGGCGACACCGGCATCGCCAATCGAACCGCAAGGTCGTTCATCTCCCGCCGGTTTACAGTGCTCACCGGCGGCCCCGGCACTGGGAAAACCTTCACGCTGACGCGCTGCCTTGCGGCACTCCTCGCCACCCGAGAAAACCATACTCCACCCAAGCTCGCGCTCGTAGCGCCAACAGGAAAGGCCGCCACCCGCGCCAAAGACCTTCTCGTTGAATTCGTCGCATCACAGCGCACCCCCGGCAAAGACTCACTTGGCCTCTCTGACGCCGTACTGGAACAACTTGAACGAGTTCAACCCCGCACGATCCACCGCGTTCTTGGCAGTAAAGGTCGTCAACGCACCCGTTTTGCCCACGACACAACACGGCCGCTCGACATTGATGTTCTCATCGTCGATGAGATGTCGATGGTGCCCAGCGCACTCATGGCGCGCCTCCTTGAGGCGATGCGACCCGACGCCACCATTCTCTTGGTTGGTGACCAGGCGCAGCTTGAAGCCGTTGAGTCGGGTTCCGTCCTGCGCGAAATCGTCGAGTTCGGACAGTCGCTTGACACCACGTCCTCGTTTGCCTTTGAGCTGCTTCGCGTCTGGCGCCAAGACAAAGACACAAAGATCGGTGATCTGGCCAGAGAGATTCGTGCCGGTCAGACATCAGAAGCAGTCAAAATTGGCGCAGCCCACTCTCGAGGTATCACACACGTCGACTCGGCCGGCACCGCCGGCGACCCTGATTCACCTCTAAATTCCTATCTCGCAACCCTGAAAGAAGTCCGGACGCTGGCCGAGTCGACAGATACGTCGGCTCACCAGCAGGCGTACGAGAAGGTCAGCAAGAACAAGTTGCTCTGTGGGCCCCGCCAGGGAAAGCTCGGTATCAACCACTGGAACGCCGTCCTTCATGAGAGCATTTTTGGGTCAGCGCGGAACAGCGGGAAAGAGGCTGGAGTGCCACTTCTCGTCACCGTCAATTCCGCCAGGTCCCGCCTTGTCAATGGTGACATCGGGCTTGTCGTCAACACCACCGCTCCCGATGGCACCGTCACCCGTGCGGTCTACTTCCCCGACGGTGCTGCTGGCCGGTACCTCTCGCTGGCGCAGCTGCCACCAGTCGAAGTCTGCTTCGCCATGACAATTCACAAGAGCCAGGGGAGCGAGTACGACAATTTGACGGTCATCCTTCCGGGCGAAGACTCACCGTTGCTCAATCGCGAGCTTGTTTACACCGCCGTCACCCGCGCCAAGCAGAAAGTGACCGTCATCGGCCGACTCGACCAACTTGCGCAGGCGATCAACAACCGCTCATCCCGATTTTCCGGGCTCAGCTCTATGATCCGAAAACTGTCTTGACGTTCCCGCCGCAGTCAGAAAAGCGGAAAGAGCTTGACGTGGTAAATGCCGTTGTTCAGTTCGCCATTCCAGTGAATAACGCACTTCAACTCGACTGATTTATCCCCAATCCGCGAGGCGACCAACCCTGACAAGGTTTTCGCGATGTAGGCAACTCGCAGGCCGTGCACCATCACCTCAACTGCGTTGGGGTCGCGTTCATTCCCGCGGTCACGCCGAATGACGGCTTGGCATCGGTATTCCAGCCGACCCCCTCCATAGGTCGCCAAGACCTTACGAATTGCCTCGTCATAGTGTCTTTCGCCCGATACACCCAAATGCTCAGACTCGAGCACTAGCCGAGAAACGCTCTTGGGACGCGACACCCGCACGGTCTGAAACTATCAGCAGCAAAGTAGGGTTTGAGTAAAGTTCCCCTATGTCGCATGTCTGGCGAATTGTCAAGAACTCAAAGCAAGGCGGACATCGCCCCCTCGCCGAATTCAATGCCGAACTCAGCGGCGCACTCAAGGAATTTGAGCAGGCTGAGGGTCCCGCACTCGCTCTCCACGAGACAGTTCGAGAGAGCCTTGGGCTCATGTCGGGCGAGCAAGTAGTCAACATCGAGTCGCTCTTTGCCAGCCCGTACCCCTACATGCACAGCCATGGCTCGTACCTTTGTGGTCTCGTATCCACTCCAACCAATGCAGAAGATGGCATTGCCGAATTTACGAGCCTCTTTATTCTCGCCACCAGGCAGCAACTATTGACCGTCATCCTCGACCCGGAAACTACCTATGCCGGGCCATTCGGTCAGCGTCTGCTCAATCGCCAAGCAGACCACTTGGAGAAATCAACCAACGATGTCGGCACTTCCTTGCTCATGATCATCCGCGACAACGTCACTTCCCTCAACTTTACCCTCCGAGAACTCACCCTCGAAGCTGAACACATCGGCGAAGTGCTTCGCGAATTCGGAAAAGACAGAAAGCGCGACGACTTCGAATCTCTCAAGCGGATTGAAGCACACCTCGTCCGTATGCGAATTGAGATCGAGTCGCTTCTCAGTGTCACCTCGGCCACCGCCGACCTCGTCCAGGCAATCGCCTCTAACGATGTTGAAGTCGAGGGCGACCAACACATATTCGACCGCCGCCATGAAATTGCAGCGGAGATGCTCGCGATCCAGGCCAAGCAAACAATTGCGGTCCGCGACCGTCTCGACGGCAAAGTCAACGCCTTGTCGTCCAAGTGCGAGACGCTTCGCGACAAGTTCTTCGTCGAAGCCACCCACCGATTTGGCGCCATTGCGGCGCTCCTCCTCGTGCCCACCTTCATTGTCGGCTTCTACGGCCAAAACATCGACTTCCCGGAACAGAGCTGGATTTCCGGCTGGGGTTTTTCGGTTTTCCTCATCGTCACGACAACCGTGGCGCTCACGGCCTACTTCAGAAAGCGGCGCTGGCTGTAGGCCCATCGACGGCATACAAAGGCTCTCCGCGCCGGGCCCGCCCCCAGAATCAATGGGCTACCAAAGGCATTTCGCTGTCGGAGTAAAACATCGCAACAACGTTGATGAATCCATCACCGTGCAGACCTACCTCACACGTGAAGATCCCACCGGCACCGATCACGACGAAGCCGCACGGCTCTTCGACTTCCTCGGCCGCGTCGTCTCAACCGAGGACCTGCCTACGTCCCACGCCCAACAACGCAGCCTCCCGACCGGCATGGTCACCTCAATCGGCCTCGGCCGCTACGAGGGTGGCCTCCAGCAATTCCACCGCTGGACCGACACCCTCCTGAACACCCCCGACGCCGAATTGAACGAACTCTTCTGCGACGGGATCGACCACCAACACACGGGGAAAAGGGCATCCCCACGCCCTCGCCAACCGGCCCCACACCCCGAAGGCTTTCGTCCGATAGGGGGCTCTAGCTCAGTTGGCAGAGCGCTTCGTTCGCAATGACGAGGTCAGGGGTTCAATTCCCCGCAGCTCCACTTTGAGGTATGTACCTAAGTCAGGGCAGGTACGCACTGAACTCCAGAGCGCTGCTCTCCCGAATACCCTGAGTCTTCTGGGTTTCTGCTCAGCCCAGCAACGAGAGCCAGTTAGAGGCTCGCCAATTTTCGATTAGAAATTTCAGGCGCTCAGCCCGGAATCCCGCCTCCGTACTGGACCGCGGACTTAGGTGCATACCCCTCAACGGAAAGTCCCCTCGCGTGTTGCGGGGCATTCGCTCGCTTACAGCTCGGTGATTTCCTTCGACCACTCGCCCCGCTTGTTCGCCACCCTGGGGAACTC
>Ga0169931_10009380_pt1 | contig 14111 bp, 10 predicted proteins | sample Kivu_15m_20L_FD_129675 | JGI IMG/M metagenome (GOLD analysis project Ga0169931, IMG submission 129675) | Freshwater microbial communities from Lake Kivu, Western Province, Rwanda to study Microbial Dark Matter (Phase II) - Kivu_15m_20L... | ecosystem: Environmental > Aquatic > Freshwater > Lake...
ACTGGTTCAACAAACCGCTATCGGTTTAAAAATCGGCCACTTAACCTTGGGCTATGGTGTTCGAGCCACCGGTGTAGTGGGAAAGGTCGATAACTATCTCACCGAACAAATGCGTCAAGCGCAGAGCGAACTGGCGCGCACACAAACATTGACAGACACCTACGAACAATATGAATCCGTATTTCAAGAGCTATCGGCTGAAGATATCAGTACTTCCATGTCGGAGTTCACAAACGCATTTAGCGACCTTGCAAATCAACCCGGCAGCGATTCGCTGCGCACCCTAGTGATCGAGCGGGGCAAGAACCTCGTCACAGATATCAAAGACTTTCGGCGACGAATGCTGGATGTCGGCAATGACTACGATAAAAAAATACGTATCGCAGCGAGCGAAATCAATCGGCTTACGAAGGAAATCGCCGCCGTCAATGTGCGTGTCGCTACGATCGAGGCGGGAGGTCGCACCGGCACAGAAGCCGTCGGTCTGCGCGATGATCGTTTGAAGCTACTCAATGAACTTTCAAGCTACGTAGATATTCGTGTACAGGAAACTACAACTGGAACCGCAACGGTCTATCTCGGGGGGGACTATCTCGTGGCTGATGGTGTCCCTCGTACGGTAAAAGCTAGTCGATCGGTGAATGAGTTCGGACAATTTTCCTCTGAATTACTCTTAACCGATACAGATGCTCCGCTGCAAATCAAAGGAGGAAGCGTAGGAGGGCTCATTGAAGCCCGCGATAGCATCATCCAAGGTACTCTGGATGAATTCGACAACTATGTAGCTAAGTTGATCGATCGCGTTAATGCGATCCATTCGCAAGGACAGGGCACAAAAGGTTTTTCCGAAGTAACCAGCACCCGTAAAGTCTCCTCCTCCAGTACCGAATTAGAAAATACGGGGCTCCCACGAACCGTCGAAAATGGTTCTTTTCAAATGCAAACCCATGATTCGGTCTCTGGACTGAGCAAAACCTACACCATTCCCATCGATATGGATGGACTCGGTTCGGATACCAATTTGCTGATGCTCGTTGAGTCGATCAACAATAACGTCAGCGGTTTGACGGCTTCGGTCACGGAGGATAATCGTCTTTCGATCAAGTCCGACAGCGAAACGATCACTTTTAGTTTCCAAAATGACACATCCGGTGTGCTCAATGCTCTAGGTATCAATACCTTTTTTTCCGGTGAAAACGCCTTCACCATCGAAGTGAACGATGTCCTCAAGAAAGATCCCTCATTTTTGGCCGCCAGTTCCGAAGGCGTAGGCAGAACCACCGGCAATGCCATCAAACTTTCCGAAGCCATCGATGCCCCCGTATCACAATGGGGAGATAAATCGATTCGCGATCTTTACGAAGATATGGCTGTTCGACTGACACAGGACGCGGGCGCCATGGCCAGTCGTAATGAAGGATATAAAAATTTTTACTCAACACTGGAATCAAAGCACCTTGGTATCTCCGGTGTCAACCTGGATGAAGAAGCGGTGAAACTCATCAATTATCAGCGCGCCTACCAGGCAAGTAGCCGAGTGATAGCCACCTCCAATGAACTGCTGGGTTATTTAATGGATTTATAGTAATGACTACTTATTTGACCGAGGATAATATCCTATGACCGGTATGGGATCCTTTTACCCCATGACTGCGGGGCGATCCAGCACTTCGCAAATTCGCTATCGTATGCTTTACCAAATGGCAAACGATAATACGTCTATTCAAAATCTTCAGAAACAGCTTTCGACGGGAAGACGCATTACTCGGCCCAGCGAAGATGTACCTGCCGCATTGCGGGCCATCACGATCCAAGCCAACAACGAACGAAAGACCCAATTTCGTGAAAATTTGGAAACAACCCAGAGCTTTTTGGGCGTGAGCGACACGACGCTCGCCAACATCCACGATCTGCTGACGGAGGCACGAGCCACAGCTGTTCAATCGGTCGATAGCACGCTCTCCGATGCCCAACGCGAAGCGATTTCTTTAGAACTCAGCAACTCCATGGATCGACTCGTTCAGCTGGCTAATTCGAAGTTTCGAGACCGTTACTTGTTAGCCGGTGGTGCCGTGAAAACACCGCCGTTCGAAACCAGTCCGGACGGCGGTATTATCTACAAGGGAGACTTTAATTCGTTGAGCACTATGGTCGACTTCCATACCTCGATCGATATTAACGCATCCGCTCAAGATGCCTTAGGAATCCTTTCAGAAGGTGTGATTGGAAGCACCGACTTAAACCCCGGTATATCGCCAACCACCCCGTTGGCAGATTTGAACCTTGGGGAAGGTGTTGGCAAGGGTTTGATTTCGTTTTCAAACGGCACCAATTCGGTCGAACTCGATTTCACGGGCGCCCACGACCTAAGCGATATCGTGCAAACAATCAACGGAGTACAGGTTGGTAATAGAACCCTGAGCGCTAGCCTCTCGCCTACTGGTTTGCTGATCAACTATGCCGATAATTTCGGCGGCAACTTGCGAATTCTTGATGTCGGAACGGGTACCACAGCGAAACAATTGGGACTTCGAACTCAGCCTCTAGGTGCGAGTACTCCCATCAATGGTACCGACTTGAATCCAATACTTCGCGAGCAGACTAGACTCGATTCCCTGAATAACGGCTCTGGTATTAATTTGGCATCTGGGTTGCGCATTCAACAGGGAACCAAAACCTACAATATCCAAACCTCCAGTCTCACCACGATTGAAGATCTGTTCAATGCTGTAAAAGCCTCCGGAGCCAAAGTGGTCACCGAAATTGCAGACAATGGGAGAACCATTCGTATTCAATCGATTGAGAGTGGCACCGACCTGAGCATCGGTGAAAATGGAGGAAGTGTGGCAACCGCTTTAGGTATCCGTACCTTTTCGGGAACGACCGCATTGGCGAAGCTGAATTATGGCCGAGGCGTTACGTTTGGCCCTGGTGCCGATCTACTCTTTAATCGCTCCGATGGTACAACTTGGGAATTGGACCTCAATGAAGTAACCACCGTTACCGATGTGATCAATCGGATCAATAACGATCCACTCAACCAAACCGCTGCCACGCGAATCACGGCTTCTCTTGCCACCAGCGGAAATGGCATCGTTCTTACCGCCCTGCCTGGCGCAGAATCTGTAACGATTAGTACGGGAGGTGGTAGCCAGGCCGCTTGGGATTTAGGACTTGTGCCACTCGGTCAAGATTCCGCGACGTTTACCAACAGCGGTGCAAATACACTTTTGCAGGGAAAGGACGTTTCTGGTCAAGAGGTTAAAGGGGCACTAAATACGATCCTTAAATTAAAGGCGGCCGTCGAAAAATTTGACCTCGCGGAAATCGAGCGACTGACCAACATTGTTAATGAAGACGTCGAAAGAATGGGCTTGGCCCGTGGAGAATTGGGCATGCGTCAGCAACGAGTCGAAAAATTGATTATCCAAACCGACGATCAACAAATCGCCCTCACCGCCGCTGAATCCAAAGAACTCGACGTCGATCTAGCCCAAGCGATTTCCGATCTTCAAGCGCGACAAGCCGCAATGCAAGCATCCCTAAACCTGATCGGTACGACCGCGCAACTTTCAATTTGGAACTACCTCTAACCAATATTTTCGGACAACCTTTTTTTCGCAGCCGAATTTACTCAAGCTCGAATCCCGCTCGGTCGAACAATAGAGATAAGACTTCATCCAGGAGGGATACTATGCAACTAACGACCACCCGCTTCGGCACTTTGGAAGCAGACCCAGGTGACATGCTACTATTTCCTGGAGGTCTGATCGGATTTGAAACATGCCGACATTGGCTGCTTCTGCCCGATCCCTCGAGCGAACATGTCGCATGGTTGCAGGCCGTTGCCTTGGGACATGTCGCACTCCCGGTGGTGAGCCCTCGTCGATTTGTCTCTAGCTACAAAGCTTGCATTCCTAGACGGCAATTATCCCAATTGCAGCTCCGCAACACCGACGAAGTTTATATTCTAGGCATTCTGAGCAAAACAAACCTAGCTCTCACGATTAATCTCAAAAGCCCGCTCATCGTTAACGCAACTCGCCGCATCGGTTGCCAAGCAATCACGAGCGATGACCAACCGCTAGCTTTCCCGCTGCCGCAACCGCAACTCAGCCAGGTGATTTCCGAGCAGAAGCGGGCAGCATAAGAATCTGTGCAAGGCCGCTTGAGCAACTGTCAACGCAGCCTTGCCTGCTGTTTCTCTCTCCATGTGCCGATTTGGGCCGACACATTGCTGAGTTGGGCTAGGCATAGTCATGGTGTATAATCCGGGGATGCAGTTTCCGGGGTATCCGCTTTCACAACGGAGAATCAACGCCGTGGCCAACTTTGCAGTCATTTTGGCAGCAGCAGGAAAAAGTACTCGTTTCGGCGATTTATTCTACAAGAAAGTGTACGCGCCTCTTGCCGGCCGACCAGTATGGGTTTACAGCGCCGAATTTTTCAGCAACCGTCCTGATGTTAAACAGATCATCCTTGTGATCGATCCAGAAGATCGCGAAATGTTCTCAGAGAAGTACGCTGGCGTCGCCGCAATGCTGTCCGTGGAAGTTACCTTTGGCGGTGCTCGTCGAAGCGACAGCGTGATGCGAGGCCTTGAAAAAGTACGCCCCGATATCGATTTTGTGGCTGTTCACGACGCCGCCCGCCCCTGCTTAGCTTCGAAGTGGATCGACGCACTTTTCGCAAAAGCCGAACAAACCGGCGCCGCCATTCTTGCCGAACAAGTCACCAGTACGGTCAAAAAGTCCAACGACAAAATGAAAATCGTCGAAACAGTCGCGCGAGAAGGACTCTGGCTGGCTCAAACACCCCAAGTCTTTCGCAAAGATTGGCTCACTGAAGGCTATGCGAAGCTGAATCAACTCGAGGTGACGGACGATTCTCAACTTATGGAGCATGCCGGACGCTCCGTTAGCCTTGTCCCCAGCAGTCCCATGAATCTAAAAATTACGACCAAAGAAGACCTCAAACTCGCTGAACAATTGCTCAAGGCACTTCCCAAAGCAAAAGGCTTTCCGTTTTAGTTGGCTCGCCTCCGTCATACGCCGTTCAAGAAACAATCTACTCTTGGTATTATATGCGACTCGATTATAGACGACTCGAAATGGGTCGACGTACCATATTGTGGAGAGTCTTTGAGTGAACACCGTTCAGCACGATATCATCGCCGAACTCCAATGGCGTGGACTGCTTCATCAGACAACCGATCGCGAAGAACTCCGCAAATATCTTTCTCAACCACGAGTCGTTTATGTCGGTTTCGATCCAACGGCCGAATCGCTCCACGTCGGCAGTTTGATTCCGTTGATGCTACTCCGCCGTTTCCAAAAAGCAGGCCACTACCCCATTGCCTTGGTCGGTGGAGCGACCGGTATGATTGGGGACCCAAGCGGCAAAAGCGATGAACGCAATTTGCTGTCTAAAGAAACACTGGCCCAAAATGTCGCCGGCATGCGACGACAAATGGAGCAATTCCTGGATTTCGGCGGTCGCAATCCGGCCAAAATTGTCAATAACTTTGACTGGATGGAAAAATTCTCTTACCTCGACTTCCTTCGCGATGTCGGAAAAAACGTCACCGTCAATGTGATGCTCGCCAAGGACTCCATCAAAGGCCGAATTGAACGCCCGGACAGTGGTATTAGTTATACAGAATTCAGTTATATGCTTCTTCAAGCATACGACTTTGTTCACCTCGCTCGCAACGAGAATTGCTTTTTACAAGCCGGCGGCAGCGACCAATGGGGCAATATCACCGCCGGAATCGATCTGGGGCGACGGATGCTCGGCCAAGAACTCTTCGGTCTCACTTGCCCACTGCTCCTGACCAGCGACGGCAAAAAAATGGGCAAGTCGGAACGTGGAGCGATTTGGCTCGATCCAAAACGCACCAGCCCCTACGCATTCTACCAATACTGGATCAACGTCTCAGACAGCGATGTGCTGATGTGCCTTCGTTTCCTGACAGAACTTTCGGAGGAGGAAATTCAGCTTGTACAGGCGTCGCTTCAAAACGAACCTCACTTGCGCGTCGCTCAAAAGACATTGGCTCAATGGCTAACGAAATTTGTGCATGGCGAAACCGGCTTACAAACAGCCGTACGGGCTACAGAGATTCTCTTCGGAGCCGCCATCGAATCGCTCGATGATTCCCAACTCCTAGATATCTTCGCCGATGTTCCGAGCGGCCAAGTCGCAAGGACCCATCTAGAAGCAGGTCTTTCCATACTGGACGCTTTTGTTTTGGCAGGCCTCGCCAAAAGCAAAGGCGAAGCACGCAGGGCAATCGAACAGGGGGCAGCAAACGTCAACAATCGTCGCGTAGAATCTATCGAGCGGATCCTCACGCTGAAAGATCTAGCCAGTGAAACCGTATTGGTTCTCCGATCAGGTAAAAAGAACTACGCATTATTGCGACTGACTTAACCCCATCGTTAGTCGCCTTTTCCACAATCCATTTTTCAGCCGCTTCCCCGAAAGACACCATGCGAATTCTTCTCACCAACGATGATGGTATCTACGCCCCAGGCCTCGCCGCACTCGAGCGACATCTTCACCGACTGGGCGAGGTACACCTTGTTGCCCCTGCAACCGAACAAAGTGGAGTAGGGCACTCGATCACTTACCTGAGCCCCTTAGTTTGCAAAGAAATCTATGATGGGAAACGCTTTCGTGGCTACGCAGTCGAAGGTAGTCCCGCAGATTGCGTCAAACTGGGAATCAGCCAACTCATTCCCAAAAATGTCGACCTGGTCGTTAGCGGTATCAACGGCGGCCTGAATGCGGGCATCAATGTGCTGTACTCTGGAACGGTTGCCGCTGCCATCGAAGGTGCTTTCTTCCAAATCACCAGCGTAGCGGTCTCGCTTGAGTACGATCCACATGCCGACTTTGATACGGCAGCCGATATCGCTACCCAATTGATAGCCCAAATTCTTTACCAAAAATCGGCCGGCCCCGAATTGATCAATCTCAATATTCCAACCAGTGCTTTGGAGAATTGCCGCCGCGGAAAATGGCCCGAAGTGCATATCGTACCCATGGGAGTGGAACGCTACGGTGACCACTATATCAAACGCCAAGATCCGAAAGGGAGAGATTACTATTGGTCCACGACCGATCCTCCCCCACGCAAAACCGAGCATGAAACCGACCTAACCGCTCTGGCTGAAGGCCATGTCACGATCACACCACTCAAATTCGACTTAACCAAAGAAATGCTTTTGAAACAGATGCAATCCGCGTGGACACTTCGCCTGCAGGACACACCCACGAAACTCTGAACGCTCAGACTCTGAACTCTCAGACTCTGAACTCTCAGACTCTGAACTCTCAGACTCTGAACTCTCAGACAATATACCTGAGGTAAAATGCTAAAGCGGCGATGGTCTTAGCGTCTTGGATTTGGCCGCTCTTGAGCAAACCATCGATTTCCGTCAACGAGCACACCCTGGTCCGAATCAGTTCACCAGCCTCAAGAGAAGCTGCACCCGGAGTCAAGTCGCTAGCCACATAAACAAACATCGCTTCATCCAGAATCCCCGGCGACATGTAAAAGCGATGGATCAAACGCAATTGGGCCGCATGATAGCCAGTCTCCTCGATGAGTTCGCGAAGAGCGGTTTCCTCAGGGGGCTCCGGCGGCTCAAGGGTCCCCGCGGGCAATTCGAGCAATGTACGCGAAACGGCCGCTCGAAAATTTTCAATCAAACAGATTTCCGTGGCGGAAACCAGAGGAATAATCACGCAAGCCCCGGGATGCCGAACAATATGCTTGATGTGCCGCGCACCATCCTCATCCGCTTGCTCAACTTCCTCCACTCGAAATCGTTTTGCTTGAAACAATACCCTGATTATGGTCGCGACAGGCATATTAGACACCGAGGAGTTATTCGACCTGATTACGCCGCACGACGCTCGGAATCCGTTTCTTCCATTTCGGCCACGCTGGGACGGTATCGAAATTGCATTAAATACGCATCCTCTGGCGTATCTTCGTAGAACTCATGCAGCACCGTAATCGCTTTGAACCCCATTGACCTGAAGAACAACTGCGCGTCCAAATTGGTCTCGCGCACTTCCAACATAACTCTCGTCCGCCGCTGGTAAGATAACTTGCTAACCAACTTTTCCACCATGACCCGTCCAATACCTTGTCGACGCCACTCCGGATGCACGCAAAAGTTGAGAATATGCAACCGGGTTTTGTGCAATTCGTATATCATAAAACCAACGACCTGATCGCCCACCTCCGCGACCATACCAATACAATTTCGTTGGCGTAAACAGCGAATGAAGTCGTCTTCGCCCCACGGAAATTCAAAACAGGCTTGTTCGATATCGATGACCGAGGGCATATCGCGGCGAATCATCCAACGAATGTGAACACAGGCTACAGATTTCTCGATGTTTTTCATGCCGCGCTCCGTCATTGCAAACTCACTCCCTACTCCACTCTCTGCCAGAGGAAAGTCGAGCAAATCTCCTCATTGGTAAGGCGGCAAGTTAACAAATCAACGCTCATAAGCCAATACGAATTAGAGCCTAAAACTCGCTCTCGACCTCGATTTGCAAGCATTTCGATTCGAGCCGTTATTGTTTCTCCTCCGCAGCTTCAATTTGATCCTCAAGAGCCGAGAAAAATATCGTTTTGCCTCGTTCGTATTCCGCAAAATCAACCTGGGAATTAAGCAAGTGCAATTTGGCTTGCACTAACCGCTGCAGGTCCTGCGGACGTTTCTCAAACCACATCCTCATTCTCAATAATCGATACCACAGAGGCCCCTTCCAGTCCGTTAAGATCACTTGATACGACAAAGGCTTGTGACCATCCTTCAAAAAAACCAACGCATTTTTATCTGATATCCATTTCGGTAACGGCAGTCGCTGGAAATTGAGACCCTCGAGATACTCAGCCGTCTCAAGCATGTTTCCCCCTTCCACCAACCCCGCTACCAGATCGATACTCGGCCGGGCAATAATCGTTGGGAAATAAGTACTACCAACATGTTCTACCGCGGTTACCCAGCCCTGCGCCGCATCGAACACGCAAGACCTCATCTGTTCAAATTCTTGCTTCCAGCGGGGGTCGTGATGAGACAAACGGACCTTGTGATCATTCATGCTCGCAACGCCAAGTGAGAAACCTCTCTTCTGCAACATCGTCCTTGTCATTGTTACAACTGGTAAAGCCCTTATGGCTAAAGCAGTCGGAATCTAACCAAACAATCGTATCGATTTGCGAGGTTTCCACCGTAGAAAAAATTTTCGCAGTCCGAATACTATTCCCAGTTATCCTAAAGTCAAAATGCCCTTTTAAGGTTCTAGGACGATTTAAGCCCCAGCCCCATGACTGCCGCAACGCAACCTTCCAAAAATCGCAAAGGTACGCACCCTCTGGAGCGAGCCCCTTCGGTGGATCGCGAGTGGGTCGGCAGCAAGCTATCCAACACATTGCAATGGCTAGCCAATGATCCCATTGTCCGACTTGATGAACAAATTGAATTGATCCTGGTAACCTGGCATCCCTTGATTTTAGAAGATTCGTACTGTGATGACTCGCTCTCCGCTCAGTACATCTTAGATGAAACGATACGGAAATGTTCACCGAGATCGACCATGGTATGTGGTGCTCATCGCGTATGGTGGCTGCTGAATTCGGGCACACCATCGATCAAACTAAAGAGCTTCAAAGGTCGAATCGCCAGATGCATTCTCAAACATGGCGACAAGAATCCGATGCTCGAAAAACTGGAAGAGTCCTTGATCGTTCAGCGAATAGGAAGTTGGAATGGTCCAACCACCAACACCGCCAAAGGGCTAGCTGGTATCTTTGCCGATATGGCGGCAGGGCAAACGCTGCTCGATAACTTCGGTCTACCCTTCGAACGCCAGTATCGGTACTCACAAAATAGTCGAGTCAAACGTACGACAAAAACGACTAAAACAAAACCCAAGCCAAAGAGTGCAACAGAGAAAAAATCTAGGCATTCGCTTATCGGATCGCCCCGAAAATCTGCCTGGATTCATGCTCCGACTCATAACAGTTGGCGACAATCTTTGTCTACATCCAGTCGCCAAGCCCCGCTTTTACAACTGTGCTAACGTGCTGCAATCGCAAACAAGCTTGAAAAAATCCGGGCCTAGATTGAACCCCCAATAAACACCTGCTTACCGCAACACATTTCCTTCCTGGTCGATTTGCTGCGGAGCAAAATTCACCGGAATGTTTGCAACCTCTGTCGGCTGCCCTACTGCATACTCGAGTGGGCATTGCCAACCACCACCAACCGCTTTATAAGTTCGAATAAGGTTGAGTACTACTTGCCCCTGACTAGAGGCTAAAGACTCTTCCGCAGCGAGCAATTGACGTTGCGTTTCCAGTACAGATTGAAAATTCACCAGTCCACTACGATATTGTTCTAAGGCTAAATCGACAGCCTGCTGACTCGCCATGGTTGCGTTCGTCAATGCAATCTTCCGCTCATTCTCTTCATGAAATGAGATCATAGAACCAAGGGCTTCTTCAGTAGCTGACAAAATCGTTTCTCGGTATTTCGCGACTGCCGCCTGAAACTTCGCATCCTGAGCGGCAATCTTGTTGCGGATCCGTCCAAAATTTAAAAAATTCCAGCGCAAAGACGGCCCTAAGCTGTGCGATAAACTGTCACCCAAAAACAATGTATCAAGATTTCTGGAGTCGACCGAAACGACGCCGGTAAGGCTCAGTTGTGGATATAGGTCTGCGGTAGCTGCCCCAATTCGTTCACATTCCCGTATCATATCTTGCTCCGCTTGCCGGATATCTGGGCGACGTCGCAAAAGATCCTGAGGCACCCCAAATCCTAAAGCCACCGGCGGCTGGGGAATGGGGCCACCACCCAATTGTTCCAGAGATCGAAGCGTTGGCACATAACCCTGCAATACGCATAATCGCAAAACGGATTGCTGTAACTGCTGACGCATCAAAGGAATCGAGGCCTCGGTCGTGTGGAACTCCGATAGACCCTGCGCAACATCTAAATAGGTAACCAAGCCAGCTTGCTGCTTCGACTCGGCCAACTTAACTGTTTCCTTTTGTATCGCCAAGTTGCGATCCGCAATCGCAAGGCGAGCTTGGAGCGTCCGAGCCTCGACAAACGTCTTAGCCGTCTCGGCGCACAGAGAAACTACTAAATCATGGTAAGCTTCAATCAGAGCGTTCTTGTCCGCGATAGCTGCCGCATTCAATCGTTTGATTTTGCCCCACAAATCGATTTCCCAGGATGTATCAAATCCAACCGAATGAAGTGGAAACGCGGATCCTTGAGGAATAAAAGCGTTGCCCGTTTTGCTGAATTGTTTATATAAGGAAGAACCAGTCGCACTGGCATCCGGTCTCGAGAGAGCGGCGGTTGCCCGCTCGATTGCTCGCGCTTCTTCAATTCGATGCAAAGCTTCGCGCAAAGAAATATTGCTTCGAGCAACATGCTCGATCATCAGATCTAACTCTGGAGAATCGAGTTGCTTCCACCAGCACGATAACTCCGTTTGCTCGACAGAGGTAAGATTTTGAGGCTGCACTTCCCAATCCGCTGGTAAAGAGACGGATGGTCGACAAAAGTCCGGGCCAACTTTGCAACCGGTCATCCATAAAAACCATACTAGGCAGAGCAAACAGCAACCGTTGGCACTCCAGCGAGACTTGAATCTCGATCGAGCTCTAACTTTAAACTGTTGTCTGAAACGTCGAAACATTTTGCCTACCTTGGCAGTTTGGTCGCTTCTTCCCTAGCAAAATATAAGGTTGGCAGGCTATTTCCCACCCTCTAGGGATCATCGGCTTTCCGGTTGTAGCGACTCAATCGGCTTCAACGGTTGTTCCAGAAGTTCGTTTGATGTCGCTTCCTCATGTACCGAAGAGGCAGACATTAACGGCGAAATGAAAATTTTTCAATTGTGGATGAAACAGCGATCAACGAGAAAGTTCCATGCCATTTTGAATTTGCGACATTCCTGTGATGGGATTCCGAACACCGGCAATAGACCTCACCCTTTTAACACCTCCGTTGACTTAAACCGAATTGAGCGATCGTAAATTCAGCATAAACCGCAAACCACTGCCGCAAATTTCCCCGAATTCGTCACACGCTGCCTAATCCTCCCAAATTAGGTGCTGAATCCCGATAAAGAACGAGCGTTTGATTTGCCTTTGTAAAGTAGGTTTGTATCGCTAGAGCTATGTCGACAGAGAGCATTAACCCTCAATTTGGGGATCAGAAACCGTGAGTAAATCAAAAGGTTTCGGCCGCAAGCGTCCTTCGCTTAAAATTCGTGACCTGGAACGTAGAATTCTACTTTCAGCGACCTGGATTGATACTACGACGATTGATGAAGCCGCACAATCTATGCAACCGGTAGATTTAGCTTCTTTGGAGTTATCATCGGTCGACTGCGCCTTGCAGCAAATCGAGAATCTCATTCAAGCCGACTCGATTGCTCCTGCTGCTCACACCGACCCATTCCTCGCTCCATCGCTTTCTGAATGGATTCAGCAGCAATCGGACGACTCGCCGGAAAATCTAGATCCAGTTTCTGAGTTGCTCACCGAATCTATCGATCCATCCACCAGCGGACGACATGAACTCGTTGTTATCGGTGGTGAAATCCCAGATTCTGCTCAATGGATCTCTGGAATTCGACAAGACGCCAACACATCTTTCAGTGTCTTCATTGTCGACCGAGCGATCTCAGGCTGGGAACAGCTAAGATCTTATTTGGATAGTTCCGATGTCTCTTTCGATACCGTTCATTTGGTTACCCATGGATCAGCCACCGGCTTCCAATTTGGAGCCGATTGGATTGATGCCATCGCGTTGAGCAACGAATCCGTAATTTTGTCGGAAATAGGTAGCTTGTTGAACGAGGATGCTGACATTTTGCTATATGGCTGCAGTGTTGCAGCCACGACCGACGGTCACAACCTGGTGCAAACTCTTGCCACGTTCACCTCAACCGATATCGCTGCTAGCACCAATCTCACGGGACACTCTGCATTCGGAGCGGACTGGAACCTCGAATATCAAACTGGCGAAATCAACAGTTCCATCGCATTCTCACAAGAGTTTAGGGATTCGTGGAACCACACGCTCGTGACTTACACGGTTCGGGACAATTTTACCAGTTCCGCCTACACGAACAATGATGGAACCAATAGCTGGAGTGCTGCCTGGAGCGAGACCGATGCGGCAGGAGCGGGTGCGACCACTGGAAATATTCTCATCACCGGCGGGCAATTGCGAATGCAGGCCGCCAACGCGGCGGATCTGATATCCCGCCAAGCGAACCTCACGGGCGCGCACTCAGCAACCCTGAGCTTCACCTATGACAACACCCTCGATGACAATGCATCGGCATCGAGCATCACCGTGGATGTCTCAAGCGATGGAGTGACCTGGGTCACGCTGGATACGTTCTCGAAGACCCTGAATACGACGGCCGGCAGCAAGTCGTATGACATTACCTCCTATATCTCCAGTGAAACTCGAGTCCGATTCGATGTTGGCACAGACGCTGCCGGTTCCTTTTATTTCTTCGTCGATAACTTCCAGATCTCGTACGATATCAACACCGCGCCGACCGCGGTCGCCGATGCGGCAACGGCGGTTGAAGCAGGTGGAGTCAGCAACGGCACGGCGGGCACGAATCCCACCGGCAATGTGCTGACCAATGACACGGATGCCGACTCGGGCGACACCAAAACGGTAACCGGGGTCGCGGCGGGAGTTGTTGGCAGTGCCAGCGGCAATGTGGGCAGTTCGGTCACGGGTACCTACGGCACGATCAATATCGCGGCCAACGGAGCCTACACCTATACGGTGGACAACAGCAATGCGACGGTCCAGGCCTTGCGAACCAGCGGCAATACGCTGACCGATACCTTCACCTACACGATGCGCGATACGCTGGGCCTTACCAGCACTACACAGATCACGGTGACCATCCAGGGAGCTAACGATGCTCCTCATGATTTGTCGGGCACACTGACCGTGGCCGAGAACGCCGCAAATGGAACAGGCGTAGGCACCGTCACTGGCAGCGACGTAGACGCCAGCCCAGCAACCGCT
>Ga0169931_10009381_pt1 | contig 14111 bp, 10 predicted proteins | sample Kivu_15m_20L_FD_129675 | JGI IMG/M metagenome (GOLD analysis project Ga0169931, IMG submission 129675) | Freshwater microbial communities from Lake Kivu, Western Province, Rwanda to study Microbial Dark Matter (Phase II) - Kivu_15m_20L... | ecosystem: Environmental > Aquatic > Freshwater > Lake...
AATAAAAATAAAAAAAAAAGAATATTATGAATTAGTTGAAGAATTAATGAATAATATAGAAAATATAGAAATTTCAAATATAGCAAAAAATGATTTATGTGAATATATTGAAAATAAACATAATGTAATTAATTTAATAGATGATACATATAATATAGAAAAACAAATTGAATTATATAATACTACTATTAATGATATTAATGAATATTGTAAATTATGTGCATTATCGATAGATTAATAAAAATTTGAATTTTAAATAAGTTATTTAAGAGAAATAATATGATTTTTATATAGTATATGGCCGGAGTAGATATATTAAGTAATAATTTTGATAATTTTTGTGATGATGATTTATGGGCCATGTTAGATAATAGTGTGAATGATAATGATAAAAATTATAATATTAGCAATGGCTGTATAGCATGTTTATCAGTTGATATATTTTTTGATTCATTTAAGTCAATACATATTTGTAATTCTTGTGGAGCAGAATTTGGTGAAGTTTTAGATAATCGTCCAGAAAGAAATAATACTGAAAATGGAGATGTATCTAGATGTGGGGCAGTTACAAATGAATTTTGCCCAGAAGCGGCAATGGCAACAAATATAGGAGGAAGTTATGGATTGTTAGCAAAAATTCATACATGGTATAATGGTATAGGGTATAAACAAAGAGCCAGATTGGAAGTATTGAAACAGTTAGAGTATAATATGAAAAAACATAATATAACACGTGCAATAATACATTCTGCAAAACATTATTATAAAGAAATTTCAGAAATGAAACATACAACAGGACCAAATATAGGTGAGCCTATTATAATTAGAGGAATTAATAGACAAACATTAATAGCTGCATGTGCATTTTATGGAGCTAAAATACAAAAATCACCTAGAACATCAGATGAAATAGCAGAAATATTTAATTTACCAACTACAAAAGTGAATGAAGGTATTAGAAAATTTCGTGAAATATTACAATATGATATAACCACATATGAATTTAAACCAGTATTGGCTGAAGATTTTATTGAACGTTTTTGTTGTAAATTAGCATTAAAAAGATGTCATATTGATATTGCTACAAAAATTGCTAGAAATATCCAAAAACTAAATATATCGCCGGATCATAAAGCAACATCCATAGCAGCAGGTAGTATATATATTATGACAACATTATATAATTTAGATATAACAAAAAAACGTATATCGGAAGAATATGGTATATCTGAAGTAACTATTAATAAAACATGTAAAGAATTATATAAATATAGGAAAATATTGATAAGTGATAGTTTATCAAATAAAACTTTAGAAAAAATAAATAAAAAAATAAATGATAATCCAAATATTTTGAATACAAATAAAAATAATATCAATGATATTTTTCTTAATATTAATCATTCTGATATTACAAATAATACAGAACAATCATCATCATCTATAAATACAATAGATTTAAATAATATAGTAATTACAGAGAAAAAAAAACGTGGTAGGCCAAAAAAAAATATTTAAATTACAATAATTATATAAGTTATTTATATAATTATATTAATGATTACAAATTCTATAGATAATATAGAAAATACCATTCAAACAAATTCTATAGATAATATAGAAAATACCATTCAAACAAATACTATAAATCATAAAAAATTATTAGATAAAAGATGGTTTAAAGTAAAAACATCTAATAATATACAATATCAAGGCCGATATAAAGGAAAATCACCATGGCAAGCAGGAAATAAAGCATTATCTGAAATAATAAAACGCAGTATTAATAATGGTATTGATATAGATAATACTGATATACATTTTACATTAATTGAAACATCATGTGATTCAGATAAAAAACAATATGACTATATTGGAAAAAGAATAACATTGCAAATACCTGTGCAATACACTGTAAATGCAACTAGTAATAATCCACGTATTATAACAAAATCACATAAAAATATTTTAACTAAAATAAAAAAATCAAATATTAAATCATGCAATATTAGTAATCCATTATAAACTTATTTAAAACTAATCATATTAATACTATTATATTAATGATAGTATTTATAACATTTATATATACTATGTATCTATTACTAGATATATTTATGGCATCCTTATTTTCTTTTATTTTTATATCATATACATTATTTGATAAATATATCTATTATGTAATCAATAAACAAGATTATATATCTTGTGAAATGGATATTGAAGAAGATATATTTAATGATGAACCAGATTGTATAAAAAATAAATATTTAATAACATATTCATGTAAAGAATGTTTTAATGCATATGATAATTCATTTGTAAAAACATTAAAAAAAATTAAACATATATATGTTATTTGCAAATATATTATTAGACCATTTGAAATTTTATTAGTAAAAAGCAATAAAATATACTTCCCATATTTATTGTATATTTGTGATACAATCATTAAATATTTATTATATTATATATATAATAGTGCTATAATTCAATATATTATTAAAAAAATAATGGGTTATATATTACGAAAACTAATACCAATAGTAATTTTATATATACATCGTGCAAAACCATTATCAAAAAATGATAATAAACAATTAATAAAAACATTAAATGATATTAATAATAATGATAATGATACTAATGCTTCTGAAAAAACATTAGTAAGATCATTAAATAAATTATGTGATTTAGTAAAATTAGACGAAAAAATTATAAATAAAGAGCTATAATATCAATTATTAGAAATAATAACACATTAATACAAATAATAATAATAATAAATCTATATATTTATATTCTTTTTCATCATTATAATTAAATTCTATTTCATTTAATATTATATTGTCATCTATTGTAGATAATATAATATTGTTATTTTTAGAAGATGTAGTAGATGTTAATATATCAATATTATTCTGATCATTGGAACTTACATTATATATTATATTATTTAATATAGGTGTAGTAGTAGTTGGTGTAAATATGTCAATATCATTCTGATCATCGAAACTGACATTATTTATTATATTATTCAATATAGGTGTAGTAGTAGTTGGTGTTGATATGTCAATATTATTTAAATCATTGGAACTTACATTATATATTATATTATTTAATATAGGAGTAGTAGTAGTTGGTGTTGATATGTCAATATTATTTAAATCATTGGAACTTACATTATTTATTATATTATTCAATATAGGTGTAGTAGTCAATGTAGATATGTTAATATTATCTAAATTATTAGCAATATCTAAGTGTGATAATATAGGTGGTGTAATATTTGGAATCCAAATTTCCCCTAAGTCTAATATATCATCAGTAGATATATTCCAATTTACAGGAGTAGGTGGATTAATATTTGGAATCCAAATTTCACCAATATTTAAATTATTATCACATATATTCATTATATTAACAAATATATATACATATATTTAAATATATAATAATTTATTCAATTTTTATAAATAAAATTGAATTTTAAATAGTTAATTTGTAAATTTATTTAAAGTAGTATATTATACGTTGTAATAATGGAATCAAATGTTATTAATGTCATTAATGTAATAGGTGGTAAAGATAAATCATTATCTTCAAAACCGTCAGGTAAAGATAAAAAAAAACCAACATTTGAAGAAATAAATACAATAATAGAATCAAGTTATTATAATAATACAAATGATAATATATCAACAAAACATATAGAACCATTAGAAAGATTATTATTTAAAAAAAAATTTGCACCATACGTACATATGCATGAATCATATAATAGATGGGTAAGTAAAGATATAGTAGAATATTTAGTAAATGGAAATTACATAATAGATGAAGAAATACATGATAATAATCTTATTAGACATAAAATTAAATTTTCAAATATAGAATTTAATTTGCCTAAAGATGAAAGTACAACAGCTGATAAAATATTAACACCACAAATTGCAAAAATAAGAAATTTCACATATGCAGGTAAAATAACAGCTACAGTAGAACAAATTATGGAAGAACAAAATATACAAACTGGTGAAATACAATCTAAAGTATTATATAGTGACAATATACCTATATGTAAAATACCTATTATGGTTAGATCTGCTTTTTGTGTATCACAACCAGGATTAGCTCCAAATATAAAAAATACAGAATGTCCATATGATCCAGGATGTAATTTTATTAGTAAAGGTAATGAAAAAGTGGTAATTTCATTAGAAAAATTAGCAGATGATAGAATATATATATTTTCAAAAGATGACGAAAATTATATATCACAAATAACATCTAAATCAAAATTAGTGAATGGTAATTTACATATATTTAGAATGTATATAGATAAAGATAATGCGATAATGGTAATATTGAATAAATATATAGAAGTTAATATATGTATTATATTGAGGGCATTAGGAATAGAAACAGACAAAGATATATATAATCACATAGTATATGATACAAAAGATATAGAAATGATAAATGTAGTGAAGAGTTCATTGATTCGTAATGAACAAGATATTGTACAAATCAATGAAGAAAATAAAATAATTTATACTAAAAAAGATGCATTAGATTATTTGATGACAAAAATAATAAATAAAAAATTAAGTGAAACTAATATAAATGATCGTGTAGCCCAACAACAATTTTTAATAAATGAATATTTTAAAAATGATTTTTTACCACATATTGGTACTGATCAATATAGTTTAATTACTAAAGGACGGTTTATAGGATATATGGCACATAAATTATTGTTATGTTATTTAAAAAGAAATGATCCAGATAATAGAGATAGCTATGTTAATAAACGCATATCATTACCAGGTGAAATATTGCATAACCAATTTAAACCAAGTATGCGCAAAACATTGAATGAAACTTCTAAAAAATTTAGAAAAAGACGTCATAATAATATAGATAAAAATTATCCTAATATAATTAGTCAAATATCACAATCTAATACGATTGAATTATCATTAAATCAAGCTATGGCTACTGGTACATTTGGTGTTATTGGACAAAAAACTAAAGGTGTCGCACAACAAGAACAACGATACACTTATTTACAATATATTTCATATTTACGACGTGTTATGACTCCTACTAATGATCAATCAACTAATAAAGTAGTAAATATGAGACATGTAGATCAACATTGTTATGGATATATTGACTCAATTGAAACTCCAGAAGGAAATAAAATAGGTATGGTGAAAAATTTAGCATTATCTGCTACTGTAACAATGGATTTAAGAGAACAAGTACCAATAATAAAAGAAATTATAGAAAAATTAATTAAAACTAATAAATATGATATTTATGATTTTAATATACCAATTACTGATTATAAAAAATATATAAAAATATTTATAAATGGTGAATGGATTGGTTTTACAAAAAATGCATTTAAACTAATTAATATATTAAAAAAAAAAAGATCACATGGTGAAATACATAGACATGTAGGAATTGCATATTATACCAGTACTAAAAAAGATATATGTGAAATAAGAATAAATACAGATGCTGGAAGATTAATAAGACCATTATTGACAGTGTCTGATAATAAATTAAATTTAACAAAAGAAATGTTAGATAGAATAAATAATTTATCATATGATATACAAGGCAAAATAAATAGTTTGGAACAGTTTTTACAAGAATATCCTGGCATTATTGAATATGTAGATGTAGAAGAATCTACAAATACATTAGTTGCTATGTATGCTCAAGATGTCCATGAAAATTATAAACAATATAATACTGAAATTGATAATCCAAATGAAAAAGGTGACAAAATAAATAGATATACAAATATCTATAAAATGTATACACATTGTGAATTCCACCCAATGATGATGTTGGGAACGATTACTTCTAATATTCCATTAATGGAACATAATCAAGCACCAAGAAATTATTATAATTTTGCACAAGTTAGACAGGCTATGGGTATTCCAACAACTAATTTTAAAAAAGGTGCATTCATTACTTTCCATTTATTAAATACTATGAAGCCATTAGTAATATCACGTTCTGCTGATTATACACATACAGATAAACTACCTGCAGGTGAAATGGCTGTAGTTGCTATACAATCATATGGTGGATATAATCAAGAAGATTCTATTATTATAAATTTATCAGCGGTAGAAAGAGGATTTATGCGTGCCCATACATATAAAAAATATGAAGATATTTCTAAAAAAAATATTTATTCTAAACAAGAAGATGAATTTGGAATAAAAGATAAAAGTTTGGTTATTATGAATGAAAAAGAAAAAAATTATAGCAAAGTAAATGATAAAGGATTCGCACCTGAAGAAACTAAATTAAATAATGGTGACATTATTATCACTAAAGTTATACAATTAGATGATAAAAAAGACGCTAAAATATATAAAGATGAATCACAAATCTACAAATCTAATGTATCTGGACATGTTGATAAAGTTTGGCATAATAAATTAACTGATGCAGATGGTTACGCTATGATTAAAATGAGAGTAAGATCTGAACGTATCCCAGTAATTGGTGATAAATTTTGTTCGAGACATGGGCAAAAAGGAACAATAGGTGCACGTTTAAGGGCACAAGACATGCCATTTACAGAAAAAGATGGAATACAACCAGATATTATAATTAATCCATGTTGTATTCCTAGTAGAATGACTATTGCACAATTATTTGAAACAGTTATTGGCAAAGCAGCTTCTTTAATTGGAAAATTTATAGATGGAACTCCTTTTACGAATATTAATATAAATGATATTTCCCGCATTTTAGAATTATATGGATATAATGGACATGGTGAAGAAGCTATGTATTGTGGCCAAACTGGTATTAAATTTAGAACTACTATTTTTATTGGCCCTACTTATTATTTACGATTAAAACACATGGTGTTAGATAAATCACATGGACGATCTACAGGACCTAGACAGATTGTTAATAGACAACCTATGGAAGGAAGAGCAGCTAATGGTGGATTACGATTTGGTGAAATGGAACGTGATTGCCAAATTGCTTATGGAAATGCTTTAACATTAAAAGAAAGATTAGTAAATTTATCAGATCCATATTTTGCACCTTTATGTAATAATTGTGGAGAAATTGCTACTAAAATGAAACAAGTAGAAGCATATTATTGTCCTATATGCAATAAATCAGATATAACTTTAACAGAAATGCCATATTCAATTAAATTATTAATGCAAAATTTAAAAACAGTCGGAATGAATATGAAATTATTTCCAAAATCTTCTATATACACAAAACAAGAATAATTATTTTATATTGCATTTTGAATTTTCTATTGTTAAAATTTCATATACATCATTCTTTATATTTATTATAAAAAATGGTCTTCTTGTTGTTTCCCCTGCATATACTATATTTTTTTTTATTTTATCATTCATATTCTTTATTACACATTTAACTGTCTGCTTTTTTATCCATTTCTTTTTTTTTATCCATATATTCTTATCATTACCTATTTTATACATCCCATCTTCATAAAATGATGCACTGCTAACAGGACCTATTCTACCATCTATTTTTATTTTTAATTTATTGACAACTTTTTTAATATTAGATGCTACTAATTCACTTTTTAAAGGACTATAACATAATTCTTCGTTGCCATCTATTAATATTTGTATAAAATCAAAAAATTGATTCCAATATTTTTCTATTTTACCATAATTTATAAAATCAAACATTTTATCTAATAAAACAAAATTTTTGATTTTTTTTGTAATTGGCAAATATGAATATGATAATTCTATATTATATTCATTATTTATATATTTCCAACAATCTGTATGTACAAATACTCCATGCATCATATTATTATTATATTCTATTTGATGTTTATATTTATTATTATTCTTGTCTATAAATGTTGTATTACATGTTGTTTCATTACAACCATGTATTATTTTATCATTCGCAGCCAAAAATGTACATTTATCTAACCATAATGTTTTTTTATTTAAATCTCTTGTTCTTAACATAAATAATTTCGGATCTTTTTGATATTTTCTATATACATTTTTATTTTCATAATTATCTATTATTTCTTTGTCGTCTATTCTATCCATAGAATGACATGGATTACCACATAAAAAACAATATATATCCCAACAACCCATATATATATATCTTATATAAAAATTGAAATAAAATATATTTGATATATCTTTATTTATAAATAATTCAATTAACTGCAAAAATGACTGATAATATTTCAAATCAAATTATTGAATTAGAACATACTATTTCCGATAGGTGGTGTCTATTAGACATTAGAAAACAATTTCTTAATATTACTCATAATTCTGATTCTTCATATTTATGTAATTTATTTGTTTGTGGAAATGGAAATCCATATATTTTAATTGATGGTCCTCCCTTTGCTACTGGTTCTCCTCATTTCGGACATTTATTAGCTGGACTATTAAAAGATATTGAAACAAGATATAAAACATTTACAGGATTTAATGTTACAAAAAAAGTAGGATGGGACACACAAGGACTCCCAATGGAAATGCAAATTAATAAAACTCTTAATATTACCACCAAAGAAGACATCTATAAAGTAGGTCTTAGTGAATATTGCAAAGCTTGCCGAAAAGCTGTTCTTACATGCGCAGATCTATGGGAAATTTTTATGATGCGTTTTGCTAGATGGGCTAATTTTGAAGATCCATATACAACAATGGATATTAAATTTACAGAAGCAGTCTGGCAAAATTTTGGTTTAGCATATAAAAATAAACTTATTACAAGTGGTTATAGAATTAGTTCATATTCAACATCATTAGAAACTGGATTAAGTAATTTTGAATCATCATTAAATTATAAAATGAGAAATGATAAAACAATTACATTTTTAGTAAAATTATTAAATCATACATTTGATAAAAAAGAAGTATATATTGCTGTATATACTACTACTCCATGGACTTTACCAGGAAATATGGCATTGGCTATTAATAAAAATCTTGTTTATTATTTATATTTACACGAATCTAATAAATATATTATCACAATTAAAAAACCTAAAGAATCTCATGTTATTATTAAAGGATCTGAATTAATTGGATTATCATACAAACCTTTATTTGATTTCTTTGATTGTCATAAAAATAAACAATGTTATAATATTTATCATGGAGATTTTGTTGATAATGAAACAGGCACTGGTATTGTTCATTGTGCTCCTATGTTTGGTGAAAGTGATTTTGAATTATGTATTGCTAATAATATTATTTCTAAAAATGGAGATGGATTAAATGATTATTTAACATCTACTGGACATATTGAACCAAAAATTGGCAATTTTTTTGATAGTAATTATGTCACTACTATATGTTATGAATTCAATAAAACTATTATTGCATTCATTCAAAATAATATGCCTGACAATTTTTTCGAAACAAATCAAATCCATCATAATTATCCTCATTGTTGGAGAACTGATACACCACTAATTTATAGAGCTATCAAAAATTGGACTGTTAATGTTTCCACTTTTAAAGATGAACTTATTAAACTTAATGAAAAAATTAACTGGTATCCTAAACATGTAGGATCTGGTAGATTTAAAGAATGGTTAGAAAACGCACGGGATTGGAATATTTCACGATCTAGAATTTGGGGCACTCCTATTCCACTGTGGAAAAATATTAATGATCCAAATGATATTATTTGTATCACATCTGCCAAAGAATTAGAACAATATGCAAATTTACCTCATAATTCTTTAACTGATCTACACCGCGATTATATTGACAATATTATTATCAATATTAATGGTAATACATATAAAAGAATTGATGAAGTATTAGATTGTTGGTTTGATTCTGGATCTGTTCCTGCATACTACTTCCCTGATAAATTTATTCCATGCGATTTTATTGCTGAAGGTATGGATCAAACACGTGGATGGTTTTATACTATGCTAGTAATCGGTTATATTAGATCTAAATATCTTAATAATAATAATATGTTAGAACCAGTATATAAAAATGTGATGGTTAATGGTATTGTATTATCTGATAAAGGGGAAAAATTATCTAAAAGATTAAACAATTATATTGATCCTAATAAATTAATTGATAAATATGGCGTAGATGCTTTACGATTATATTTAGCTTATTCACCCGCTAGTTATGGTGGATCATTAAAATTTGATGACAATGGTGTATTTGAAATATCTAATAGAGTTTTAATTCAATTATGTGGTACTGTTAATTTTGTATTAACATATAAAAAAGTACATATTCAAAAAAATACACAATTATTACAAGTATTAACAAATTCTAAAATGGATACACAACATGCTACTTATACTATGTTGAATTTCCCGGATTGTAATACTTACAATCATGATTTAAATTTATGGATTATGTATAAAACTTTCTTACTTGAAAAACAAATCCATACTTTATATGAAAACCACATGGTCAGTGATGTTGTTTCTGCTATCATTGATTTTGTTGAACTCTTTAATAATACATATATTAAATTAATGAGACCTATTTTTAAAAATACAAATACTGACGATACATCATGTAGTAATGTTAATATTACTATGGTAACTATAAGTTTCATTTTATTGCGTTTGGCTTATTTGATTGCTCCAATTACTCCTTACTTTGCTGATTACATTTTTATTAATATTAATACTACGTTTAAAGAAACTCATGATCAAATTTCTATTCATCTCACTAATTATAAAGATTTCTATTCACAATTTATCACACCTTATTATTATCCAAGCTTATATATGCTTAATAAAATCAAAAATATTGATAATCAAATTAAATTATTAGATAATATCCGTATTTTGTGTCAAACAAATAATCATCAAAAAAGTAAATTATTACAACACGTTGTTATTATTTCTAGTAATACACATACTTTATTAAATGAAATTGAAACTGAAATTGGCGCCATATCCTTACAAATTATTAATATGGATGAATTAAAAACAAAACCTATCAATTATATTCCTGAATTTGATCAAAAAATTATGGGACAAACTTTCAAAACCAATAAAAATGCCATCATTAAACATATTCTTAGTAGCCAACTATTAATCACTCAATTATATAATAATACCACCATCACTATTACTATAGATAAAAATGTATACAATATTTCTCCTAACATGGTAACTAAATATTTATATACATTAACAGATGAAGGAGATCAAACATTAAGGAAATTATTACATCTTAATGATAAAGATCAATGTAAAAATATTATTGGGGAAGATTATATTATTTATATTGATTTTTCCACCACTCAATATATGCAAGAATTATTTATTATCCAAGAAATTGCCCGTAAATTCCAAAGAATGCGCAAAAGATGCAAACTTATTCCTAGTGATCCAATCAAACTCAACCTAGAATGTTCTCCTCAAATTAGTAAATTATATATTACCCATAAAGAAGAATTCAAAAAAATTACTAATCATTATTGTACTATCAATTTAAATATAGATCTTTTTGAAGTGTTATTAAAAGAAACTAGTATAATTGAAAAAGAAAATATTGTGTTAAGTCTATATAGATAATATATTATATATTACTATATATGGAAAAAGGTTTTAATAATATAGGAAATAGTTGTTTTTTTAATTCTGCATTACAATTATTAAAAATACCACTTTATAATATTATCACTAAATATCAACTTTCATTATCTTCTAATAATGATATATATAATTCTATTATTGATTTATTTAACTCTATTTATAATGATTCTAACTATAATTCTTCATATAAATCATTATATATATTTTTTATGACTAAATTTAAATATTCTATATTTTCACAACAAGATAGTAGCGAAGTCATACAATTCATACTTGATACTATCAATGATATATTACCTACTAAAAAAAATACATGTATTGCATGGAATCAAATTATTTCATGCAATCTATGCAATAAATATAAAATATATAATACTCAATATGATAATATCTTATATTCATATACATTAAATACATCTAATTCTAATAATAAATATATGGAATTTGAAAACTTTTTACAAGAAACTTTAAATCAAACAAATATTACAAATTCTGATTTTAAATGTAATTGCAATAATTCTAATAATATCTATATACAACATGCTATCACTCATTTACCACAATATTTATTTATTAATATAGCACGATACAATAATTCCATTCATAAAAATTCTACTTCTTTGGAAATTGCCAATATATTCAATATTACTACTCCAGTTAACTTAATTGATAAAATAAATAATAGCAATAACAACTACAATAATAATATATATAAATTAATTGGTATTGTAGTACATCATGGTAATTCATTAAATGGAGGACACTATATTACATATCTTAAAATAAATAATAATTGGAAATTATTTAATGATAATCATGTATCTGATATTGATTTAAATTTATATGACGAATCTATTATGAAAAATGCATGTATCCTTTTATATCAATTATAATTGATGTATAATACTTCATATTATTATTAAAAATAATATAATTATAATATTAATTGCATATAATTTCCATTTATAAAATAAATCGTGAATTATTTTATTGTGTTTTTTGTTCCATCGTATGATATTATTTCCCATTCGATCACGCTAATAACATAGGTATAATACAACATTTTTCGCAGATTATCACGTGGATTACGTAATAAATAATTTTGTATTTCATCATTTAAAACTTCAGCGCAATATATTTTCCATTCCATCAAACTCAACACAAGTACTTTTTTGTCCAAACCAATAAATTTATCTTTACCGACATTACATAGCCATATTCCTTTCATAGAAAAAGGATTTAAAAATTGTTCATTAATAATCGGTCTTAAATAATATACCGTGTTATCGCTGTTAATCATCCCCGCATTTCGTGATATCATCAGTTTAAAACTTTTATCGGTTAATGCCCCCGAATCATAATTTTTACCTATAATAAATAATTGTCTAAACAAAGAGCAATCTAAATATATATTCCTGTCTGGATATAAAGAAAGTAAATATTCTGATAATGAATTAGTAAAATTGTATAATTGTAATATAATAAATAAAGGTTTAGAATATTTAAAAGAATTAAAACATTTGCAACATTTAAATTTGCATTGTTGTTATAAAATAACAGATGAAGGTTTAAAACATTTAAAAAAATTAAAACAATTGCATCATTTAAATTTGTGTGGTTGTAATAAAATAACAGATGATGGTTTAGAACATTTAAAAGAATTAAACCAACTACAATATTTAAATTTGAGTGGTTGTAATAAAATAACAGATGATGGTTTATTCCATTTAAAAGAATTAAACCAACTACAACATTTAAATTTGAGTGATTGTAATAATATAACAGATAAAGGTTTAAAATTTTTTTAAAAAACTATTATAGATAAAAATTTATAATAATTATATTAATTATGTATAATTTTCATTTATAAAAATTGAAATAATTTTCATTACATTAACCTACTATATTATAATTTTCCAACTAACTACGTTGTAAATTACATCTTCACTATGAATTTACCTATTGAAGTATTATCTTCAATTTTTGGCTTTTTAGAATCAAATCCTATATTAATTCACAATATACGTCTTGTTTCTCACTTATTTCATAATGCTAGTTATGATACTATTGAATGGCAAGGAAAAAATTATAATTGCAAAAAAGGATGTTGTTTAATTCTAACTCCTGAATATATTAATAGATATCTTCGAACTATCAAAATAGTTATAAATAATGACACTATATTAAATAATTGTTTAATACAAATAAAAAATATCGGACAAAGTTATCTATTACATTTAAATTTGAGTAAGTGTAATAATATTACAGATGAAGGTTTAAAACATTTAAAAGAATTAAAACATCTGCAACATTTAGATTTGAGTTATTGTGAAAATATAAGATATAAAGGTTTAAAACATTTAAAAGAATTAAAACAACTGCAACATTTAAATTTATGTGGTTGTGAGAAAATAACAGATGAAGATTTGATCCATTTAAAAGAATTAAAACTACTACAACATTTAAATTTATATGGTTGTTATTATATTACAGATGA
>Ga0169931_10009382_pt1 | contig 14111 bp, 12 predicted proteins | sample Kivu_15m_20L_FD_129675 | JGI IMG/M metagenome (GOLD analysis project Ga0169931, IMG submission 129675) | Freshwater microbial communities from Lake Kivu, Western Province, Rwanda to study Microbial Dark Matter (Phase II) - Kivu_15m_20L... | ecosystem: Environmental > Aquatic > Freshwater > Lake...
ACCAGGGTGTGCTGGCCCAGCAGGGCCCCGGCGCCCCGGGGCACCAGGCCCCCATCCACCAGCCACTCCGGTTGGCCCAGGTGGGCGGCGCGGCGCTCCAGAGCTACCCGGCCGAAGCGGGCCGGCAGCCAGGCGGCGGCGGGGCCCAGGGGCGCCGGGTAGGCGGCCAGCTCCAGCACGGCTGCCCAGCTGCTGCGCAGCTGGGGGGGAAGGGCCGGCCAGAGCTGGCGGCAGCGGGCCCCCGCCGCCAACACGAGCTGGGGTGCCATCAGGCTGGTGCCATCGCTGAGGTGCAGCTGCCAACCTGCCGCTGACTGGCGCTCCACCCGAACCGCCGCAGCCTGGTGGACCGTCACCCCTGCCGCCGCCAGCACCAGAGGCAGGCGCGCAGCCAGCACTGAGGACTCCACCTGGGCAAAGGGAAGCGGCCACCAGCCACTCACCGCACGCAAAGCGGTGCCGCCGCCGTGTACCCGCAAGCGGCATGGTCGCCAGCCCAGGGCGCCATGGCGCCCCTGCAGGCGGCGCCATTGCCTGGAAGCCCCTGCCGCCAGTCGGGCCAGGGGGGTTGCCGCCAGGGGCCAGCCCGGCAGGGCGCCGTAGCTCAGGGCCGTTGCCGAGCCCAGGCCGGCTGGCTCGGGGGCTGCGACTACGGTCACCGCAGTGCCCAGCTCGCGCAATTCCAGGGCAAGCAGTCCGCCCGCCACGCCGCCGCCAACGACCACCACGCCAGCGGAGGCGGCAGACCTCACACCAGCAGGGTGAAGGAGGTGACCACCGTGTGAAACATGTCCCTGACTTTGGCCCAGCGGTTTTCGTTGGTGCTGGCCGCGAAGGTGTACAGCCGGCCCCGATCCAGCACGACGGTGGCCAGCTCATGGCGATCGCGATCTTCGAGGTGCACGGCGTATTCCAGGTCGTAGAAGGTGCGCGGGCCCTCCTGGCGCTCGGCGGCCTCCACCAGTTCGGCGGCGCGGCCGCTGCCCTCCGGCGCGATCACGGTGCGGCGCAGCTGCTCACCCACGGCCACGGCGCTGCCGAGCTTTTCGAGGTCGTTGGTGGGATTCACCTCCGAGATCACCAGGCTGAGGGTTTCATCGCTGTTGATCAGATCGTGGAACACCACCTGGGGGCCGCCACTCACCTGCACCCGGCTCCAGCCGGTGGGATAGAGAAAGGCGTAGCGGCCGTCGGGGCTCTGAAAGCTGTTGAGTCCTGCAGCCGAGGCACTGCAGGCCGTGAGCATCCCCGTCAGAACCCCCGCCAGCAGCAGGGCAACCAGGCGGGTCAGGGGGGTGGAAATACCAGACCCTTTGCGGTTTCTAGCCATGGCGACGGCAAATGGTTGGCGCCATTCTGCTGGGCCGTCCGCATCGGCAGGAGCGCCGCCGGCTCCGAGGCCCCGCTGGCCAACCTGGTGCCCAGCCTGCAGCCAAAAGCCAACCTGGGCGGCCCAAACCTGCCTACATTCAGGCCAATTGCTGCGAATCGCTGAGCGGCTTCACCCGCCCGTTGGCCCGGCTGATCGACCAGTTCGAGCGACTGCCCGGCATCGGCCCCCGTACGGCCCAGCGGCTTGCCCTGCACCTGCTGCGCCAACCTGAGGAACAGATCCGCAGCTTCTCTGAAGCCCTGCTGGCCGCCCGCAGCCAGGTTGGCCAGTGCCAGCGCTGCTTCCATCTGTCGGCCGAGCCCTTCTGTGAGATCTGCCGCAACGACGAGCGCGGCAATGGCCAGCTGTGTGTGGTGGCCGATTCGCGTGACCTGCTGGCGATGGAGCGCACCCGGGAATTCAAGGGGCACTACCACGTGCTCTGTGGTCTGATCTCGCCGATGGACGGCATCGGTCCCGAGCTGCTGCAGATCCAGCCCCTGGTGCAGCGCGTGGATGCCGAAGGAATTCAGGAAGTGATCCTGGCCCTCACCCCGAGCGTCGAGGGCGACACCACCAGCCTCTACCTGGCCCGGCTGCTGAAGCCCTTCACCTTGGTGAGCCGGATCGCCTACGGCCTGCCCGTGGGCAGCGAGCTGGAGTACGCCGACGAGGTGACCCTGGCCCGGGCCTTTGAGGGCCGCCGGCGGGTGGAGTGAACCGTGCCGTCATCCCTGCCGTCATCCCTGCCATGACCAGCCGATCCCGCTACAGCGCCATCGTCCCGGCCGAACGCCTGCCGGAATGGCTGCGGCGTCCGGTGGGTGCGGCTTCCCAGTTGGAGGCGGTGCAGACCCTGGTGAAGCAGCAGCGGCTGCACACGATCTGTGAGGAAGGGCGCTGCCCCAACCGGGCCGAGTGCTATGCCGCCGGCACCGCCACCTTCCTGCTGGGGGGATCGATCTGCACCCGCAGCTGCGCCTTCTGCCAGGTGGAGAAAGGCCTGGCGCCCCAGCCGGTCGACGGCGAGGAAGCCGGGCGGGTGGCCGAGGCGGTGGCCAGCCTGCAGCTGTCCTACGTGGTGCTCACCGCCGTGGCCCGCGACGATCTGGCCGACCATGGCGCCAGCCTGTTCATCGGAGCGATGGCAGCGATCCGCCGCCGCAGCCCCGCCGTGGCGATCGAAGTGCTCACCCCCGACTTCTGGGGCGGCCATCGCGATGAACAGGAGGGATTGACCGCCCAACGCCAACGGCTTGCCGCCGTGCTGGCCGCCCGGCCCGTGTGCTTTAACCACAACCTCGAGACAGTGGAGCGGCTGCAGGGCGAGGTGCGCCGCGGCGCCACCTACCGCCGCTCCCTGGCCCTGCTGGCCGCGGCCCGCGAACTGGCTCCGGCCATTCCCACCAAGAGCGGCCTGATGCTGGGCCTCGGGGAAAGCCGGCAGGAGGTGCTGCAGGCCCTGCGGGATCTGCGCAGCGTCGATTGCCAGCGCCTCACCCTGGGGCAATACTTGCGACCATCCCTCGCCCACATCCCCGTTGCTCGCTACTGGAGTCCGGCGGAATTCGAGGAACTGGGGGCGGCCGCCAGGCAGCTGGGATTCGTTCAGGTGCGCAGCGGTCCCCTGGTGCGCAGCAGCTACCACGCCGCCGATGGCCCCGATCACAACGGCAGCGACGCCACCAGCTGAGCAAGGCCGGGAGCGGCGAAGGTCCGGCCAGCGCCTCGGTGGACTGCTGCTGACCGTTCTGCTGCTGGGCATCACGCCCGCAGGGCGCTGTGAACCACCTCCCAAAGAAACGCTGGTGCAGGCCGAGGGACCCGACCTCAACGGCCTGCTGCAGCTGCCCGACTGGCTGAAGCTGCAACTGCAGCTGCAGGCCCAACCCCTGGCCAACCCCGCGGGGGGCACCAGCCAGGGCGCCAGCTGGATACAACAGCTCAGCCTGGATGTGGTGGCGGGGCCGGGGCTGGCCAAACCGGTGGAGCAGTGGAGCGAGGCCGACCACTGGCGCAGCCATGGGCAGTTGATGCTGGTCAGCGGCAACCCCAGCTGGAACGGGGAGATCGGCGCCGCTTTCGCCCTGCAGAGCACGGCCCACCCCACTGGCCTGTGGCTGACGGAGGCGAGCATCGAGCGGAAGGCCGGAGCGGGGCCGCTGGGCATCAAGGCGGGGGTGTTCTCCCTCAACCCGGGCTTTTTTGAGGCACCGGTGCTCAATGCCTATGTGCATTCGGCCCTCAACAACACGCTCAACCTCAACGTCAGTGGATTGCCGATCAACCCCTACAGCGCCCCGGGGATTCAGCTGCAATGGCAACCGGAGCCCTCCGGTCGCTGGGGCGAGTGGCGCTACGGAGCCTTCCTGCTCGACCCCGAGTTCAATCTGGCCGCCCTGTTCGGGGTCAACCCAGACCTGCCCCAGCTCAATGGCCACAGCCAGCTGCTGCAGTGGAGCTACGACCGCCTGCCGGGAGCGGAGGCCCTGCAGCAACCGATCCGCAGCGGCGGCCAGCAGATCGCACGCCAGCTGCCCCCACCGCTGCTGCAGATCGGCGGCGGCTATCTGGACAACAGCAGCGACGGCAATCTCAACACCGCCATCGCCGCCACCCTCACCCTGGTGGCCCCTTTGCCGCTGGGTCTCGACAACCGGCTCTGGCTGGGCGTCAGCGGCGGCTTTGAGTGGGATACCAATCCGGTGCCGCTGTTCCTTGGCGGCGGCTGGCTGAGCCAGGGAATCATCCAGGGCCGGCCGCTAGACGTGCTGGCCCTGGGAATCGGCGGCAGCCGCTTCAGCCCCAGCCTCTCTCCCGGCCAGAGCAGTGAAACGGTGCTGGAGCTCAACTACAGCTGGCTGGTGAGTGCTAACCTCAGCCTGCAGCCGGTGGTGCAGTTGATCCTCAACCCGGATGGGGTGTCGGCCGATCCGATCCTGGCTCTGGGCCTGGGGCTGACGCTGCAGTTCTGAGCCGACGCGCGCTGCGGCGCAGCACCTCGGCGCAGTCGGCGCCCATCAGCAGGCCGGAACCGCCCCAGATCAGGCGCGGGGCCAGGTCGGTGGGGGCTGCCGCGAGCTCGCGCAGGGGGCTGAAGCCGAGGCCGCGGAAGTAGCGCACCAGGCGACGATGCTGGCTGTCGCTGTCGCGGATGGCCAGGATCGTGGCCTGGCGGCAGGGGGTGGCTTCCAGGGCCCAGGCGAAGCTGGCCGCACAGATCAGCGGCGCCACGCCACCGGTGTGCTCGCCCTGTACCCGCAGGCTGTCGAGCCGCAGGCCCCTGGCGCTCGGCAGGGCCCAGCCCTTGAGCTCGCCCAGCAGCACCAGGCCCCCGCCGCCCGAGCCCTGCCCGGCCCCGGAGTGACGGGCCACCCCCACCCGCAGCGTCCAGGCCAGCCCCAGCGGCCGCCGCACCTGCAGGCGCAGCAACAGCCCCCGCCGGCGAGCCTCGCCCTCCAGCTGCTCCAAGCTGGGGTTGGGGCAGGTAGGTGCCTGGGAGGAAGCGCTGGACATCCACAACCGCCACGGCCAGGGCCAGTCTCAACCGTTGCCCAACGTCCCATCATGGCGGGAGGCATCTAAATAAGGACGCACAAGGGGTGCCAAGCGTCCCACGGTGAATCTGCTTGAGGCGCCGGGGGCGCGTTGGGGCGCCAAAGCTATTCCCCGCCCGCCCTGGAGTTGGCCGAAGTCACCGCAGCCAGGGCTCGGCGCGCAGCACGGCCCCCAGGGGCAAGGGCCCATACAGGTGGGGGAAGGGTTCCCCGCCGCCGGCCTCCTCGAGGCGCACCTCCAGAGCGGCAGCCGCCAGGCGCTGGGGATCAATCGTCAGCAGCAGCACCGCCCCGGCGGGCAGGTCGCCATAAAAGAGGGTCCCGGTGGCCTCCACCTGGTGGGCGTGGCTGAGGTGGATGAAGCCCACCTCCTCCAGGGAGAGTCCCCGGGTGGAGATGCGGTATTCCTCCTGGCTGCGCGCCGCCTGCCAGTCACTCCTCAGGGCCAGGTGATACGTCCAGCTGGGGGAACGCCAGGGGGAGCGCGGGGCCCAGCCTGGCGCCATCACCGCCGCAAGCTCCGGCCCAGCTAGAAACCGGCCCAGCCAGGCCTGCAGGTCCGCCAGCTTGGGCTCGGCATCGAAGGCCGCCGGATCGGCGAGCCGGAACTGGCGCACGAATGGCAGCAGCGCCAGGTCGGCCAGGCTGGGACGGGCGCCCAGCAGCCAGCCGCCTGGCTGCAGCTCCCGGTTCCACTGCCGCAGGATCGCCAGGCCCCGGCGGCGATTGGCCTCGCGCTCGCCCAGGCCGGCCTCGCCCGGGTAGCGATCGGGGTATTTGAAGTGATCCAGGTGCTGCTTGAACGGCCCGTCGTTCTGGGCGATGAGAGCCTCGCCTGCCGCACGCTCAGCAGCCCCCCAGCCGCTGAGCCAGCCATGGGGATCGCTCTGCGCCAGGGCCCAGCCCATGATCGCCAGGCTCTCCTCGAGCACCTGCCCATCAGGCAGGACCAGCACCGGCACCGTGCCTTTGGCAGAGGCTGCCAGCAGCTCGGGCGGCTTGGCCTTGAGGCTCACCTCGCGCAGCTCCAGCGTCTCCTCCGGCCGAAACCCGGCGGCCGCCAGGGCAAGCCGCGCCCGGATGGCATAAGGGCAGCGCCGGAAGCTGTAGAGGATCGGCCGGAGGTCAGCCATCAGGTCAGCTGTCGAGCTGGGGTTGGCCGCCGCGCCTCGCCCGCTCCAACTGCCGCTGGCGCTCGGCGAAGCGGGCCCGGTCGGCGTCGCTGAAGCGCTCGATGCAGTGGCCGCAGCTCACCCCTTCCACGTAGCTTTCCAGCTGCCGATCCGCCGGGGAGAGTGGCAGGCCGCAGGCATGGCAGAGACCGTGCTCACCGGGCTCGAGCCGGTGGTTCACGGCCACCCGCCGGTCGAACACGAAGCACTCACCCCACCAGTGGCTGCCCCGCTCCGGCATCTCCTCCAGATAGCGCAGGATGCCGCCCTGCAGGTGGTGTACCCCCGCAAAGCCCTGCTGCTGGAGATAGGCCGTGGCCTTCTCGCAGCGGATGCCGCCCGTGCAGAACAGGGCAAGGGAGCGGGGCTGGTACTCCGCCACCAGAGGCCGCAGGGTCTGCTCCACCCAGGCGGGAAACTCCCGAAAGCTGGCGGTGCCTGGATCGATCGCGCCCTCGAAGCTGCCAATAGCCACCTCGTAGGAGTTGCGGGTGTCGATCACCAGGGTGTCCGGTGCTGCGATCAGGGCATCCCACTGCTGGGGCGGTACGTGGGTGCCGACACTGGAGGCCAGATAGGGCTGCACATCGGGCTGCCCCAGGCTGACTATCTCGCGCTTGATCCGCACCTTGAGCCGGTGGAAAGCCTGCTGCTCGGCCCGGCTGAACTTGGCAGCGAGCCGCCCCAGCCCCTCCACCTGCCGCAGCCGGGCCAACACCGTCTCCACGCCGGCGTCAGGACCGGCGATGGTGCCGTTCACCCCCTCGCCGGCCAGCAGGATGGTGCCACGCACCGCCTGGGCCGCCGCCAGCTCCCGCAGCTCCGCCTGCAAATGGGGCAACCGGTCGAGGGCGGCAAAGCGGTAGAAGGCCGCAACCAGCACGCTCACACGCAGGCGGGCGACGCAGCGTCCTGCCAGGCCCGCACCCCGGCGGCCGCCAGCAGGGCCCGATCGGCCTCCACCGCCGGATTGGAGGTGGTCAGCAGGGTGTCGCCATAGAAGATCGAATCGGCTCCGGCGAGCAGGCAGAGAATCTGGGCCTCCCTGCCCAGCTGCTCCCGTCCGGCACTGAGCCGCACCCGCGCATGGGGCATCAGGATCCGGGCCGTGGCCACCATGCGCACCAGCTCCAGCGGATCCACCGGCGGCTGCTCCTCCAGGGGGGTGCCCTGCACTGCCACCAGGGCATTGATCGGCACGCTCTCGGGATGGGGATCCAGGTTGGCCAGCACCTCCAGCAGGCCAGCACGATCCTCTGGCCCCTCCCCCATGCCGATGATGCCGCCGCAGCAGATCGAGATCCCGGCGCTCCTTACCCGTTGCAGGGTCTCGAGCCGCTCCTGGTAGGTGCGGGTGGTGATGATCCGGTCGTAGTGCTCCGGGCTTGTGTCCAGGTTGTGGTTGTAGGCGGTGAGGCCGGCCTCCGCCAGGCGCCCGGCCTGCTGATCGGTGAGCATGCCGGCGGTCACGCAGGCCTCCAGGCCCAGCTCGCGCACGCCGCGCACCATGGCCAGCATCGCCTCGAACGGGGCCCCGTCGCGGATCTCGCGCCAGGCCCAGCCCATGCAGAAACGATCTGCCCCGGCCTGCCTGGCCGCCCGGGCCCGAGCCAGCACCGGCTCCACCTCCAGCTCCGGCCGGCCGCTCACGTCACTGCTGTGATGCAGCGACTGGGGGCAGTAGGCGCAGTCTTCCTCGCAGCCGCCGGTCTTGACACTCAGCAGGGAGGCCAGCTGCACCCGGTAGCCCGGGTTGGCCTCGCGGTGTACGGCCTGGGCCTGCCAGAGCAGCTCCAGCAGGGGCAGCTCAAGCAGGGTCTGGATTTCGGTACGGGACCAGTCGTGACGCGTGATCACTGGCGGCAAAGCGAACGGGAAAACGAAACGGGGGGCGACGCTCGGTCGTCAGGTCAGGGGGGCGACCCCGCCGAAGCGGCGCTGGCGGCCCTGGTAGTCGCGCAGGGCCCCCAGCAGGGCCGTTTCGTCGAAATCCGGCCACAGCACATCGGTGATGTGGATTTCGGCGTAGGCCAGCTGCCAGAGCAGGAAGTTGCTGATGCGCAGCTCGCCGCTGGTGCGAATCAGCAGGTCGGGATCCAGTTCGCCGGCGGTGTGGAGCTCGGCGGCGAAGGCCTGCTCGTCAATGCCAGCAGGGTCGAGTTCGCCGGCGGCGCATCGCTGGGCCAGGCGCTTGGCGGCGCGCACCAGTTCGGCCCTGCCGCCGTAGTTGGTGCAGACGTTGAAATGGATCCCGGTGTTGGCGGCGGTGCGTTTGGTGGCATCAGCGATCAGGCGCTGCAGGCCTGCGGGCAGGGGGTCGAGATCGCCCAGAAACCGGATTCGCACCTGCTCCTGCTCCAGAGCGTGCAGCTCCTTGGCCAGCACCCGCTCAAACAGGGTCATCAGGAAGCTCACCTCCTCTCCAGGGCGGCTCCAGTTCTCGGTGGAGAAGGCGTAGGCGGTGAGGGCGCCGATGCCCCAGTCGCTGCAGAGGCGCAGGGTGCGTTTGAGCGCCTCGACGCCCTCGCGGTGACCCATCACCCTGGGCAGGTTGCGCTGCTTGGCCCAGCGGCCGTTGCCGTCCATGATCACGGCCACGTGGCGAGGCAGCCGGGCCCCGTCGAGGCCCGACAGCCCAACCTGGGCGGCGGTCACAGTGTCAGTCGCCAAGGCGCGACTCATCCGCGGGTTTCCGGCTTGTCCTTGGTCACGGTACGACCCGCAGGCAAGGACAGGGCCTTGCTGAGCAGATCGTGCAGGCGAGAGCTGGTGATCGGCCTCTCCAACCGGCCCTGGCTTGCCAGGGCAAGGGTGCCCGTTTCCTCCGACACCACAATCACCAGACACTGGTCGAAGCGCTCGGTGAGCCCCAGAGCGGCCAGGTGGCGAGTGCCGTAACGATTGATCCCCTGGCGGGAGAGGGGCAGGATCACACCTGCAGCAACGATCCTATTTGCCTTCACGAGCACGGCCCCATCGTGGAGGGGTGTGTCGGCGGCGAACAGGTTGAGCAGCAGGTCAACCGTCAACTTGGCATCGATATCAATGCCGGGGTTGAGGAAATCCTCGGGCCGCAGGTCGCAGCCCAGGTCCACCACGATCAAGCCCCCGCGACGGGCCTGGGAGAGGCGTCCGGCCGCTTCGCTGAGCACCGCGACAGAGCCTGAACCCAACTGGTCTCGGCTGCGGTCGTCAAAAAGTATCCTCAGACGCCCGGTGCCCAGCAGTTCCATCAAGCGCCTCAGTTCTCCCTGCCAGAGAATCGCCAGAGCCAGGCTGCAGGCCAATACCAGCGCATCCACCAGCTTACTGGTGAGGGGCAGATCGGCATAGCGCTGCACAACCCAGGCCAGGGCTACCAGCAGCAGATAGCCGCGCAGCAGCCAGAGGGTGCGGGCTTCAGTGATCCGGCCCAGCACCAGCACACCCAGGCTGGTGGCAAAGAGAAGATCCAGGAGCAGGCGTGGATCGATGAGGCTAAGCAACCCCCCAAGTTGCGGCCCGATCACAGCCCCTCCAGACGTTGGGGTCAGCCTAGGGATCGCAGACGCGCTGGCAGAACGTCGTAGCGCAGTAGGTCTTCCGGCTGCTCGCGCCGCTGCACCAGCTCGGCCATGCCCTCAGTGACAAGCACGGCCGCTGGCCGGGGAATGCGGTTGTAGTTGGATCCCATCGAGGCGTTGTAGGCACCGGTGGCGAACACCACCAGCACATCCCCCGGAGCTGCAGGAGGCAGGGCCAGATCCTTGAGCAGCACGTCGCCGGACTCGCAGTGCTTGCCGGCCACAGTGACGGTTTCGCTGGCCTCGGCCATGGGGCGATCTGCCAGCAGGGCCGTGTACTGGGACTGGTAGGTGATCGGCCTCGGGTTGTCGCTCATGCCCCCGTCCACGGCGAGGTAGGTACGCAGGCCTGGTATTTGCTTGCGGCTGCCCACCCGATAAAGGGTGACCCCCGCTGTCGCCACAAGGGAGCGGCCGGGTTCGCAGAGCAGCCGCGGCAGTTCGAGCCCCCGCTCCCGGCAGGCCGAAACCACCGCTTCGGCCACGGTGCGCACCCAGGCTTCGATGGAGGGGGGATCGTCGCTGGCCACATAGCGGATCCCGAGGCCGCCCCCCACATTGAGATCCTCCACCGGATGGCCTAGGGATCGGGCCAGGGCCAGGGCGTCGGCCAGCACCCCGGCCAGATCGCGGTGGGGCTCGAGCTCGAAGATCTGGGAGCCGATGTGGGCGTGCAGGCCGGTGAGACGGGCCCAGGGGCAGGTGGTCAGGTGCCGCAGTACCGCCTCGAGCTGGTCGGGATCGAAGCCAAATTTGCTGTCGAGGTGACCCGTGCGGATGTACTCATGGGTGTGGCACTCGATGCCCGGAGTGAAACGCAGCATCAGCCGGGCGGGGCCAGCGAAGTCTGCTGCCAGCTCGGAGAGCAGCTCCAGTTCCCGCCAGTTGTCCAGTACCACGGTGACCCCATGGGCCACGGCCAGGGCCAGTTCCTCGCTGCTTTTGTTGTTGCCGTGCAACACGATCCGCTCGCCGGCCATGCCCCCCTGAAACGCGGTGAGCAGTTCTCCGGCAGACACCGCATCGAGTCCCAGTCCCTCCGCGGCCACCACGGCGGTGATCGCCAGGGAGCTGTTGGCCTTGGAGGCATACAGGGCCAGAGCGTCGCCCGGATAGTGGCGGGCCAGGGCTTCGCGATAGGCGCGGCAGGTGGCCCGCAGGGTGGCCTCATCGAGAACGTAAAGGGGTGTGCCGTAGCGGCGGGCCAGGTCGCTGAGGGTGCAGTCCCCCAGGCTCAGTTGGCCCTGGGCGTCCAGTCGGGTGGTCAGGGGGGTGAGGTTGCGGTTTGGACTCAGCTGGTCCTGGCCAACCTCAAACGGCCGTGAAGGGGCTGTTGGCTCACGGGAGGTCACCATGGCTGGAGCCGCACGGGGTCGAGGCAGCATGAATGTACGGAAGCCCTTGGCGCCGCTGCGCCAGGCCCTGCTCATGCCCGACGATTTGCGGGCCTGTCTCGACCTCGACAGGGCCAGCCTGGGGGGCCTGTGGACCGCCAGCCAATGGCAAGTTGAATTGGCGGATCAGCGCCGGCCGGGGGTGGGGCTCTGGCGGGGGGAGCGGCTGCTTGCCATGGCCTGCGGCTGGCTGGTGCTCGATGAACTGCACATCACCCTGGTGGCAGTTGCTCAAGAGCAGAGACGCCGGGGCCTGGGCGGCAGGGTGCTCGAAGCGCTGCTGGAGATCGCCCGTGGCAGCGGAGCCCTGCACGCAACCCTGGAGGTTGCCCCGGGCAACGGCGCCGCGGTGGCCCTCTATCGCCGTTGCGGCTTCCGGGATGCGGGGGTGCGTCGCGGTTACTACCGCAATGGGGACGATGCCCTGATCCAATGGCTGGGGCTGGGATCAACGGGGGCCGGAGGGGCCGGGTGTGGATAACCGGCTTTTTTTATTGCTGAAACCCGCAACATCGTCAGCTTAAGTTGTTTGCAAAAGCCCGCTGACTTGCAGTGGTGGCAGTCGATCTGGCTTTGAGCGAACCTAAACCACACCCCCCCCGACAACCCTGGTAGCTTGGTGCAACTTGCATCAGGCCCAGGCCCATGTTCGAGCGGTTTACCGAGAAGGCCATCAAGGTGATCATGCTGGCCCAGGAAGAGGCCCGGCGCCTCGGTCACAACTTTGTGGGCACCGAGCAGATCCTTCTGGGTCTGATCGGTGAGGGCACCGGTGTGGCCGCGAAGGTGCTCAAGTCGATGGGGGTCAACCTCAAGGATGCCCGCGTTGAGGTGGAGAAGATCATCGGCCGGGGATCCGGATTTGTGGCTGTGGAAATTCCCTTCACACCCCGGGCCAAACGGGTGCTTGAGCTTTCCCTCGAGGAAGCCAGGCAACTGGGTCACAATTACATCGGCACCGAACACCTGCTGCTGGGTCTGATCCGCGAGGGTGAAGGCGTTGCCGCACGGGTGCTCGAGAACCTCGGCGTAGACCTGGCCAAGGTGCGCACCCAGGTGATCAGGATGCTTGGCGAAACCGCCGAGGTGACCTCAGGCGGTGGTGGTGGCAAGGGATCCACCAAGACTCCCACCCTCGATGAATTCGGCAGCAACCTCACCCAGCAAGCCGCGGACGGCAAGCTCGACCCGGTGGTGGGGCGTCAGAACGAGATTGAACGGGTGATCCAGATCCTGGGGCGCCGCACCAAAAACAATCCGGTGCTGATTGGAGAGCCCGGCGTAGGCAAGACCGCCATCGCCGAGGGGCTGGCCCAGCGGATCAACTCCGGCGACGTGCCTGACATTCTGGAGGAAAAGCGGGTTCTGACCCTGGATATCGGCCTGTTGGTCGCGGGCACCAAATACCGCGGTGAATTTGAGGAGCGCCTCAAGAAGATCATGGAGGAGATCCGCGGAGCCGGAAATGTGATCCTGGTGATCGACGAGGTGCACACCCTGATCGGGGCGGGAGCCGCCGAGGGCGCCATCGATGCAGCCAACATCCTCAAACCAGCTCTCGCCCGTGGGGAGCTGCAGTGCATCGGGGCCACCACCCTCGATGAATACCGCAAGCACATAGAGCGGGATGCGGCCCTGGAGCGTCGCTTCCAGCCTGTGATGGTGGGAGAACCCTCCGTTGATGAAACGATTGAGATCCTGCGCGGCCTCAAGGAGCGCTACGAAACCCACCACCGTCTCAAGATCGCCGATGATGCCCTGATTGCGGCAGCCACCCTGGGTGACCGCTACATCTCAGACCGCTTCCTGCCGGACAAGGCCATCGATCTGGTCGATGAGGCCGGCAGCCGCGTCAGGCTGATGAATTCCAAGCTCCCCCCGGCCGCCAAGGAGGTGGATAGGCAGTTGCGCGCCGTCCAGAAGGACAAGGAAGATGCGGTGCGCGACCAGGACTTCACCAAGGCAGGTGAACTGCGCGATAAGGAGGTGGAACTGCGTGATCAGATCCGCTCGATCCTGCAGGCTCGCAAGGAGGATGGGCCCGCCGGCACCAGCGAACCGGGAGGAGTTGCCCTGGCCGAAGCGCCGGTGGACCAGCTGCGTACGCCGATGGTCACGGAGGAGGACATCGCCCACATCGTGGCCTCCTGGACCGGTGTGCCGGTGCAGAAGCTCACCGAGAGTGAATCGGCCAAACTTCTGAACATGGAGGACACCCTCCACCAGCGCCTGATCGGCCAGGACGAAGCCGTCAAGGCCGTTTCCCGGGCTATCCGTCGGGCCCGGGTCGGCCTCAAGAATCCCAATCGCCCGATTGCCAGTTTCATCTTTTCCGGCCCCACCGGCGTGGGCAAAACCGAGCTGACCAAATCCCTGGCGGCCTACTTCTTCGGCAGTGAGGAGGCGATGATCCGCCTCGATATGTCCGAATTCATGGAGCGCCACACGGTCAGCAAACTGATCGGCTCTCCACCCGGCTATGTGGGCTTCAACGAGGGTGGCCAGCTCACTGAAGCGGTGCGCCGTCGCCCCTACACCGTGGTTCTCTTCGATGAGATCGAGAAAGCCCACCCCGATGTGTTCAACCTGCTGCTCCAGCTGCTCGAAGACGGCCGCCTGACCGATTCCAAGGGCCGCACGGTCGATTTCAAGAACACCTTGATCATCATGACCTCAAACATCGGCTCGAAGGTGATCGAGAAGGGCGGCGGCGGGCTCGGTTTTGAATTCGGTGGCGGTGATGCGGATGAAACCAATTACAACCGCATCCGCTCCCTTGTAAATGAGGAGCTCAAGCAATACTTCCGCCCCGAATTCCTCAACCGTCTTGACGAGATCATCGTCTTCCGCCAGCTCACCCGTGATGAGGTCAAGGTCATCGCCGACATCATGCTCAAGGACGTCTTCAGCCGTATGTCTGACAAGGGAATCACCCTGTCGGTGACCGAGGCCTTCAAGGAGCGCCTTGTGGAGGAGGGTTACAACCCCTCCTATGGGGCCCGGCCGCTGCGCCGCGCCGTTATGCGCCTGCTGGAAGATTCTCTGGCCGAGGA
>Ga0169931_10009383_pt1 | contig 14110 bp, 10 predicted proteins | sample Kivu_15m_20L_FD_129675 | JGI IMG/M metagenome (GOLD analysis project Ga0169931, IMG submission 129675) | Freshwater microbial communities from Lake Kivu, Western Province, Rwanda to study Microbial Dark Matter (Phase II) - Kivu_15m_20L... | ecosystem: Environmental > Aquatic > Freshwater > Lake...
GACATCCCTCCTGCCATGGTCACCTCGGAGATGCGGGATCTGGCGAAGGTCGTCAATTTTGGCATCATCTATGGGCAAGGCCCCTTCGGCCTTTCGAAACAGCTCCATATTCCGCTGCGCGAAGCGTCGGAGTTCATCGAGAGATATTTTGAACGCTACCCGAAAGTGTCCGTTTACCTTGAATCGTGCAAAGCCGCCGCCCGAAAAACCGGGATGGCGACGACCCTTACCGGAAGACAGCGCCCCATCCCCGAGATCCATAACAAAAACCCTTCGATCCGCGCCGCTGCGGAGCGGCTCGCCGTCAATACCCCCCTCCAAGGGACGGCGGCCGACCTGATCAAACAAGCGATGATCGAAATCGACCGGGAGATCGCAAGCCGCGGCCTTGCCGGCAAGATGATCCTCCAGATCCACGACGAGCTGATCTTTGAAATCCCCGACTCGGAAGTCCCCGTCTTTAAAACCCTTGTAAAAGAAAAAATGGAACGAGTCCTCCAATTAAATGTTCCGATCGAAGTGCATCTAGCGGTTGGCAAAAATTGGGCCGAATGCTAAAATTAAAAAAAATTGCTATCACAGGTGGAGTGGCGAGCGGGAAAAGCACCGTTTGCCGGTTCTTCCGGGAGCTTGGGGCCTATGTCGTCAATGCCGACGCCATCGTCCATGAACTCTTGGAGAACGACACCGGTCTCGGGCAGCAAATCCTTAGGCAGTTCGGCCCTGAAATCAAACTAGACGGAAAGTTAAGCCGACAAAAAATTGCCGAGAAGGTTTTCAAGGATCCGGAGAAGCTTCAAGAATTGGAAAAGCTCCTCCATCCGGCTGTGCTCCGTAAAATCGACCATTTATACAAAGAAGCATGCCGGATCGGCTCATACACTTCGTTTGTGGTAGAAATCCCCCTGCTCTTCGAGATCCAAGGGGAATCTGATTACGATTGGGTCGTCGCCGTTGTTGCAGACGAAGCGGAAGCCCGGCGGAGATTCGAAGAGGCAGGATTCAACACGGAAGAATACGACCGGAGGATGCGGCGGCAGCTGAATCCCCGTCAAAAGGCAGAACGCGCCGATTATACGATTCAAAACAATGGAACCTTGGACGGCCTGAAACAGCAGGTCGCCAAATTGAACAACATGATAAACCCTAAGGCAAAACCCGCATGAACCAAGATCAGCAGACAGAATCCCAAAACGGAACCCCCCACGAACCTTCTCCCCCGCAAAACTTCGAAGCCGTCACCCGTATTTCTGATCTCCAAAGAATGAACATCGACCAGCTCCAAGCCTATGCCCGGAGCATCGGCCTCAAGCACACAGCGCCCCTCACCAAATCGGGCGTCGTCTTCGAGATCGTGAAAACGATCTCCGAGCGGCCGAACGAAGTCCTTTACGGCGAAGGGGTTCTCGAAGTGCTTCCCGACGGGTTCGGGTTCCTCCGCTCCCCCAACTACAACTACCTCCCCTCTGCGGAAGACATCTATGTCTCCCCCGCCCAGATCCGCCGTTTCGACCTCAGGAAAGGAGATACCATCTTCGGCTCGATCCGCTCGCCGAAAGACAAGGAAAAATACTTCGCGATGCTGAAGGTCGAACGGATCAACGGCAAAACGTTCGAACAGACGCGCGACCGGGTCCTCTTCGAAAACCTGACCCCTCTCTATCCGAACAAGCGGCTCGTCATGGAAACCACCCGCGAGCGCCTCTCGACCCGCGTCCTCGACCTCGCGTCCCCGATCGGCAAAGGCCAGCGCGCTCTGATCGTCGCCCCGCCTAAATCGGGCAAAACGATCCTGATGCAAAACATCGCGAACGCAATCGAAAATAACAACCCGGAAGTCGTCCTCCTCGTTCTCCTGATCGACGAGCGCCCCGAGGAAGTGACCGACATGATCCGAACTGTTAAAGGGGAAGTGATCGCTTCCACCTTCGACGAACCCCCCGAGCGGCACGTCCAAATCGCCGAAATGGTGATCGAAAAGGCCCGCCGCCTCGTCGAGTGCGGCTACGACGTCGTCATCCTCCTCGACAACATCACCCGCTTGGCAAGGGCCTATAACACCGTCCAGCCCCATTCAGGAAAAATCCTGACGGGCGGCGTTGACGCGAACGCCCTCCACAAGCCAAAACGCTTCTTCGGAGCCGCCCGCAATATCGAGCAGGGAGGGTCGCTGACCATTATCGCAACCGCCCTTATCGATACCGGCTCCCGAATGGACGAGGTGATTTTCGAAGAGTTCAAAGGAACCGGCAACATGGAGCTTGTGCTAGACAGGCGCCTTGCCGACCGGCGGATCTTCCCAGCGATCGATCTCATCAAGAGCGGCACGAGAAAAGAGGAGCTCCTCTTCCATCCGGCCGAACTCGAGAAGATTTATCTCCTCCGCCAGGGCATTGCCGACCTCACCCCGGTCGACGCGATGAACCTCCTCACGGCCCGATTGAAGAAGACCGCCTCGAACGCAGAGTTCCTCCTTTCCATGAAAGACTAAGCCCGGATTGCGCCAAAAATGATTTTCGGGTAGAAAGAGTACTATGCGTCGGATAGCCCTACTTGTCTTCGCTACCGTTTTGGGACTCGCAGGCTATTGGGCCTGGAATTTTTTCCCCAATGTCAGCGGCAAAGTAGAGGAGTTTTTTACGGCGGACACCTTCCAGACGCTCGAGGTTCGTTATTCGGCCGAGAGTATCATGGAAGCCCACCGGATCGAGCTCCTCTCCGACAACGCCCACGTCTTTCTCGAGCCGACCCTCAAGTTCGTTCCCTATCTCCTGATGGATGTGAAATATACCCGCTCCCAGGATAAAACCGGGGAAGGGGTGATCCTCTGGGGGCTTGTCGACGGCGAGATGGTCGTCAACACGAGTACTTGGGAGCGGACCCACGGCTTTACCGACTGCATCGCGGCCAATGCCAGCCGGCATGAGTTCAAGGTGATGAACGCCCTCGCTTCGAGAGGCGGCTCCTGGGACCGCGACGGCCTGTCAAAATTCCTCAATATCGAGAACCATATCCTCGATTCCTGGATCGACAGCTGCCGGAAAAAGAGCCTCGTCGTCCAGTCGGGCAACACCTACCGGCTCCACCTCCAAAACCCTCGTCTCATGGTGATCCCGGAGACGAAGCTCGAACATTGGCTTGTCACCAAGCCGACGAAAAAAGCGATCCGGGTCAAGAAACGGTACCGTTCCGCCCAGATCGAAGCGATCGCGCAAGCTGCTTTCGGCAATGACTTTGCGATCCGCAAGACGACCGAGATCTTCCTTCCGGTCTATAGCATCATCGTTCAAAATCCCGACGGGACGCAGATGACAAGCTATTGGAATGCTTTGAACGGCAAGCGCCTTTCGGCCCCTCCCTACGAAATCGATTAAACCCTTTTGTGTATGAAACCATACGTAGCTGTGCTATTCGATTTGGACGATACGCTCATCGACTTCAAGAGAAGCGAAGGGATTTCGCTCCGGAAAACCTACGCGAAATATTTCCGGCATCTCGTTTCCTGGGACGCGTTCCACACCCATTACATCACGATCAACCGCGCGCTTTGGAACCTGGCCGAAGAAAGACAGATCCCGACCTCCGCGATCGGGAACTTGCGTTTTGAGCAAATCGCCGACCTCTACCGGATCCCTTTTCTTCCCGAGATCGTCCAATTCTATGAGGAACAGCTCATCTTGAATTCCGACTGGATCGATGGAGCCGAAGACCTCCTCCTGGCCCTCCAATCCCGTTCGATCCCGATCGCCTTCATTACGAACGGGTTCACCCACCTGCAGCGGGACAAGCAAAAGAAGCTCCAGCTGTCCCGTTTTTCCCAAATCATGGTCGTTTCGGAAGAGTGCGGAGTTGCAAAACCCCATCCGAAAATATTTCAAAAGGCGTTAGAGCTGGTGAAAACGGAGCCGTCCCAAACGCTCATGGTGGGCGATTCGCTGACAAGCGACGGACAAGGGGCGAAAAACGTCCAGATGCCTTTTTGCTGGTACAACCCCCAAAAGCTCCCAAATCCCCTTGATTGGCAGCCGGAGATCGTCATTCACAGCCTGAAAGACGCTCTAGCAGTCCTTTAAAAGATCAACCACACTTGCCCTTGCCGCAAGGGCAGCACCCGCCCGATGCGGGCTGGGAAGCGCCTTCCCCCTTGGAAGAGCGGAGGAGGAGCTGGCCTCCTCCGATCCCTCTTTGGAGGGAAGGTCTTTTGCATGACGGGCAAAGAGTCAGCGGCGAATCGCTGATCTTTTGCACCGCCTCCAACCGATGGCAGCAGGAGGCGCACACATATTCGTAGGTGGGCATTTACATCCCCATCCCGCCGAAGTCCATGCCACCCATGCCCATTCCACCCATGCCCATTCCACCCATTCCCATGCCGCCGCCCATCGGGGCTGCGCCGGCAGGTTTTTTCGGCTCGGGCTTGTCGGTGATCATCGCTGCGATCGTGATCAGCATGCCGGAAATGGAAGCCGCGTGCCTCAGCGCGCTCTTCGTGACAAGCACCGGATCGATGACGCCGTCTTGCACGAGGTCGGCAAACGCATCAGTCAGGCCGTTATAGCCGACGGCGCCTTCTTTCTCAGCGATCTTTTCCGCAATCAGCGCGCCGTTTTTACCGCAGTTCGACGCAATCGCCGCCGCGGGGGCAAAACAAGCCTTCCGAATGATCGCGGCGCCAATCGCCTCGTCTCCGGAGAGTTTGAGGGAATCGAGCGCGATCGCTGCGCGGATGAGCGCAACGCCGCCTCCGGGAACGATCCCTTGGGCTACTGCGGCGCGCGTCGCATGGAGCGCATCTTCGATCCGGTCTTTCTTTTCGTTTGCCTCGGTCTCAGTGACGGCGCCCACTTTGACGACGGCAACGCCGCCCACAAGTTTCGCTAACCGCTCTTCGAGTTTTTCCCCGTCGTAGTCCGAAATCTCCGGGTTGGAGAGCTCGTGCTTGATTTGGGCGATCCGTTTCTGGACTTCTTTCGGATGTCCAGCGCCACCGACGATCGTGGTCTCTTCTTTGCCCACGGTCACTTTTTCGGCGCTGCCCAAAACATCCAGCTCGACCTCTTCGATATTGAGGCCGACCTCGTCCGAAACAACTCGGCCGCCGGTCAAAACCGCAATGTCTTCGAGCATCGCTTTCCGCCGGTCTCCGAACGCCGGCGCTTTGACTGCGCAAACGGGCAAGCCTGCCTTCACCTTATTGACGACGAGAGTCGCGAGCGCTTCCCCTTCGATATCGTCGGCGATAATGAGGAGCGGGCGCGATTTTTTCTCCATCGCCTTTTCCAGAAGCGGAACGAGTTCTTTTACGCTGCTCAGTTTTTTATCGGTGATCAAGATCCAGGGATTATCGAATTCGACAGCCATTTTCTCCGCATTCGTGATGAAATAGGGAGAAACATACCCTTTGTCGAACTGCATCCCTTCGACGACCTCCAGCGTGGTTTCGATCCCCTTCGCCTCGCCGATCGTCACGATCCCGTCTTTGCCAACCTTTTGCATCGCATCGCCGATGATTGTGCCAATATCCGGATCGTTGTTGGCCGAAATCGCCGCAATCTGGCGGATCTCTTCGGGCGTCTTGACAGGCTTGGCCAGCCGGTCCAGGGCGTCTTCAATCCGAGCCACCGCCTTGTCGATCCCCCGCTTGAGATCCATCGGGTTTGCGCCGGCAGCCACATTTTTGACCCCTTCGGCAAAAATAGCCTCCGCGAGGACGATCGCGGTTGTCGTGCCGTCCCCTGCCGCGTCGGACGCTTTCGAAGCGGCTTCTTTGACGAGCTGGGCGCCCATGTTTTCATATTTGTTTTTCAAGACGATCTCTTTTGCGACCGTCACTCCGTCCTTCGTAGAAGAAGGAGAACCAAAACCCTTCCCGATCACGACGTTGCGGCCCTTGGGTCCCAAAGTCACGATCACCGCTTTCGCGAGAGTCTTCACGCCTTTCAAAACCGAATTGAGAGCGTCTTCGTTGAATTGGAGCATTTTAGGCATCGTTCGACTCCTTAATTATAAACGGCAAGTACATCTTCTTCGGAAAGGATCAGGTATTCGGCGTCGTCTACCTTATACTCAGTGCCCCCGTAAGAGGAGAAAAGAACTTTGTCGCCCACGTTGACGTCCATCTTCTGGAGCTTGCCATTGTCATCGGCTTTTCCGGGACCTACGGCAAGCACTTTGCCGGAGCGCGGCTTTTTCTGGGCGCTCTCAGGGAGAATGATGCCCCCTTTGGTCGTCTTGGCGTCTTCCCTCTCGACAAGGATCCGGTTGCCCATCGGCGAAATTTTTTTCTTAGCGGACATAAAATGCCTCCATGGTTTTAGAGAAAAGCATACAAGAAAGGTCGATTTCCGTCAAATTTTTAGCAAATAGAGAGTCTGAGTGCTAATCGTAAGGAAGGAGGTATCCCTTCCGTTTTTCAAGAAAGGCCTCCCGCTCTGTCTTTTGAAATTGAATGAGTTTCCATGCGGGAAATTTTTCCTCGCGGAGGATCTTATAGATTTCATCCGTCCCGTTCGCTTTGCAGAAGAGGTCTTTCCGCCGCTCCATGCTCGGCCTTTTTCGCAAACTCGGCCGGGTAAAGGCTTTTTAAAAGCCCAAGAATTAAATAATGGGTGGAAACAGGCCGGAAGGATTTATGGTCGGTGATCTGAATCAAAACTCCCCGGCAGTCCAGCCCCTTGAAGAGTCCCCAGAAGGGGCGGAAATGGTAAGCCTGGAACCAGACGCCTGGCAGTTTCTGGGAATTAAGAGCCGCCGCGAAGGCATCGGCGTCGATCCAAGGCGCACCCACGATCTTAAAAGGCAGTGTGTAACCGATCCCGATGTTCACGAGATCGAGCTCCCCTAAAATCCCCGTGACCGGGCAAAAAAGAGGGGTATCCGGCTCGGGGACGTTCGGACTAGGCGGAATCCAGGCAAGCCCCGTGTCGCGGTAGCTCATGCTCCGCCTCCATCCTCTCATCGGAACCACCCGCAATTTACAGCCCACTTTGTATTCCGCGTTGAAGAACCGGGCCAGCTCCCCGATCGTCATCCCGTGGCAATAGGGCACGTTGACATACCCGATGAACGATCGCCACGCGTCTTGCAGCATGGGCCCGTCGACGACGAGGCCGTTGATCGGATTGGGCCGGTCGAGGACGATCACTTCGATCCCCGCCTTCGCCGCCTCTTCCATCGTATAATAAAGGGTCGTCTGGTACGTATACGCTCTGACGCCGGTGCATTGGATATCGTACACGATCGCGTCGAGGCCCTTCAGCATCTCGGGCTTCGGGCGCCGGTTTTCGCCATGAAGGCTGTAGACGGGGATCTCCGCCTCTTTGCTATCCGAGACCCGTTCCGCAGCGTACTGAAGGCCCTTCAGTCCATGCTCGGGAGAAAACAGCGCGGCGACCGAAATCCCCTTTTCGAGCAGTCTCGACAGGGTCGGTTTCATTTTGGAATCGACGCTCGTTTGATTTGCAATCAGGCCGATTTTCTTCCCCTTGAGCCCGTCTGCTTCTTTATCAAAAAATACGTCGACGCCTAAAAACACTTCCGCAAAGAGGGCGTGGAAAAAGAGAAGCGGCAAGAGGAGTTTAAAAACCATAAGTCCATTCTATCAAAGAATTCGATCCCTGTGCTATAGGTATTATTGAGTAAACGGATCTTCCATGACCTCTTCCTACCTGGACGAAGCGAACGAAATGCTCGATCGCGTCAAGGGGCGCCCTTTGACGTTGGCCGAACGAAAGCGCATGTCGATCGAACTGGCCGCTTTGATGCTGCATGAGGCGACGCAGACGATGACGTCCCACGAGAGGGAAATCCAAGAGCAGCTTTCCCGCCTGATGCGCGATCCGAACGGCAAGGCGTTCACGACCGCGATGACCGACCAGTGTTTCCGGAGCCACACTAACAAGCGGGTCGCCGACCAGATGATCTACCTTTTGAACCAGATCGGCGTTCCCCAATATCTAGATTGGATCAAACGGTCGGAGCTCTTTTTCTTCAAATCGCTCCCACCGGCGGCTGCCCAATTCCTCGTCCCGATCGCAACCCACACGCTCAGGAAAGAAACGTCCCGCGTCATCCTCCCAGGAGAGTCGGCTCTCCTCGGCAAACACCTCCAAGAGAGAAAAAAACAGGGAATCCAGCTCAATTTAAACCACCTCGGCGAGGCGATTTTAAGCGAATCGGAGGCAAGGCACCGTCTCCAAATCTACATGGAAGACCTGAAAAACCCTGGGATCGACTATATCTCGGTCAAGATCTCGACGATCTTCAGCCAAATCAACCTCATCGATTTCGACGGAACCGTAGAACACATCGCAGACCGGCTCAAACAGCTTTACCGCGCGGCGATGAAATATCCGGTCGCAAAACCCGACGGCTCTTCCAAAGCGAAATTCATCAACCTCGACATGGAGGAATACCGCGACCTCCACCTGACCGTCACCGCCTTCAAAAAGGTCTTGGACGAGCCGGAATTCAACAGCTACTCCGCCGGAATCGTCCTCCAAGCGTACCTTCCCGACTCCCACAATATCCAAAAAGAACTCACCGAATGGGCGAAGAAGCGCGTCGCGGGCGGCGGGGCTCCGATCAAGGTGCGGATCGTTAAGGGCGCCAACCTCGCAATGGAGCAATTCGAAGCGTCCCTCAAGGGCTGGCAGCAGGCTCCCTACACGGCCAAGATCGAAGTGGACGCCAACTACAAGCGGATGGTCATTTACGGCTGCATCCCGGAAAACGCCCGCGCGGTGCGCCTCGGCGTCGCAAGCCACAATCTCTTCGACATCGCTTTTGCGATTCTCCTCAGACTCGAAAATAAAGTGGAGCCGTATGTCGGCTTCGAGATGCTCGAAGGGATGGCGGACCATATCCGCCGCGTCGTCCAAAAGCTCACCGGCGACATGCTCCTCTACTGTCCTGTAGCAACCAAGGCTGAGTTCCAACACGCGATCGCGTATCTCATCCGCCGTCTGGATGAAAACACGGGCCCCGAAAATTTCTTACGCCATGCGTTCGGCCTCAAGCCCGGCACGGACGTTTGGGACAGCCAAACGGCCCTTTTTTCCCAAAGCTGCGAAGAGATCGAGTCGGCGAGCCTCCATCCTCGGCGCACCCAAAACCGCCTCTCCGAGCCGGCCCGCCATGATTTCGGAGCTCCTTTCGACAACGAAGCCGATACCGATTTTTCTTTGCCGCAAAACAGACGCTGGGCCGAAGGAATTTCGACTAGCTGGCGGCACAGGAAAATCGAAAACGTCCCCATTTCGATTGCCGGCAAAGATCTTCATGACAACACGGACGGCAAGGGACATAACCCCTCCGATCCGAAAGCTGTCCTTTTCCATTACGCGAAAGCGAAAAAGCACCATATCGACGAAGCGCTGAAATGCGCAAAACACCACGAGAAGGAGTGGGCGAAAACGACGGTTGAGCACCGGAGCCACCTGATTGCCCGGGCCGCCCAAATCCTGCGCGAGCGGAGGGGCGAGCTCATCGGCGCGATGATGCTCGAAGGGGGCAAAACGATCCCCGAAGCGGATCCGGAAGTGTCCGAAGCGATCGATTTCGCTGAATATTACCGTCGCCAAATCGCCAAAATGGCCGCGATGAGAGACATCAGCTGGAAGCCGAAAGGAACCGTCCTTGTCGCCTCGCCTTGGAATTTCCCCTGCTCGATCCCGGCCGGAGGCATTTTCGCTGCTCTTGCGACAGGAAATTGCGTCCTCTTCAAACCGGCCTCCGACACGATCCTCATCGGCTGGCATCTTGTAAACGCCATTTGGGATGCAGGGATTCCGAAAGAGATCCTCCAATTCGTCCCCTGCTCGGGAGAAGAGGTAGGAAGCGAACTCATCCGCGATCCGCGCGTCGACTGCGTCATCCTCACGGGCGGGACCGATACGGCGAAGAACTTCCTGAAAATGCGCCCCGGACTCGACCTCGCAGCCGAAACCGGCGGCAAAAATTCGATGATCGTCACAGCCCTTGCCGACCGGGATCTAGCGATCAAAGATCTCGTCCAATCGGCTTTCGGCCACGCGGGCCAAAAATGCTCCGCGGCCTCATTGGCCATTTTGGAAGCGGAAGTGTACGACGATCCGCAATTCCGCAAGACGCTTCGCGAAGCGGCCGCAAGCCTCAAAGTAGGCCTCCCCTGGGATCCGGCGACCCGGATGAATCCCCTCATCCACGAGCCGCGCGGAGTCTTAAAGCGCGCTCTGACATCGCTCGAGCCGGGCGAAGAGTGGCTTCTCGAGCCGAAGCAAGATCCTGAAAACCCGTGCCTCTGGAGTCCCGGGATCAAATGGAACGTCAAGCCGGGCAGTTTCACCCACATGACCGAGCTTTTCGGCCCTGTTTTGGGCATCATGCGGGCAAACGACCTCCGCCATGCCTTGGAACTGGCAAACGCCGTTCCCTACGGACTCACTTCCGGCCTCCAAAGCCTTGACGACCGGGAGCAAGCCTTGTGGCTCGAAGAGATCGAAGCCGGCAACCTCTACATCAACCGGACCACTACCGGCGCGATCGTCCGCCGCCAACCGTTCGGTGGAACCAAGGCGTCGAATTTTGGCAACGGTTCAAAAGCAGGCGGCCCCAATTATCTCCGCGAATTCATGCGGGCAGCCCAAGTCGGGCTGCCGCAGGAAAAGGCGCCCGTCAACGAATGGGTCAATAACCTGACTGCGTTCCTCGAAAACCTCGACCTCTCAGCCGAAGAGCTCGGGCTTTGGACGAGCAGCGTGTCCAATTACGCCTACTGGTGGAAGCGGATGCGGCAAGACCGCGATCCGACCAAAATCGTCGGGCAAGATAACTTCTTCCGCTATCTTCCGCGAAAAGGGATCGTCCTCCGGATCGAGCCGCACTCGAATCCGCTCGACGCACTGCGCGTCTGCGCGGCCGCTCTCACAGTCGGCGCGAAAATGGAAATCAGCTGGTCTCACAACACATCCAAGCCCGCCGCGCTCGATTGGATCGAACTCGTCCCGGTGCTTCCGGTCATCGAAGAGACCGAAGGGGCGTTCCATTCCCGCGTTTCGAAAGGCCAGATGGAACGGGTGCGCGTCCTCGAGCCGGCATCTGCCGCCCTCCATGTATCCGCCGCCGAATCGGGCGTCCATGTCATCGACGCTCCCGTCCTCGCTAACGGACGGCTTGAACTCCTCCACTTCCTGCGCGAAGTTGCCATCAGCATCGATTACCACCGCTACGGCAATCTCGGCATGCGCGAAGGCGAACTCAGAAAGCCCATTCTCTAATTTTTAATTAACAAAATATTATTAAAAATAATTTTATAACTATAATAATGTAAATTTCCGTTTATTTTAACTAACAATTTAGTTATAATTATGTCCGTAACAAAGGACGTGTTAACATGACTTTAAGAGTACAACCTCAATCTTCTAAACTTACGCCGGCAGCTCCGAGCGTAGGTCAACTTCAAAGTACGATCAAAACGATAGCCGGTCAAAACGCGAGACTCCAGCAAGAAAACCGGGTACTCCGGGATAAGTGCACCCGGAATGTCGCCTTGGCCGTAATTGTAACCGCAGGCGTAATGACAGCCGGCTATTTCGCAGTCGGTCCAGTTGGAATTGCAGCCGCTTATAATTCAATGATGGCGACTGACGGCAAAATCATGAGTGCCTTCAACTACGTTGCCAGCTTTTTTACTAAAGCAAATCTATAATCCCAGTTTGAGTTTCTTTCTGATGCCCATGGGGACGCCGATGCGTCCCTTTTTTTATCCCTTTGAAAACACTCCCTAATCCCGTAAACTATCCGCTGTATGGCGACAGATACGGAAAAGCTTAACCCACAGCAAGAGACCGCAGTCCGGCACGTAGAGGGGCCTCTCCTTGTCCTTGCAGGGGCCGGGTCGGGTAAAACCCGCGTCGTCACCTTCCGAATCGCCCATCTGATCGACCTCGGCGTCCTTCCTTCCGACATCCTCGCCGTGACGTTTACGAATAAAGCGGCCGAAGAGATGAAGTCCCGCATCCGCTCCTTGAAAAACGCCCAGGTTCTCGCCTGTACGTTCCATAGCCTCGGAGCCCGGATTTTACGGGAATCGATCGGTTCACTGGGATACCAAACCGATTTTGCGATCTACGATGAAGAAGACAGCGAAAAGCTCTTGAAAAACTGCTTGGAGCAGTTGGGGTTCGGAGCGGACAAGGGGATTTTCAAGCAAATCCGGCACGACATATCGGCGGCGAAAAATGATCTAATAGGACCCGATGCCTTCAAAGGGGACCGGTTGACCCAAGAAGCCTACAGCCGCTATCAAACCAAGCTAAAAGAGTGCAACGCCCTCGATTTCGACGATCTCCTCTATCTCACGGTGAGGCTCTTGCAAGAAGACCCAAGCGCCTGCAACGAGTATCAAAACCGGTGGCTTTTTGTCTTGATCGACGAGTGCCAAGACACGAACCACGCCCAATACACGCTGGCAAAAATCCTCGTCGAAAAGAACCGCAACCTCTTTGCGGTCGGAGACCCAGACCAGTCGATCTATTCATGGCGCGGCGCAAAGTACCAAAACATCCTCAATTTCGAATCGGATTTTCCTGGAGCCAAAGTAGTCACTCTCGATCAAAACTACCGGAGCACGAACCGGATTTTGGCCGCCGCGAACGCGCTCATTTCCCAAAACTGCGACCGGTATGACAAAAAGCTCTGGAGCGATCTAGGGGAAGGGGCGAAAATCGGGCTGATGATCGGGCAAAACGAAAGGCAGGAAGCCGAATTTGCCGCAGAGAAAATCTATCGCCACATGATGAATGATGCGATTTCCTATGACGAGATCGCTGTTCTTTACCGGACGAATGCCCAATCCCGGGCATTCGAAGATGCGTTTTTACGCCGCAAAATCCCCTACGCCATCATCGGAGGCCTTTCATTCTACGATCGGAGAGAGGTGAAAGACCTTTTTGCCTATCTCCGCATGATCGTCTCGAACGCCGACCTCATTTCCTTTCTGCGGACAGTGAATCTCCCTCGACGCGGCCTTGGGGCCGCAGCGCTGGAAAAAATCGCCGCCGCCGCCGAGATGCAGAAAATGCCCATCTTTTCCTTTTGCGAAGAGCTCCTCTCCCATCCCGGCTTTTGCCCCGAGCTCAAACTCGGAACCAAACAGCGGGAAGGGCTGCAAGACTATGTGAAAACGATCCGCAGGCTGAGGGCTCTTCGGCCGAGCCTCAAACTCCACGAACTCATCGCCGAAACACTTGAAGCATCGCGCTACCTCTCCTACATCCAAGAAGACCCTGAAACCTTCCAAGACCGGAAGGAAAACCTCGATGAACTGATGGGGAAAGCGGCCGAGTGGGAAGAGGAACAGGAAGACCCGACCCTGATCCGCTTCCTCGAAGAACTTTCGCTCCGCTCAACCGTCCAACAAGAGTCGAGCCTGCCCGCCGTCAAGCTCATGACGCTTCATAACGGCAAGGGGCTGGAATTTACGCTCGTCTTCCTCGTCGGACTCGAAGAAGACCTCTTTCCCCACATCAACGCGAAAGACGACCCGAAGGCCCTCGAAGAGGAGCGGCGCCTCTGCTATGTGGGGATGACCCGAGCCAAACGATTTCTCTACCTCTCTTCTTCCCTCTACCGTTTCATGTGGGGAACCCCGCGCCTCATGCGCCCGTCCCGCTTCATCAAGGAAATTCCCTCCCATTTCATCGAAAACCTCTCTCCTTCCTACATCCGCTCGGAATCCGCCGAATCCCAAGAGTTCGAGCCGGGAGACCGGGTCTACCACAAAGAATTCGGCGCAGGGATCGTCCAAAAAGCGGCCAACACTTCTTTAGGCCTCACCTACGAGGTCTATTTCCCAGAAGCCGAAACGACCCGAACCCTCGCCGCCAAATACGCGAAGCTCACAGCTCTCTAATTAAGGGCTTCGCCCTTAAACCCACCAAAAAGGACTTTGTCCTTTGGAAACCTGGGATTGCAAAGGGCGTTCAGCCCTTTGCCGGGTCAAAGGGCGGAGCCCTTTATTATGTTTTGGCTGTATGGACGAGCCGCTCGAAAGCGCGGCGGGCCATGCCGACCGTGATGAATTTTTTCCAAAGCCGGTCGCGGAGGCGAAGGCCCCGGATGTTCGGGATCC
>Ga0169931_10009384_pt1 | contig 14109 bp, 15 predicted proteins | sample Kivu_15m_20L_FD_129675 | JGI IMG/M metagenome (GOLD analysis project Ga0169931, IMG submission 129675) | Freshwater microbial communities from Lake Kivu, Western Province, Rwanda to study Microbial Dark Matter (Phase II) - Kivu_15m_20L... | ecosystem: Environmental > Aquatic > Freshwater > Lake...
ATAGATTAAAAAATTAAATTATGAAATAATTTTTATATAGTTGCAGGGATATTATAAATTTCAATTAACTACGTATATTAAATGATTAGTATTATAAGAAATTTTACAATAAATAAATTATCGCTATATATGAGTGTAAATACATTTGATTTGAAAGTGTGTTAGATAATTATTATTAATAAATAGGTATACTTTAATTTAGCTTTTACTATTCAAAATTTAGTTATTCTTTTTTTCTATCGATGGGACGACTTTTCTTTCCCTAAATTTTTTAAAAATCGAATTCACAAGATTTTTAGAGAAATAGATTAGAATTCCAAAAACTATCGAATATATGATTTGATTTTCAGGACTTTTGAAATAATGCGGGAATAATCTATCACATATTACAAAAGAGCAAATGAGAGAAAAGAAAGGAGGATAAAACATTGCATAAAACTTATAACAGAGCCAAGAGATGAACTGAATTAGACTAAGGAAAATTCCTATGGTCAATAAAATTTTCACCACATCAGCTAAAGCATCAAAGAAGGAATTGATTTCTTCTGAATCGAGAGTATCATTGTCATCAGCATCATTCGCTTCTTCTCTCTCGGCAGCTTTTCTTCGATCTTTTATTCTTTGATAGGCATCCTGAATAGCTCTGAATTTTTCGCTGGAGTTTCTTGTTTTAGTTTTATCAGGATGGTAAATCTTTACAAGCTCATTATAACGCTTCTTTATTTGGCTCATCGTACTCCAAGGCGGTAGTCTAAACTCTCGGTAAGGATTGTTTACTATATCGTCATAGAAATCGTATTCTGATTTCACCAGTGAGAAAAGAGTGATAACGCATAGCATGCATAGAAGCAAATGGGAACATACATTTCTTATTTTCATTTTTATTTAATTTATGATTATTAATTATAATTATATTAATGTATGTGAATTCGAAATATAGAGGGATTATTAAGAATAATTTAAACAAAAATTACTCAGACTTAGATCTGTATAATAGGCAAACTAATCCTTATGTATCAATGGTGGTAAATACTCTTATTGATAATAAGAACACTAAATACTGTGCGAGGTATAGAGACTGCATGATTTACGATTACATAGATGAGTTTCTGAAGAGATTTTACTCGAGAGAAGAAACAACTGGGAGGCTGCCTGGGATAGCGAAGTATTATAAGAACTATCTTAAATTCATGTGTAAACCCACATTAAGAAATTTAAAAGTTAATAACATCCTTCATCTTTATGCAGATCAGAAAGCAAAAATTTATCACCAAATAAAATATGACAAAAAGGGCCGAGAAAAAGACAATTACAAAAGTTTAAAAAGATTCGAAACAATTCTAACCGAAACAATCAAGGAGAAAATTAACGAAAATGTGATAACAAAAAGCCAATTAGATTGCGAAGAGTCATCTCTAAATTTAGAAATTCCAAAAATTACCAAAGAAAATACATCGATTAGTCTTGACGGTAATTCTTTGGTAGTTTATAACGAGAATCTATCGACTCTTAGATCGAACATGGAGGAATCCATATTATTCCAATTGAATAGATACGAAGATAGACGGGTGAATGAAAAAATAGCAAACAAAGGCAATTTTACAAATCTGCAGAAGATTACAAACTTAGATAAAACCACAAAGGACAATAGTGTCAAGGATTATACAAGGAATGAAATCAAATCTGATAAAGTAGTTAAAGAAGTAGTTGAGAATGACTTGAAGAAAAAATTGAAGAATATTATTCAAGATATTAACACAAAAACAAGAAATCGAAATAATAATAACAATCCGATTGCGACTATGTCTTTATTGAGTAAAACGAACACACAAAATAAAACAAATGTTATACCTCAAAGCTTGACTTCATCGAAAAATAATCATACAAAATTTCAAAAGAGTTATAACAACAAAAGTAAATTCACAACATTTCAATCAAAATGCTCTACGAATTCATCAGAACCTAAAAAGATTTCGACAAACGCTGTAAATAATGTGAAGATGAATAAATTAGATTTCAGAAATTTCCAAACGAAACATTCCAACGTGATCTTCAAAAGTCATGATGGGGTCAGAGAAATAAAAGAAATCAAGAAACCAAATGGGATCAAAGAAGCTAAGCAACTGAATCGTATTGGGGAAAACAAATTTGGTAGGCAAATTAAGGAAACTTTCGATTTCATGAAATTACAGACAAAAAATAAAATAATAGGGCAAAACCTGAATGTCAAAGCTAACCCTTCTAAAGAAGATAAATTTCCTTCAAAGAGATCAATTCCTCAGCAATTACAACAATTTGAAGTTAAAACGTCTGATAATCTACGAAATTTACATAGCCTGAGCTTATTAACATCTCGAATAGAAAAATGTAAGGAACCCAAGTCTAGGAATATTCATCCTTCTATTTATCAAGATAACTTTCAAAAAGAGCAATACAGAACTGAAGTCCCCAAAGTAAAGAACACTATAAACCTTAATCAAATAAATGTAAATACAAACCCTCCCAATATCAATAACACTAAATCCATCAAGATAAATCTAAATTACCCTTCAGATTACGAAAGTCTCCGCAGTCGCATTTACGGAAGCTTCGAAGGCAACAAGTTTTTAAGTAATATTATTACAAACAAAGATAAAAAAAAGATCTCAAGCCCTATTAATATCAAAAATGCAGACAAAGCTTATATTTCTAAAATTATCAAACCACAGATAGTTTTAAACAATAAAAAATCTGACAGCACATGCGACAAATCAAATCAATTGACTTTTAATTCAATAAAGGGGAAAGAAATAATTTCCACCATTACTTTTAATAAAAATTCCAAAGATAATATTCCACAAAAAGAAAAAAGTTCTGGGTTGTTTTCCCCAGTAGTTTCTTTAAATAATAAAATGGAAAAAATCTTAAAATTTAATTCTAATTCAAAAAATGAACACCTGACTAAAAATTTTAATAATAAAATCAAAATCAATCTTCTAAATGATTTTAATTCATGTTCATCAGGAAAACAAGGGAAACAAACAAATATAAAATACGAGAATCTATTAAAAGTGTCAGTTAATAAAAAACAAGTATACGATACGAAGAAAGGCGGAAAATGATCCGTAATTAGAAATTGAAATTAGCTTAAATTATTAAAGGCTTATTTTCTTTGATACACAGTCTTGCAGTTATTATTTAATTTTTTATTTTACATAAAATATTAAATAATAAATATAAATTCAATTATAATATTTAACATTTAATGAACAAATTCTTATCTAAAAGCTTCTTCTCGTCTGCAAAGAACGTGGTGATAGTAAACGGAAAAAGAACACCAATTGGGAGTTTCATGGGAAAGCTTTCAAGTATCCATGGATCTTTATTAGGAGCAGCTGCTATTGAGGGTGCAGTCAAGGCAGCTAAAATAAACAAAGAAGAAATAGAGGAGGTGATAATGGGAAATGTAATTAGCTCTGGATTAGGCCAAGCACCAGCTAGACAAGCAGCAATAAAGGCAGGATTACTCCCTAGCACAGTTTGTACTACAATAAATAAGGTATGTTCAAGTGGAATGAAAGCTGTTCATTTTGCAACTCAATCGATTTTAACAGACGATCGTAAAATTGTAGTCGCAGGGGGGATGGAAAGTATGTCCCTTGTCCCGCATTATCTTTACATAAGAAAAGCCGTTCCCTGGGGTGAGCCCCATTTAACAGACGGAATCATGTTTGATGGCCTTACATGCAGCTTCAACAGTATCCTCATGGGTAATTGTGCAGAGAAAACTCATAAGGAATTAAAAATCACAAGAAAAGAGCAGGATGACTGGTGCATTCAAAGCTACGAGAGAGTTATTGCAGCCTATAAAGCTCAATTGATTCAGAAGGAATTGGTTGAACTAGTAGCAGAGACCGGAAAGAAAGGACAGACTGAGACTATTTCTCAAGACGAAGAGTTCAACAGATTTTTAAAGGACAAAATTCCTACATTAAAGCCTGTATTTGAAAAAGATGGCACAGTCACTGCAGCTAACGCAAGCAAAAATGCAGACGGTGCTTGCGCTCTTATTTTATCTAGTGAAGAACATGCTACAAGTAGAGGATTAACTCCTATTGCCAGAATCAAGGGATTCGCGGATGCTGAAGTAGACCCAGTTGACTTCTCAATCGCTCCCGCTAGTGCAATCCAAAAATTATTAAGGAAACTTAACTTAAGTATCAACGACGTAGATTACTTTGAAATTAATGAAGCATTCTCTGGAACAGTTCTCTCTAATTTAAAATTACTGAATCTCTCTGGAGATAAAGTGAATGTTCATGGTGGTGCTGTCGCCTTGGGACATCCCATAGGTGCATCTGGAGCAAGAATAATTCTATCTTTAATAAATGTGTTACAAAGCAAAAATGGACGAATTGGAATAGCCGCTATCTGCAATGGAGGAGGAGGAGCTTCTGCAATTTGTGTAGAGAGAATTTAATTTAAATTAGTTTAAATAAAATTTACTACGATCACAGGTGGAACTTAAAATTAGTAATATTAAGCTCTAATCATAAAATATCTAAATTAAATAAATGGAAATTTTATATTAAGTTTAAATACACAAAAATCCTCTTAAAAAATTAAAAATAAAAATAAGCATATTTGCTATAAATTTTCTCTCTCTAAAGATTATTTTTTGATGGATTTCTCGTATGTCCGCTCGGAATTTTAGAATTATTAGAATGTTTGACGTTGGTTCCTGATTTATTCAAAATTTTCCTTAGATTTAAATCTCCATTTTTTATCTGATTGCCATTCGGATTATTCGTAGTGAAAATTGTAATCTGATTTATACAAGGATTACCGCCTTGATTCAGTATGATATTTGAGGCAGGGTTATTTATGCTGCTTGTCTGTCGCTGATGATTCGGTTTAGGAATTTTGTTCTGTTTATTATTCAAAATAATTTCTTTTATCGTGTTGATGTTTTTATTACTTCCACTCAAGGCATTTACAGGAGATTTTTCCAAAATTTTGTGATCGCTTGTCTGCTTTATTTCCATACTGCAGTTTCTATTATGAGTATTATATTTCTGTTTAGAAAGAATATTTCTCGTTGCTTTCTCTAAATTTTTGAAGAGAGAGTCTGCTCTCTTGTGGGTTTTAATAGGATTGTTTGGGTTATTTGGATTAAGAGGGTTAGTACCACTTGACTCACTTTTAACGAATGATTGATTCGAATGTGTTCGATCGCTAGCTCCATGCATGGATCCGCTTTTGGTTTTGTTAGAGCTCACATTAGAATGCGAAATGTCTTGGAGATTCTTGTCAATGAGCCTCTTATATTGTTCTATTCTATCTTTCAAAGAGATACCATTGCGGTCTGTGCCTACCGGGCTTTTACTGGCATTGGAGCGATTGCCCTTCATTTTGGGAATCTCGACGTGCGAATAAAATTCTCTATTTGGATTGATATTATAATCCTAATTGATTAATACAGTAATTTATTACATTCGATTTCTCTCCTTCTTCATAATTAGATTTAAATGAGTTATTAGTCCTTGTGATTTCCTCGAATTTGGAAATTTTTCTGTTCAGAATTTTTATCTTCTCTTCGTATTTCTCTTCTAAATTTTTGAGTTCTTTTTCATGCTTAGCGAAGATATTTTTCAATTTCTTTTCAAGCTCAGTCGTTTTAATCGACTGGTCTTCATACGATTTAATAATTTGCTTCATATTATGAATTTCGTTTCTAAGATGAGCGTTTTCTAAATCTTTCTTTTCTTTAGAGTCTTGAGTCTTCGTGTGATTTTGATTCTAAACAAAATAAAAATGAGTCTACAATTTACCTCGGTCAAGGCTCTAATTCGATTATGTAATTCTAAATTCTCCTCCTCCAGTTCTTCTACTCTGGATTGCAAACTTTCCGAGTGTAGCTTAAGTTGATGCTCCATCTATAAATAGCAGCCTTTAAATTCTATTTACTTTAATGTGCTGCCTTATATCAGATTCCAACTTTTTTAATAAGGGCTCATATTCGCTCATTTTATTGTCTGAGTCTCTTTCGTCTCCCAACAGTTGGCTGAATTTCTCTTCAACCTTGACATTAATCAAAATATCAACAGAGGTTTTTATATACTCGATGATCTTCAACGGGTTTAGTTTCCTCAAATTTTCTTTTTCCTCCTTTATAATATCAGGATTCATATTCTCAATCTGAACGTCAGGATTATTTATGAATAATTGTTAATGATAATTTTAATTTTACCTCTTCTTGTTTTCTAACTTTGACATTCAGGTATAAATCTATCAACGATTCTTCAAGTGCTTTTGGTTCTTTTGATTTCATTTATAACTATTATAATTAATATATAATAAGAAACAGTAGAATGTTGATAAAAGTTAAGTTTAATCAAGATGAATTAAAATAATTTTCTAGTCATATAAGCTTGATTTGTGATTCTAAAATCGAATCTATTAGTTTATCTAATTTATTAAACAACACCTACTATTTAAAAAAACTTTAATTCTTTTCTAATTTCTTACATGTTTAACTTATATTTTATCTATAATTAAATAACTTTTCGTTATTTACATAATTTAACATTTTAATTTTTATAAATTATGCAAAATAAAATTGACAGACTAATCTCAAACGGGAATTCAGAATTCTCTGACCAAAGAAATGTCATCTCAGCGCTTGTTGAATATTCACGCTGTCTGGACCTCTTCGACCTCTTAGATAGAAGTTATAAGGTTCAACTGCATGAAGTCTTAGTAAGGATTGCGATTTGTTTCGACATTCTCGGAAATTTTCAAAAAACTCTGGATTATTTAAACAGAGCCTTGACGATTGTCCCTAACGCGGGGTCTTTGATACTTTACAAAAGCGTTTTGTTACAGACGCTGGGTAAAACCGAAGAGGCTCAGAAAATTTTAATAAAATTCAAGCAAATCTCTGGGAAAAAGCAAATGGATCTTTATGAAACATTTCGTCTTGTATTTTATTATTCGATGCAATTAGAAAAAGATGTCTTATTAAGAGAAATCAACGAGTTTTTAGAAAAGTATCCGAAAAATGCTGTTGTTCTCTATCTTCGTGCCATGATTTTCCTTGATCTATCTACTAATAACAAAGGGACGTCTTCAAATCACAAAAAACACCAGAGCAGCGACTACATGCTTAAACACGAGAAAGACTTAAAAGAAGCGATGAGCATTGAACCCCATGACACGGAATTCTTGATAAAGGATGGGATAACAAACGAAAATCTCACTAAATTATTTTTTATGATTATACCTGAGATGGATTATTACCAGCCAAGATCTCTTGTCAACTATTCCACCTTCCATTGTGGGCTTAGGTTATTTTATGTACTATTCAAGGCGGTTAAAATTTTAAAAATAAAATTGGAAAAAAAGAGGCTAAAGCATTATTACAACAACAAACTTAAATTGTACAAACGAAAATCAGAGGCGAAAGGCGTAAGTGACAATTCTGATAATAGTAATATTAATAGCTATTCTAATACAAATACAAACTCTTCTTCTATCAATCCACAGAACAACAGCGATGGTGGAGGAAAGGATTCATCAGGTAACAACACTTCTGACAAGATTTCCACAGGGGATGGCTCAGTTTCAGTAGCAAATAATCAGAGCAGAACAGTAGCATCTACGACTAACTCAGATTTGGGAGACAACAGTTTGAAGGATAGTAATAGCCCAAACTTAAACGCTTATGGACGGCTCAAGAAAATGAAAGGAAAAACTATAAATACTGGTAATCAAAACTTCTTCACCGAAAGAAACCCCATGCAATCGCTTAACTCCGTTGTTAATCAGAAAGCCAGCAAAAGTCCAACGATTGTTAATATTAAAAACAACGTAGAAAAGGCGAACATAGAAGAAGTTATCAATGAAATCAAGAAGGAATATGAGAGTAAAGTAAAAGCCTTGTACAATAGCGTTTGGCTTGCAAATATTAAATACAACGATGTCAATAATTATAACCTCTATGACGTTGATTTAGACAGCAATTATTTTATCAAAAACAAATACTACGCGCATTTCAATCTAAAAGAAACCTTGATATCTGCAGTTAAAATGAACATCGAATATAAGAACAATACACAGAGAAATAATCCAATAACGAATGGTATAAGTTCAGATAAGGACAAAGTATCAGTATCACCGAGCGCCCTGAAAATTGAAACCAACGGTACTAAAAATAGTAGGAATCTAAACATTATATTCAACAGCAACAACATAAATCAGAGTAACAAAGATTTCCTTAAGCCAATTCCTTTCGTTCTAAACAAAAAAACTGAAGAAAACATTATAGAAGATTTCGGCGTCTCAGAAATCAACTACAAGCAAACGAATCATCAAGACCCGGATTCAATGTCGATAAGCAGCGATATAAATCTTCTCGACAACAATTTCCAGAATAGTAAAAGCCGAGAAGACTCAATCAAGAACAACAACATAAAAAAAATCGAAAAGGAAAAGTAATATAACTTATAAATAAAGACTAAATTTACACAGGTTAACAACGGAGATGATAAAGAACGAAGTTTTGAACACAAAGAAGTTTATTCATAAGCCGTCCCCAAGAATGGAATTTTTCAAGTTGAATTCTTTGAATAACAAATATACTTCGTTTAGCAAAGAAAAGAAGGTCGAAGTTGAGTCAGTGCATGCGGTGTCCAAAGGTACAGTTTGTTTATCTAATATAAAATTTTTTTAGATGAAATAACAAACCCTAATGTGAACACTAACAACAATTCAAACAATTTGACTAATAACTCAAACATCAACAAGCTTACCGACAAGAGCGATATCCCCTTAAATAAAAACAACCAATCTAATACCAGCAATAACACAAACAATACCAACAACACAAACTTAACAGCCGACGCTCCTAAACAAATCAGTTTAAGAAAATCTTTGGAATTCGGCAAGATAAAATTAAATGATGAAATAATTAAAAACAAGGCACCAGGAAACAGCAAGCCTATGCTGTTTAAAAACTTGACAAAAAACATGAGCAGTAAATTGGCCTTTCTGAATCAAAAGAGTAGTATCAAAAACGACAGCGGATGTAGTTCAAACGGAAATAAGAACGAGAATAATTATTAACATTCCTAATGTGGAAAATCCTCCCAAATTCAGAGTAACGATAAACTTTTATTTATAAATATTATTTATGAATATAATTTTCACTTGATATTACAAATATTATTTTCCTTTCATTTTTATTATGATTATAAATTTAAAAATAAAAATGAAGTTTAAAAAGAAAAAATTAGAATTTTTAATTTTCGTTTTACTTGTATTCGCTGCTTTTTTTGAACGAAGTTTATGCGTGTATATAAAGAATAGAGCGAATTTTATAATCAATCGCGAAACGAATATAGAGAATAGATCCTTTATTAAGAATAAATACTCTTCGTTTGTCGAAGCAAAACAAGAAGCTGGGTTCTCTGAGGATGATTTATCGATGTTTACTAATGACCCTACTGAAACGGATTCGATGCTGGATCTTCCGCCTATTCCGTTAGATAATAAGATGAATAAGAACAGTGTAATAGAAGTAAGGAAGGATGATAGCAAAAACAAGAGTGATCAGGGTGAGAGCATGAATAAAATAGGAGAAACGGAATTGAATAAACTGAATTCATCAAATAAAAGTAGACTTGAAATAAACAAGTTGCATAAAGAAAATAAAGAACAAGATCTCGCCAAGACGAGTCTTATTCAAAATAATAAAGAATCGGATATGAAAAAATTAAGTGCAACAGTTGATGCTGATTCAAACAAGAATAAGAATATCGATGATGAACATGGGCATGAGCATGATTCTAATAAGCAAATACACAAAGAATTAGAAAATACCAATAAAACTAAAATTGAGGAACCTGTTCATAAACATAAAGCTAGTTCTTCACCGAAATTCTCCAGTATAATAAACAAAATAAAATTTAAATCAAAAAAAATGACTAGTCCCAGTACTCCAGCAGCTCCTTCAATATCAACTTCACAACATAATGAGAAAAAACAAACATCCCCTTTAGAATCCAGCAAGGAAATAGAGAAAATGAAGAAAGAACATACAAAGTATATTGATAAGGGAGAAAAATCCAAGGAAATTGATAAACTTCAAAAAATAAAAGAAAATAATAATAATAATATTAATAACAATAATGCGCAACCGAACACCTTGATTAATTCAACTACAAATACTGATTCCAATATACAGAATCCAAATGATAAAATAAATCCCACTGAAAAAAATTCTTCAAATTCAAATGATCTTAATAAAAATCAAGCTGTATCCTCAAATAATAAAGCTGGAAGCGTTTTAAATAACAAAACAGGGGATTTATTTAAATTCAAACAAAATTCTCACAAAGACAAAAGCAATTCAGAAAATTATGATATTAATATCGACCCTTCTCAATACATTCAAAACAATAATGTTAATAATTCTGGTGAAAGTAGTTCTTCGAATAGCTTAAACCAATCTAATATGAATACATTTGGGAACACCGAGAATTTAACCAATATTATAAATAATGGAATTAATGTTAGTAATCAATCTAATGATTCTAATGAAAATCAAAAGTTTAATCAAGGTTTAAACAATTACAGCAATAATTCTGTTAATAACAATAACAACAATAATCAATTAGAAAATTTCCAAAGCAATAGCATCTCATCTAAACCTAGCCCATGGTTAAATATTCTCAGAAAAAACAAACAATCGCAAGACAGCAGCTTCAACAACATACAAGCTTATGCAAATCCAAGCTCTAGTTATAAAAATTTCCAAACAAATGAAAGCAATTCCAGCAGCAATACTATAAATGATATCGAATCAACTTTGAACAATCTGACAGAAAATAAGAATACGAATATGAATAACGGTGACTCAAACCTCTCTAATAATAATAACATAAATCAAAACTCAATCACTCAAGGCACTATAAACAATAACCGTTCAGATATAAGCAATAATCCTTCAAACAATCCAAATCATTTTAACAATAATCTCGTTTCGAACATAGAAAACTCACAATCGACTATTCTGAATCAAATGAATTTCCCAAACAACAAAAACAACAAAAATGATATCAATTATATGAACCAGAATAATAACGAGAGCTTGAAGCTTTTCTCTCAATTAAATAATAACTTCATGCAGAATCTTATAAACATGCAGAATAACCCTGATTTAAATCCCACATTACCATATTCCAACAATCTGGGATCTTCTTCCTATGCTTCTAGCTTGAATCCCAACCCTTTCAATTTGTATTCAACAAATCCAAGCATATTGCAGGACTATCACTTCAAGCAACGAGAGAAAATCAACAAGAGTCTATTAAAAAACTTTTACAAGCCAGAAGCATTAGATGTGTCAAAGCTAAGTTACATGAGCAATCTTATAGGAAATGTAAAATTACAAATAAAAAAAAGATTAGAAACGAAATTCAAAAGAAAATCATCGAAGACGATCAGCTCTCAGAAACGAACAATCAGCTTGACAGGAACTACGAACAGCTAAATGGACAGTTGATGATCCTACAAACCAAAGTAAGATAAATTTTTTATAATCTCTCTCTACTCCACAGTTTGATTCTCTTTTGAATATTATCTCAGTAATAAAAGGAATCAAAACTTCGCAATCTGTTCAAACCGAAAAACTTAAAGAGTCGAATAAAATTTTGAATGAAGCCAAGGAATTTTTTAATAAAATTTCTGAAGAAATTTCTTTGAAATCTGACTCCATTGAGAAATACGAAAAGAAAGTCAAGAACGATTTAAAGAATTTCAACATAGAAAAAGAAAATTTGGAGAAGAATTTTTTATCAAAGTCCCAAAATGCGGAGGAATTGAAAAAGTCCTATTTGAACACAGAGAAATTAAAATATCAGGCCTTGGAGAAAGTCAAAAATTATTTTGAAGAATTTTCAAAAGAGGAAATAAAATTTCTGAAATTAAAAAGTGAAGAAAATGACCTTCAGATTCAGCTTAGAAATGAAGAAAATTCAGAAAAGACGATCGCCTTAGAAATCGAACATTTGAAATCAATCAATATGATGGAAATCCAGAAAATCGAAGAACTAAAACAAGAAATCGACAAATCGAAAAATCTGAGGGACTATTTGAAAAAAGAAATTGACGAACTTGAAGAAAAATTGAAAAACGCAGATGACGAAAATAAACAAAATCAAATCGAATATGAGTTGAAGAAAAATGAACTTGAAGAGAAACTGAATGAGTTGAAATCAGAAATGAAGAATGAAGAAATTTTGAACAAGGAAGAAAAGCAAAAATATTCGCAGATAGAAGCAGATATAAAGAATAAAATTTCTTATGTGACTTTGCAAAATTTTAATGTGTTGGAGCCTGAGAATTCTGGGAATAATTCTGCGAATAATGGAAATGCTGGAAAAGAGAAAAATTATCGAAGAAATTTGTCCGAACCTAACGTCAATGATTCTCAACCTCAGTATTCTTTTAGAGAAAATATTCACCAAAATCAAAATGAGAATATACAGATGAATATGAATTCAGGAAATTTACAAGTTAATGAAATAAATCCAAGTGTTGATGAAAATAGTCTTAAAAAACAAATCTTAATGTTATTAAAAAAAATAAATGATTAATTTTCAATAAAATGGTAGTGAATTTCATTATAATAATATTTATAAATATATTGAATTATAATTCTTTTATTTAATAATTTCTACACCTACTCATGTGAAATTAAAATAATATAATTTAAAATAGTTTAACCCTTTTTATAAATTTTTATAAAAATTATTAATTTTTATTTAATTATTTAGGATATATTTACACAATTGAACTATTTAAAATAAAATATAGATAGCTAAAATGAAACTTCAAATTTTTGAATATAAAACCATTTCGAGTATTATAATGATATTAACTACATTATATTTCCTTCCATGTGATTGTATCAGCTCCAAAATCTCAAATTGGACCCCATGTGAAATAAGCAAAGAATATCACAGGCAAGGAATGTCATACATCTTTGATCCTAACAGATATTTAAATAGAGAACACTTAGAATCCATTAAGAAAATCATCAATAAAACAAAAACAGAAAAAAATTACGAAATTTTTGTAATTCTGATTAACAACATGGATGGATATTTAAAATACAGGATTGAAGAATTTCTCGAAGAGACAGCCTTCCTTATTCTAAATAGAAACATAGAGAGAGATAACAATTCACTTTTTATTCTATGTTCATTCCAAGACAGACAGAGTTGAATTAGAACAGGAAAAAGCTTGAGGGAAGGATGGGTTTTTAAATTGTCAGACGAAACTTGTGAAAGTTTGCAAACAAATATAAAAAATTTATTAAAATCAGAAAATATTCAGAAGCAATTGCCGAACTTGTTAATAATATTGAATCATTAATTAATCCTAGCACTTCCCTTATGATTGTTAGTTTTACTATTTTATTATGTTGTATCTGTCCCATCTTAGTTTGCATAGGATGTATGTCAGATAAAACTAAACAAGAAATTTATGAGAAAAACACATATCAAACAAGAGATCAGCCTCATGATAAGACTAAAAATCAAAATCAATATAAACCCTCTAAGCCAAGCTCAGGAGGTGCTTCTTCGAGTTGGTAACTAGAAAAATACAAATAAACCTGATTAATTATAAAATAATCTAAGAACATCTGTTTGAAATTTAATTTATAAAAATATTTGATAAAAATTAATTATATTAGAAAGAAGATGACAAAAATTTATGTTTTAGTCAGATTGTTTATGTCATAAAAAAATCAAACATAAATTTCCTGGAAATTAAATGAATATTTAAGGCAAACTTTGATTTAATGTAATTAAATTTTTTAATAAATTTCCAAATTCATTTTAAAGGATTAATAACTTTAATTTATATCATCTCAAAAATAATAAAAAATTTTTTTATTATTTTTTTGAATTTTTTAACAAGTAAAATTTAAAATGAAATTTTTAATTTCATGCAAAATAAAATAATAATTAATAATTTTATCTAAATTTAAATAAATTATCCATTTCTATGACCTTTAATTTTTAATATAAAAATGGGGATTGGGGATTGGGGATTGGGGATTGG
>Ga0169931_10009385_pt1 | contig 14108 bp, 10 predicted proteins | sample Kivu_15m_20L_FD_129675 | JGI IMG/M metagenome (GOLD analysis project Ga0169931, IMG submission 129675) | Freshwater microbial communities from Lake Kivu, Western Province, Rwanda to study Microbial Dark Matter (Phase II) - Kivu_15m_20L... | ecosystem: Environmental > Aquatic > Freshwater > Lake...
GTTGTCGAAGTCGATCGGCTAGGACCTAGATCGAGAAGAGAAATTACATTGACGTAAGGAGCCTATGAGCCCCAGTTGCTCCGGCATTCCTTGAGGTATGTTTAAAGCGATGGATTCGGCAGCCTAGGCAAGAGCGGGGACTGGATTTGGATTTCAACCCCAACTGTCGATGGATGCATATGAGCACTAGGAAGTATAAACAATAATAAACCAATCGCTTCCGCAAAATGGCACACTACTTGCGACTCTGGGTGTGTAGCTTGGAGGGCAGAAAATGAGTGACAGCAATTCGCCAGTTCCTGTTTCGGAATTGGTACCCCCGACCCGCAAGTCGAGTCTGCGCAGCGATGTGATATCGGGTTTTTTGGTATTTTGATCGCGTTACCTTTATGTCTGGCGATTGCGCGTGCCAGTGGTTATCCGCCGATTGCTGGAATATGGACCGCGGTGATCGGAGGAGTCATTTGCACGCTGCTTGGAAATTCCGAGTTGACGATCAAGGGGCCAGCGGCGGGCATGATCGTGATCGTGATTGGGGCGGTGACGGACCTGGGATCGCAGTTTGGCCAAGGCTTGACCGATCCAGAAAAAATGATGCTGGGTTATAAACTTGCTCTCGGTGTAGGGGTGGTTTCCGCCGGCATACAGATATTGTTTGGACTTTGTCGCGCAGGAAAGTGGGTTGATTTTTTTCCACTGACACCGGTTCACGGGATGCTCGCGGCGATAGGCCTAATCATCATTGCCAAGCAGTCGTACGAAGTGATTGGGGTTTCTGCAACCAAGGGAGCGGAACCGCTGGAGTTGTTGCGTGATTTTCCACATGCATTAACTCAGATGAACCCTGGGATCGCATTGATTGGGGTGATCAGCCTCATTATTCTCTTCGGCTTTCCCTACGTCCGAGGTCAGAAGCTAAAGGCGGTACCAGCTCAGTTTATTGTGCTGGTAGTGGCGCTCTGTATGGGACTGTTCATGGATTTAGATCATTGGCACAAATACAGCCTACCATTTCAAATTCCCGGCATGAGTGCGACGAAAGAGTTTGAGTTGGGGCCGAGGTATCTGGTCGATATTCCTCATGTTCTCAAGGAAGCTTCCAAAGCATTTGCATTACCCGATTTCCGTGGTATCACAACTCAGACCGGTATCAAGTACATCGTTTTGTTTAGCCTTGTAGGAAGTTTAGAATCTTTGCTCAGTGCCAGAGCGATTGAGCTATTGGATCCATGGAAGCGAAAGACAAATTATAACCGGGAGCTGCTCGCTGTAGGCTTTGCGAATCTTCTGTCATCATTGATTGGTGGGCTTCCCATGATCGCGGAGATCGTTCGCAGCAAAGCTAACGTGGACAGCGGTGGTCGGACTAGAAATGCGAACTTGTTTCATGGTTTATTCTTGCTCGCCTTTGTGCTGTTAGTCCCAAGTTTAATTCATAAAATTCCATTGGCAGCGTTAGGTGCGATGCTGGTATACACCGGCTTTAGGCTCGCAAATCCCAACGAGTTCGTGCGTATCTTTTCTGTGGGGAGCGAGCAGTTTATCGTCTTTGTTGTGACCATCATCGCAACACTGGCAACGGACTTATTGATCGGTGTGGGGATTGGTATAGGAACTAAAATTGCATTTCACCTTTGGAATGGAGTGCCTGTCAAAAATATTTTTCGGGCGGATGTTCAGGGCGTTGTTCAGGACGAGCAGCCTATGTTGCTCATCGTTAACCACGCGGCCGTGTTTTCCAATTGGCTTGGACTCAGTAAGGTGATTCAAGAAAATCTGAAAGAGTATGATTCGGTTGTCTTGGATTTATCGCGAACGCGATTAGTGGATCATACGGTGATGGAAAAGCTTCATCAGGCGATCGATGAAGCGAAGCGAGCGGGTAAGGAGTTGAAGATCGTCGGACTGGAGGAACATCGCTCCTTATCCAGTCATCCACTTTCAGCAAAAAAACGCGGAGTCAGCCAAGGGCGGAACGATAAGTCGTAGTTCGGCGTATGGCGATCGAGGCTTACTTATCATCATGCGATTGATGATCATGAATCAATTCATCGCGAGATAACCAAGGCCATCATTGTGTGGGCTGTTTTCGGCAGGCCGATGCGCTAAACCGAGTCGCAGTTGTCGCGTGAGCTTCTAATTGCTGGATAGAGAGAACTCAAGCAACATAAGATTGGGATTATCCGGAGCGACTTGAAGCCCCAATACGGTTTCGGTGTTGTACTTGGGAAGTTTATTCAGCTTTGGGTGGGTTATTTTCAATTTGTAAAGCCCAGGTGGTACGCCGGTAAGTCCAGCGGATGGGTCGCTACCCGCTGTCTCGTTTTTACTTGGAGAGACTCGTCCTCCAGCGTCCGTTTTGCCTTCGCACATCGGGAGACTAGAAGCAAAAAAAGGCTCAGGCTCTAACTTCACTTCAGCATCAGGCAAAGGTTTACCATCGAGTTTCACAACAAAGCTGCATGGAACAAGAGCAACTTTCAGTGCCTGCCAGCGGTCGATGCGGGCGGCGATTTCGCTCGCGTTAACCGATTGATTTTTATCCAAATCAAATTGATTTAAATCGCTTTTTATCGATGGAATACCATCGAGTTCTATGGCTGATAGGTTGCCATCGCCATCTTTGTCATTGGCCTTGATGGCTTCTTCAGCCGCAGAACTGGAGTTGAGCGTTTGTTGTTGTAAGCGTGAGGGCGTGTCGCTGCATCCGATGCTAAGCGAAGCGGATACGCAGAGCCAAAGAGCGCTGTGGCGCATGATGTCAGGAGTCCTCTAAACTACTCAGGTAGTTGAACAGGTTGTCGGTCGTTTCGAATCCCCAAGAGACGATGAACGGAAGGTTCAATCGTGTAGATAATGTGACGAACCGATCCGTCACAGAAGGCGACATTGAAGCCACTGCTGTGACTGCTACCAAATCTCCAAAATTCAGCATATCCTTTACGGTCTTGCAGCGGGGGATTGTCCGTCCAGGCATGCATATCGAAATCGTCACCGGCTAAAAAGCTGTGATCGTCACCGTAATCCAACCCCGTTTCATAGTGATCCGGATTCAAATACTTTTCGCCCACCATGTAGGTATTGGACGTACCATCGAGGATATCGGCGAGTTTGGTGACGGAGCGTTGATGCGATATACCATTGCTGGCAGTCATATTGTAAAACCCATTGCCGGCGAATCCGGTCGCTGGATGAGGTCCACCACCCCACATCACTTTCACGTCGCCCGCATTGGCAGCATAGTCGGCTCGGTTGGTCGACGGAACTGGATCCGCATTATAGGCGTGGCCACCTGGTACGCCTGCCGCGATGGCGCGTGTGTAGAGTGCAGCCGCTCTTCTAGAAGGGCAAATGTACGTGGTCACGATGGTTTGAGTCGCCTTTGCGGTGCTGGCCATTTGCTGTGGAGTGATCACATTGGCCTGTCCATCGCCGCATAAATTGTACAAATTCTGTTGTTCCATTTGCGGCAAAATCGAGAATGCCCAACTTCCCGGTTGTCGCGCACCAGGCCCGCGATCTGCATCCCCCATCCAATACCAGCCCCAGCCACCAGATGGGAGAACTTTGAATGTGTCGTGGTGATTATGGAAAGCCAAGCCGATCTGTTTCAGATTATTGACACACTGAACTCGCCTCGCCGATTCTCTAGCTGCTTGTACGGCCGGGAGAAGCAAACCCACCAAGATGCCAATGATGGCAATCACGACCAAAAGCTCAACCAAGGTAAAGCCACTTCGAAAAGGATGTCGACCCATAGAAGACCCCGAACAAAAGTAATTAAGCCGTGAGAGTATTGATGAGTGCAATCGTTTGAGTTGAGTTGCGACAAGAGTGACTTGGCATAATGGGGCAGAACGCCCCTTTAAGTAAGAGTAATGTAAATCAAAGGTATCTTGAATGCAACACGGAAAAAGGGGGGATTTGTCTCAGCAGTTGGGTTTCGGGGCATAGCGAATGTTGGTGGTATTCTTTAACGTTTGGTTAGCATCTTAGTTTTGGCATTGCTCCGTTCGGTTAAGAGTTCAGGTTGAGAGTTAAGGCAGATGCATAATGGCATTTTTTATCTGCGTATTTGCGTAATTTACTTGGTCATTTCGATCTCGACTGGTTCTGCGGTCGCATTTTTCTTGTGGGGATTGGACCAAATCATTAAATGTCATTGGCAGAATCCTTGGCTACTTTACGGTTTGCCGTTTTTTGGGCTCCTATCTGCCTTGCTCTATCGATGTTTCGACCAACGTGCCGAGCGGGGTAGTGCTTTAGTTTTTCAGGAGAGTCGGCAACCAAGTCTCGGCGTTCCTGGCGCGATGACTCCCCTGGTGCTGATCGGTACATTTCTGACGCACCTTGGCGGCGGCTCTGCTGGTCGAGAGGGAACTGCTGTGCAAATGGGTGGGAGTCTCGCGAGCGTCATCGCAAAAAGATTTGGCGTTCAATCGCAGCAGTTAGGCCCGTTTCTTAAAGCTGGCATCGCGGCGGGATTTGGAGCCGTATTTGGCACACCCGTAGCAGGCGCGATCTTTTCCTTGGAGGTCTCGACCCGAGGCAAATTAAATCTTGTGGCGACTATTCCCTGTTTAGTCTGCGCGATACTTTCAGATCAAGTCACGACCTGGTGGGGAGTAGAGCACACTCCTTTCGCAGTTCCCAGTCTATCGAACGGGGCATTGTCAGGCTCGCTGACTGCGGCGACGGCCTATGTTTTATTATCGCAGGTTGTTCTTGCTAGCTGTTTGTTTGGGATGGCCAGTGGCTTGTTTGTGCGGATAACCCATTGGATTTCGAATCTGGCAAAGTACTGGATTTCAATTGATTGGCTGCGGCCGGTCGTCGGTGGAGTTGTCTTAATCGCTCTAGCACTGTTCATCGATGGAGCTGACTATTTGGGTTTAGGTGTGAGTTCGAATCCCGAAGCATTGAATTCAGTCACGATTTCGAGTTGTTTCGTCGCTGGCGGAGCAACGCACTACAGTTGGATTTTGAAGCTATTGTTTACGGCGATCACTGTGGGGACTGCATTCAAGGGTGGTGAGGTAACACCTCTATTTTTTATCGGGGCCGCTCTCGGAAATTCGCTTGGCATCCTACTTGGAGCGCCGGTCGATTTAATGGCGGCTTTAGGATTGCTTGCCGTCTTTGCGAGTGCGACCAAGACACCTTTTGCGAGTACAGTTTTAGGGATTGAATTGTTCGCGACCGATGCCTCCGGTGTGTGGTTGGTGGGCTTTTTGATTTACACCGCGACAGCTTGCTTTATTGCGAGTGCTATAAACGGTAAACAGACTATCTATGGAAGGGCAAATGAAGAGCAAGAAGGCCGGAGCGGTTCGAATGAGGTATGAGGGTTAATGAATGAGGTTTAGTTAACTCCAGTGGCGAGGGGCGAGGACTTTCAAGGGTTCGATCTAGATTTGAGTGTCGCGACAAGCCTACCATTTTCCATGACCACTTCGATGTTCGTAAAATGAGTGACCGACCTGCCGCGATAAATAGCAGTGAGAACACGTCGATCTTTGAATGTTCCCTGTGGTGCCAGTGCAATATCCTGATCTATCGGTAAAGTTCGTCGATCAAGAGATTGCGGATTGTTGACGCGTACATCGTATGGACGATGTTCTCTTATGTCGTGTTTATATCACCAGCAGAGACAGGTAGGACTGACCGAAAAGAGATTGGGGCGTTGTTTATCTGATGCGCACTGGAGGCTAGGCAGACTAGAACGCCAACTCAATGTAACCGTATTGGTCGACAGGAAACATCTAAGTTGCAGGTTTAGACGGCGGTTGAGGCCTTGGAGTTTCCGGGAAAAATCAATTTTAAAGTTCAGGGAACACTATTGTAAAAAAATGACGCGATGTCAATAATTTCAGGATGGCAACGATTTCCCGAAAACAGCGCGAGATTCAAGAACGCGAGAAGCAGATTCTCAGCGTCTCGCGGTCGATCCTATTGACCGAAGGGTATCAAGGCTTATCGATGGATCGATTGGCGACCGAGATGGAGTATGCCAAGGGAACCCTTTACAACCATTTTCCTAATAAGGAAGAAATTGTTGTCGCGGTCGCTTTGCAATCGATGGAACTGCGACGGCGATTGTTTGAGTTTGCTTCTATGTTAAGAGGTAGTTCCCGGTATCGCTTAACGGCGATTGGGTGTGCTTGCGATTTCTTCGCTGCGGAATGCGAAGAGCACTTTGCGATGACTCAAATGGTTCGTAATGGGGCGATACTCGAAAAATCGTCGGAGCTTCGGCAAAGTTTGGTGCGGCAGTGCGAACATCGGGTGATGGCCATAGTCGCCGGGGTGGTTCGAGATGCTGTGGCGAGTGGTGATCTTGATCTGCCGGTTCGCCTTTCTCCGGAAGAGCTCGTATTTGGATTCTGGTCTTTGATGTTTGGTAGTCAGGTATTGATGGCCACCAGTCCAGCCATCAGTGAAATTGGAGTAGCGTCGCCCGTGCGCACGATTCACTTCCATGCGTGGAATTTAATGAACGCTTATCAGTGGAAACCGTTTTACACTTTTGATGAGACGCAGTTGCAATTCGATGAAGTTCGGCAACGCCTGCAGTCGGAGGTAGAGAAATGATGGGCCCGCCGCTTTTTTTTGAATTAAAAATGACGCAGCGTCACAAAGTGACGCGGTGGCTAATATGTTTAGCGCTGCTGGCGATGGTTGGTTCGGTTGGAGTCGCGGTCTATCTGCGGTCAGGCGAGACGCCCCACTGGACGCCCATCTCCAAGCCGATGTCGCTTGCCAGTGATGAAGCAGCAGCTGACAAAGCAGCAACTGATGAATTAGCAGCTGATGAAACAGTATCTGATGAAGCCTTAGCTGACAAAGTAGCATCTGAGCAAGCAGAAGCTGCGGCAAGCGATGTTAGTGAAGCGCTTACCGTGGCCATTTCGCCGATTCGAAATCTCCGCCCCGCGGCAGTGCCTATGCGTTTTACGGGTGTCGTCTCGGCCGCTCGAACCAGTCAACTCTCTGCCAAACAATTGGGGCGAGTAGAGAAGGTGCATGTCGATATCGGAGATCGTGTACTCACTGGACAGGTGGTCGTCGAACTCGACAAGGATTCGTTGCAAGCGGAAGGCAATATCTTGGCGGCCAACGTAGCAGCGGCTGATGCGTTGTTGAAAGAGTTGAAGCAGGGACCGCGAGAGCAGGAAATAGCGCAGTCCAAGTCGCGTGTTGCGGAAGCAAATGCGAATCTTAAGTACCGCGAAGCTTCGCTGCGTCGATCGGAGCAATTGAAGAATACGCAAGCGATTTCTCAGCAGGAATTCGATGAATCCTATAACGCTTTTCTGGTCGCGGAGGCTCAATTGGAAACGGCCCGTAAGTCGCTAGATCTCATGGAAGAAGGGACGCGAGGCGAGCAAATTCTCGCGCAAGAAGCCGTTGTGAATGGACTCAGGGCTCAGATCGCTAAAGTCGATGTGCTGCTTGCAGAGCAGCGAATTTATGCACCTTTTGATGGCAGAATTCAAAAGCGATTTATTGACGAGGGAACTGTCGTTAATCCAGGCCAGGCGATTATTGAGATTGTCGAAGATGGCGCAAAGGAGATTCGTGTTGGTTTGCCGAGTGAGATTATCGATCAGGTTTCAGCGATCGAATTGCGAGTTTCACTGGCAGGCAAATTCTTAAACGCTGAAGTGCTGCGGGTTGCTCCAGCGATCGATGAGAGGACAAGAAAGATTGAAGTTGTTCTGCGGCCTCGTCTGATAGAAGAGGGGAATGATGTTATCAGTAAGGCGTCTGATGAGAGGGGTGGATCTATGGAGCAATCTACTTCCCTGTGGCGCATTGGAAGCGCAGTGACGGTGGAAGTTCGCAAAGATGATTTGGAAGGTGGATTATGGGTTCCCTCCCATTGTCTAACAACGGGTACGCGTGGGCTGTGGAGTGTTTATTTGGCGGTACCCAAGGAAGATGACGCGAGCAAGGAATTTTGCACAACGCAGCGATGTGAAGTAGAGATTCTCCGAAATGCGGGCGACTGGGTTGAGATTCGAGGGCCGTTGCAAGGTAAAGAGTTGCTTATTGTCAGCGGTATCCATCGATTAACAAATGGAATGTTGGTTCGCGTTGAGCAGCAAGAGATTTCGCTTCCTGGAGATCTCAAGAGAGAGTAGGTTGGTCGCGATGTCACTAGATGGCCCAATTAAAAATCGAAGTTATCCCTGGTTTGCGAAAGTCGCAGGGCGATTTTATGACGATCCCCGTTTGACGCTGTTGACGCTGATGATGGCTCTTGCATCAGGGATTAGTTCCCTATGGGTTTTACCTCAAATGGAAGACCCGCTGCTTACCCAAAGAGCCGCCAACGTCACAACGCTTTACCCTGGCGCCGATGCGGAAAAAGTTGAGTCCTTGGTGACCGAAAAAATCGAGGAGAGACTGCGCGATGTGGGTGAGATCAAGCGACTTCGTTCGCAAAGTCGAGCGGGTGTTTCTTTCATCGTGATCGAACTGCGTGACAATGTCTATGAGCCTGAGCCCGTATGGTCCGAAATCCGTGGCAAGATAGAAGATTCCATAGCCGTGTTGCCAGAGGGGGCAGGGCGTCCAAAATTCGATGATTTAGAAGCATCCGCTTATGCTTGGATCGGCGCGGTCGTAGCGGAGGATGCAAACGCGACGAGCGTGAGTCAGATTCGACGCAACGCGCGAGAATTGAAAGATCAATTGCTGGCTTTAGGTGGGACCAAAAATATCGATTTGTTCGGTGATCCTGGAGAGCAGATCGTCATCGAATTAGATGCGGAAAGCTGTGTGGCGATGGGGCTATCGCCCGCGAAGGTTGCCCAAGAAATTGCTGCTCGAGATGTAAAATCAGCCTCTGGTATTCTTCGCGATGATCGCAATGAAACGGTGGTGCAGTTTCGCAATGAATTTACCACCCTGGAAGATATTAAATCGGCCGCTTTACGGACGATCGAGATCGGAAACAGTTTAAAGCTTCAAGAGGTTGCTGAGGTGCATCGAGGCACGCCAGATCCTGTGGCGACCAAAGTGATTGTAGATGGGAAAGTAGGAGTGGTCTTCGGTGTGATACTCCGTCCTGAAGTTCGAATCGATCTTTGGACCAAGGAAGCCGAGAAAGTGGTCAGAGATTTTGGCCAGGGGCTTCCGGTGGGAATGCGCGTCGTAGAAATCATGAAGCAGCAGCGTTACGTACAGGAGCGAATGACAAATTTAACCAATAATCTCTGGCTCAGTGTGATTGCGGTCGGTTTGACTACGCTTGTCTTTTTGGGATGGCGCAGTTCTTTACTTGTCACAGCTACGCTACCGATCGCTTCATTGATGGTACTCGCTGGTATGCGAGCCTTTGATATTCCCATTCATCAAATGTCTATCACTGGACTGATTTTGGCAATGGGTTTGTTAATCGACAACGCGATCATTGCTGCGGATGAGATTGGAATCGGATTGAGCCGTGGATTGGCACCCAGAGAGGCTGCCGAGGATATGGTTGCGCGGCTATGTGGTCCTTTGGTAGCCTCCACAGTTACCACAGCATTATCGTTTGCACCGATCGCTCTAATGGAAGGTTCTGCAGGCGAGTTTGTCTCGGCAATCGCGATCACGGTCATTTTGGCGATAAGCAGTTCGCTCCTCCTTGCAATTACTGTGCTGCCTGCCAGTGCCGCTTGGCTTCTCGGCCGAATAAAGGGCTTGGGTGGCGGTCATGCAATCGAGACATCGCACTCGGGTCATTACCGCTGGTCGTATTGGTGGGGAAACGGGTTTTATCATGCTGGCACGCATAGATACTATCGCTGGTTTTTGAAGCAGATTTTCCAACGCCCCTGGTTGGGCATCGCGATAGGAGCAATTTTGCCAATCGCTGGTTTTGTCTCATCAAGTCAGTTGAAGGAGCAATTTTTTCCTCCTGCCGATCGGGATCAATTTCATATTGAGGTCGAGTTGTCTCCTCGCGCATCGATCGCTGAAACCGAGCGGGTTAGCGGAGAGATTGAACAAGCCTTACGCAAAGACAAACAAGTGAAGAGTATCGCGTGGTTTTTGGGTGAAAGTGTTCCGGCCTTCTACTACAACGTGGTGACTCGCAGAAAAAATGCACCGAATTACGCTCAAGCCATCGTGACTCTGGATAACAATAAAGACGTCCAGGAAGTGATTCGACGCTTCCAGAAGTCGTTAAATCGAGATTTTCCAGAAGCCCGAATCATTGTGCGACAATTGGAGCAAGGCCCACCGTTTTCTGCACCCATCGAGATTCGCCTCTATGGTCCGGACCTCAAGAGATTGGAGCAAATCGGTGGCGAATTGCAGCGTTTTGTGAGCGAACAACCGACAGTGATTTTTGCGCATGCAACCTTAAATGAAACTAGACCAACAGCATCTGTGCTTGTCGACGTGCAACAAGCTAATTGGGCGCAGCTCAGTGAACAAGAGATCGCCAATCAACTTTTCGCAAGACTCGAAGGTTTACCCGCTGGAATGATTATTGAGGAAACAGAACAGATTCCCGTTCGTGTGCGAGTGTCGAAAGAGAATCGTCAGAGCATTGAAAGTTTGCGCGATAGCGAGCTGATTCGCTTGACCGGCAACACTGGGGTAAGTTCAACTGCGCAAGGGAATATTTTACTATCCGAATCGCTACCACTGTCCGCGGTCGCTTCGATTCAGATCGAGCCTCAGAGAGCGTTGATTACGCGTTACAATGGTGTTCGAATGAATGAAGTGCAGGGATATATCGTGGCCGGTACGCTTCCCTCTGTTGCGCTCAAGGGATTTCAGGAAACGCTGAGAAAATCGGGTTTTACCTTGCCTGCTGGTTATCGCATGGACTTTGGGGGTGAAACTTCAGAACGCAATCAGGCCGTAGCCCGCTTGATGGCAAATGTCTCCATTTTATTGATCGGCATGATACTCTGCTTGGTATTGGCTCTTTCTTCGTTTCGCGCGGCGGCCTTGATTGGAATGGTAGCTGTGCTCTCCGTAGGGCTGGGTCTGGGATCGTTGTGGTTGTTTGGCTATCCGTTTGGATTTATGGCCATTATCGGTACAATGGGTCTGATCGGAGTGGCCATTAATGACTCCATTGTAGTTGTCTCCGCAATTTCGGCGAATCCCAAAGCGGCAAATGGTGATGTAAGCGAAGTTCTGAAAACCGTCGAAGATGTGACCCGTCATGTTTTGGCTACAACGGCCACAACCGTGGTTGGATTTTTACCGTTAATCGTCGGAGGGGGAGGTTTCTGGCCTCCGCTAGCAGTGGCGATTGGAGCTGGAGTGTCCGGAGCAACCTTGATCTCGTTGACGCTGGTACCTTGCAGCATGCTTCTTCTTCAGCGATCTCGGGTTGGCAAAGTGTCCCAGAGCCTATCCTAACACTCCCTCGAAAACCTCGGCTAAAGCCAGGATTGCAGCTGTTTTTCGATAGGCTCTAAGCTTGCCGAAGCACACGAATAAACCACTTGCCACCCGAATTTCCCTCAAAACTCCAGTGGCCGCCATATCCTCCTTCGCCCATACTTACGCCGTCATACTCGATGAGGTGCTGGCCGATATACTGTTTTCGCAAATAATATTGTGTTTCCGCGAATTTCGCCCCGTACTTCGAAGTCGCCTACGATATCGGTGCCTGTGCCCGCAACACGGCCATCTTCGAATGCGAGCTGTAACTCATGCATCGACTGCCTGCCGAATTCTTCTTGTTCCCACCAGCCTGAGCAATGAAATACGATCACAAGTAAACCTCTCAAAAAAGTGGTTTCAGAAATAGTAAAGCTTAAGGCTATGGCCGATCCTACCGAGAACGCTATAACCGTTAGCTCTCCCAATCGAGATTAGCGCGGGATAAAACCACTTCAAAGAAACCAATAGATCAACAGTTGAAGGACCAACGCCAATGCGGCCCAAAGTTTGAGATTTTCATCCCAGCGACTTTTTCCAGGTTTGTCAGGTGTTGTTTCTGCGATAGGAAGACGCAGCACAAGTATCAAAACCACGGTGATAAGGCCGAGAAACAGGAATCTCACGACGTTCAGCGGTATCCACTGAAGCGTGCTTCGCACGATTTCGCCAATTTGATGCAGAATGGTTTCTTTCATTTTTCAGTGTCTTGGCTGTTTTGGTTCTGCTGGATAAATGCTGGTTTTGTCGGAGGATTTTTGTTCCAAATGACCAAGTCTGTTTTGGTAGGATCGTCTGCTGGAAAGATTAGGCTCAGCGTAAAGAGCGTACTCAAAGTGACCAGGAATGCCCAAATCGAAAAATAGAGAAAAGGTTCTTGAATTTGGAACAACGGCTTCCAGCCTAAAGAGGAATAGATCATCGGTTGGTTTAGTGCGTATAGAGTAACCGATGTGGAGATTCCGAGAATCAGTGCGATGACGGCCGCTTGACCATTCGCGCGACGCCACATCATACCTGTCAATAAAATGGCGAGTGCGGGGCCCTGGAAGAATGCCATCAGCGTTTGAAAAATTGCGTAGATGCCCGATCCTTCCTTGAGCGTCGTAAGCAGGAAAGCGAAGATGACTCCCCAAGTCATGCAGGCCATCGTTGTCAGGCGACCAAGTGTTAATATTCGTGTTTCGGAGATTGCTGTTTTGGAAAACCGTTTTAGAAAATCATAAGATACGATAGTGGAAGCGCTGTTAAGGTAGGAATCAACGCTCGACATCATGGCGGCGAGGAATGCAGCGAAAAAAATGCCTCGAATACCGCTGGGTAAAATTCTGGTTACCAGTGTTGGGATCGCTAGGTCTCCATCGCCAATATCGGGATAGAGTGCTAACGCGATCAATCCAGGAACTGCGATAACAATCGGTATGATATTCTTGAGCAAAGCGCCCCAGACGTAGGAAGCTTTCGCTTCGAATTCACTTTTTGAGCCGAGCGAACGCTGGATGATCGCCTGATTTCCTATCCAATAAGCTGGACTCAATATCAGTGCCAGGCCGAAAAGGATCCCGGGCCAAGGGAAGGGCGTGGGGGTATCGACTGGCAAAATCAAATGGAGATGACTGTCGGGTGTGGGAGGGGAACTGGGGAGAGACTTTATCTCTTTCGTCGAAGGAAAAATCGCCGGATTGCTAGGGGTTTGCGTGGAAGCATTTGAATTGAGGGCGGACTGCTGCATCTGTCGAGCTTGCAAGCGGCTCTTGAGGTTCTCGATTCCTCCTAGCTCATAAAGTCCGCAGAAAACAAGCAACAGACAACCTCCGATGAGAATCACGCATTGAAGAACATCGGTGTATACGACAGCAGCCAGGCCACCGAAGCTTGTATAAAAACCAACGAGCGTCGCCATCAGAATGATAGAAAACCACATTTCCCAACCGAACAAGCTCTGCATCATTTTGGCGGACGCAAGAAGCATGATCCCGAGATTGCACGCCATAAAAATAAGCCAGCAGGTGGCCATTATGGTGCGTACAGTCACGTTGTAACGCCGCTCAAGATATTCTGGGATGGTGTAAATTCCTGTACGATACAAGAACGGAACGAAGAAAAACGCTCCAATAATCATTGCGGGTACGCAACCGATCCATTCGAAATTGGCAACGGCGAGTCCATGTTTATAAGCTGCACCACCAACGCCGATGATATCAGTGCCACCGATATCCGTAGCCACTAAGGACATGCCAACTGCCCACCATGGGAGTTGTCTGCCTGCTAAGAAAAAGTCGGTGCCCGTCTTCACACGTCGACCTATGAAGTAGCCCAACACGATGGTGACGACAAGGTATAGTGCTACAACGCTGTAGTCTAAAGCGGTCAAGGCATTAATGGCTTATTGCTCCAGTGAACAACAATGAAATCAATCGAAAATGTTGGAAGGCTTGGAAATCGGGCTACCGCCATTATCGAATTCTACCCATGGCTAAGGATAATGAATCGATGGTTCAATGCAAGGTTTCACAGCCGAGACAAACAAAAAGTCTTCCGGGTACAGGCAAGAAATCGGAGTTGGTTTTTCACTTAACACTTTCTGTCGCGACATAGGTACAATACGATCTTGTCCGCTAACTTCGACTAAGGCTAATTGGGCTTCGGCTAATGCCACATGGGCTAGCCGATTTGTGGATAGGTACGAAGCGCCGAGCCACAAACCCCGA
>Ga0169931_10009387_pt1 | contig 14106 bp, 12 predicted proteins | sample Kivu_15m_20L_FD_129675 | JGI IMG/M metagenome (GOLD analysis project Ga0169931, IMG submission 129675) | Freshwater microbial communities from Lake Kivu, Western Province, Rwanda to study Microbial Dark Matter (Phase II) - Kivu_15m_20L... | ecosystem: Environmental > Aquatic > Freshwater > Lake...
ACGAACCCAAGCGCTGCGAACGGGTCATCCGTAGAAAATGCTTCTGCAACCTTTGCGATTGCGTCACCGTAGATCTTCAGGTTCTGATGCACCCACTGGGGGTTCTTCACATCCACCGGCCCATCGAGCCGGTTACGTTCACGAACAGGGAAAGGAACACGTGCCATACAGCCTCCAAGTTGAAAATCGGCGGATTGCCTTTTTTCACGCTAGGAGGGCAGCGAGGCGTGGGTCAAGAAGCGGATTTCCCCAATTGTTGAAAAGCGATCTGGCAGTGAATATGGCGCGCATGTGCACTTGCGTATGCGCTCGTACTCCCAATTCGTGGGCATAGCCTGTAGCTCCGAGCAGCGCATGAAGAGACGTGCAAGCGCATGATGAGAAATGACGAAGGGAACTGGTTCGGGCTCTGGGCAAATATCTGACTGGTACTGAAACATCAACACCTGGCCAGTGAGGCACTTTTCCTCCCATGTTTTGAACTCGTGCTGCTCTGGAGTGACCCCAATAAAGGCAATAGCTGGTTTAGACTTTGAACCTACCTCGTGGTATGCAAACGACGCCTTATGCGCACAAGCCGCCATCTTTCTATGCTTAGTCAACCAGCCCTTCCTTGTCCAGCTTCTTGGATTCACTCGTTCTACACATTCAAAAATCTCATTTACTCGATCGTTCGCTTTTCGAAGAAAACGCGAATCCCTTGGCAAGAGACTCATCAATATACGTCATTCAAGAAACCCAAGGAACTCATCGCAGCTAATCACAGAGGCTCCATTTGCTTCTGAGCGATCTGCTAATTCTCTGTCATTTGATACTAAGAATACAGTCTGCTCGTTAAGGGAAACTAACGCCTTTAGCGCTGCAACAATTTGATCATCGGCTCTATTAGCCCCGCGACCACCTGAGTAAAAAATACACAGTTGCTTGCTAACTGTCTCACGCCCAAAAGTCGGGCTATCGAACCACAAGTCAACGGTTAAAGCCGGAAACTTTTGTGCAATGTTTTCAATCCTAATAGCGAGCTCGTCTCTTGCCTTTTTTGCAGGCACATCCGATTCAAAAAAAACCTTAAACATGTCAGCGAGAGTAAACAGAACATTGTGACCGTCAATGACTAACCTCACCGTCAGGCCGCGACTGATGCGCATACGAAAAAGCGTTGCGGGTAGCGCACGTAAATTACTGTTGAGCTCACTAAGTGGGGCTTCTCGAAAGTAGCCACGATAAACTAAGTCAGATTTCGTATGAATACGCGCACTAAGAATCCGCGCATCGCTCAGTCCTAGCTTACCCTCACTGGCAAGCTGTTCTTTGTCTTTGCGAATCATAGCCAGGTCATCAAGGCTCTCAGCAGAGTTGACCCTTTGCAAAAGTTCGGCACATTCATTCGAGACAGTAGTCTCCGACTGGTCCTTTACAGCGCTGGCAAGACGCTCTATTTCCAGATCGAGTGCGGTAAGTACTCTTCGCAAATCCTTTCTAGGCCTAAGAGCATCAACCAAAGCATCTGAAATTTCGTCTCGGAGTTCCTTAAATCTCTTCAATGTCCTACGTACGTCCGATTTAGTCTTGTAAATTTTGTCGTCTGCAGTTTGAAGTTCTAGGGCTTGCTTTGCCTGCTCCTCGATTGACTGGGACTCCCTTGAGGTACCGAAGGCCTCGAGTCGCTCCATAGCCGGAAGCCATGGAAGAATTCGTTCGTCAGTGATCCTCGTGACCTCGGCGGCAACTCTTTGTTCAAATGAGCTTGAAAGCGCGCTAAGTTGGTTCTGCAACTCTTGCACCCCAAAAGCCAGGCTTTTTCGGGAAAGTTCACTCTTGTCTAGCTTGTAGCTTAGCTCAGTCAACTGAATACTTAGGCGTTCCCGATTAGCCACTGCTCTTTTCAGCTCTTTCTCTAACCTTGTCTGTTCGCTCTTCAGCCGAGGAACCAATTCTTGATCAGGGGTAACTGTGCTGCTACTGTACGAGCTCACATGAACTTCGTTCTCAATCGCGGTATCAATAATCTCAGAGAATATTCGATGAAAAGGCTCAAGCTTATCTAGCACCTCCTTTGCTGCTACTCTTCGGTTCGCTTGTGAAGGTTCATCAGGACCAAGTTCAGCCAGGAACAAATCACCGAGAGAACGGACTTCTTCTCGGTCGTCAATTAACATAGCCACATAAATCGAGTTGCCGTAAAACTTTGCAAGTTCCGCATGAATAAGTCGGATAGCGTCGAAGGAAAGAACCTTAACAATCGAATCGGTTAGTCCGACTCGTCGAACTGCATCAAGCAAAGGCGCTGGAATCTCCCCCTTGGTATCCAGCATTTTCAAAAGCTGTGCCTTGAGATGAGATCCTGGTACTTTCCCCGTGCGAAAACCAGCGCTCATTGACCTGTAGCTTGCACTACACTTAATAACGTCCGCATCTGAGGCTCGGTCGATTTGGTTCCTCCACAAGCGAATTGCGACCTCCGGAACGAGTTTTTCTTTGAATCTCAAAATCTCATCCTAAGTTCAGTTCAATGCCCATCAAAAGTTATGGAAAGTACACAGTTCAACTCTCTGCATTTTACATTTTGTCAATTGATCCCTCCGATGAAAAGCTTAGTCGCGTATTCCGCTCTGATCACAGGCTCACGGAATGAGCCTGTTGCACGGCATCATGAACACTCTCTGCAGAGATTAGACTGGTTTGCCCTATCTTCCACTATACTGACCATATCCATTATGAGGGAGAAATTTCATGGCCGAACAGCCGCCGCCCGCCATGACCGTCCGCGACGTTGCAGGGTTCCTGGCCGTGGATGAGAAGACGATCTACCGCCTAGCCCAACAGGGGAAGCTGCCCGGATTTAAGGTCGCGGGTATCTGGCGATTCCAGCTATAGGATATCCAGCGGTGGATTGCTACACAAAAAGTAGCGGTGAAAGCGAGAAAGCTAAAGAAAGCGGGGATGCCATCATGATCATTGGGAAAGTCTCCGATTACCTAAAGTTCACCGAGCGAACGATCTATCGGCTGGCAAGCGCTAGGAAGATACCCGCCTCTAAGGTTGAGGGAAGTTGGAGGTTCTCGAGGATAGACATTGACGGGTGGATCAAGAGGCACTCGATGGAAGTGATTGAGCCGAACAGGAAAGACAGTGGAGAAATGTTATGACAGCCACTAGCCTGCCCGCGATCCTTAAGATGCGCTTGCTCGTTGGCTACCTGGGTGAGCGTACGCAGTACGCGTGGAGGCCCAGAGCGTGCTATGAGACCTCCAGTCGAGTGTTTCTGGAGCCTGTCTTTTCCAGAACCTCTCCGCTAGCCCAGTACCGCGGTGTTCTCAAGGCCGCGCGTCGGCCGCACGACGAGCACCTCAGCGCATCTGGGAACGCGTAGGAGCAAAGCATGAAGCTTACTTCCGAATCCAGGCAACACATCGTGCAAGTCGCTGGCGAAGCGCTCACCATGCTCGAGAGTATCGCTGCCGCTGCAAAACGCAATCTGCACGATGGGCGAATGCTGGGCTCTGATTCCTTGGCGAGCGTGAATACGATTACATCTAGTTCGGCGATCCAGAAATTGGGCCAAATCAGTCAGGCTAACCGAGAGAGCTATCAAATATTGGCCGCCGAGCCTGCGATCGCTCGTGTCGTGGTTGTGGATGAGGAACGCAAAGCGCGAACTTATTACATCTGTCGAACCACACCGGTTTCGGGTTTCCAAAATCTGGCCAGTTACCGCGCCCCGGTTGGTCGTCTGGCCTCTTTGGCGATCGGGGCTGAATTCACACTTCCAAATGGCGCCATTGTCGAGGTCTTTGAGCGCGCCCAACTGCGACCCGCCACACTGGCTGATGGTTGGGATTCTCGCGATACGCTGGTTGAAGCGGAACACTTCGGGCCCTTCACCATCGAGTCGCTGCGGGCGTTGCTTACCGAAGTCGCTAGCGCAGAGGTCACCGAAGATATCTTGGGCCAATTGCTAGCCGAAGAGACCGCTAAGGCGAACATCATCGATGGCGTACGCCGCAGCGTTATTACCAAGATGGGGCTGCGCGATCAGCCAGTTCTCGATCAGTACCAGGATGAGATCTTCCGTCTTCCCCTCGACAAACGCCTGCTGATCCTGGGTCCTCCGGGTACCGGTAAAACCACGACCCTGATCCGCCGCCTAGGTCAAAAGCTCGACACCACATTTTTGGAAGAAAGCGAACAACGGCTGGTTGATTCTGTAAGTAAAGCTCAAGGTATCGCCCACGTAAACAGTTGGCTGATGTTCACGCCCACTGAACTGCTCAAACAGTACCTCAAAGAGGCTTTTTCGCGTGAGGGTGTTCCCGCCTCTGATCTACGCATTAGAACCTGGCAGGACTACCGTCGCGAGTTGGCTAAGAACGCTTTTGGCGTCCTAAGAACCGCTTCGGGTGGCGCCTTCGTCCTAAAAGACGAGTTGCCAAGCCTGAGTGAAGCAGCACTTGATCGTCCCATTCAATGGTTCAACGATTTCGACGCATGGCAACGTAGCGCATACGTGCAGGAGCTACATGAAGCAGCAGCTCGGCTCCATGACGCCAAGTCCCTCGAGGTCAATAGCCTTGCTACTCGTCTGCAAGGCGTCTTGGCTCGGACGGGTGACAGGGGGCTGGCCGCCACGTTCGGAGCATTCGCTGCAGTGCTTCCCACGGTTCAGGCGCTCGTCACTAGCCTGAAGGACGCATCCGACGGTCAAATTAGAGCTGCACTGAATCTACAACTCAACCGCAACAGAGCGTTCCTCGATGAATTGGCGCGCTTCATCGATGGCCTGCAGCAAGCCCAAACCACCGATACCGATGAGCAGGACGACCTCGATGCCGAAGAGGAAGAAGACACTACGGCGCCTCGCATTGGTCGTGCCGCCGCCTTGAACGCCTATATGCAAGCGGTTCGCGCCCAAGCTAGGGGAGCCGCATCCAAGCGCGCGCTTAGCAAGTCGTCGCGCAACGTCAAGATCATCGAGTGGCTTGCAGAGCGTGGCCTGACGGAAGCTGACCGCACCGAAGTCGGTGAGAGTCTTCTGGTGCAGACCAACGCGCGCCGCTTCGTGAACCCGGTCAAACGCTATCTTGACGGCATTCCCAAGCGCTACCGTGCGTTTCGGCGCGAACGCCAGCAAGCCGGGAACTGGTATCGCAATGAAGGCTTAGAAACCCGTGATATCCATCCGCTCGAACTGGACATTGTGTTGCTTTCCATCCTGCGCGCCTCAGGCGACCTGATCAGTCGACCCAACGTACAGCGTGATATCGACAGTCCAGCTTGGTCGGCACTCCAGCCCATCCTGGGTCACTACCGCAACCAAGTCTTAGTGGATGAAGCGACCGACTTTTCGCCTATCCAGCTTGCCTGCATGGCCACCTTGACGCATCCAAGGTTGCGCTCGTTCTTTGCCTGCGGAGACTTCAACCAGCGTTTAACCACCTGGGGTACGCGCTCCACCGACGAAATCAAGTGGGTTTTTGTCGACTTCGACATCAAAGAGATTACCGTCTCCTACCGGCAGAGCAAGCAACTGAACGATCTAGCTCGCGCAATGATTTGCGCTGTCGGCGGCACCGAGCGGGAAGTCAGCTTGCCAGCAAATGTGGACAGTGGCGGTGTTGCGCCCTCCCTCCTAGAGTACGCTACCGACACAGTAGCCGTTGTCAGTTGGCTGGCAGACCGCATATGTGAGATCGAGCGTTTCGTCGGCAAGCTACCGTCCACCGCCATTTTTGTGAACGGCGAAGACGACGTAGCGCCAGTAGCGGAGGCGCTGAACGAAGCCCTATCCGAACACAACATCCAGGTGACTGCCTGCCGTGAAGGCCAGGCTGTTGGTCAAGAGAGCAACGTTCGCGTGTTTGACGTCCAGCACATCAAGGGGCTAGAGTTCGAAGCGGTGTTTTTCGTGGGCATCGATAAGCTCGCCGTCCTGCACCCAGCGCTCTTCGACAAATACCTTTACGTGGGCACCACGCGCGCTGCCACTTACTTAGGCGTGACCTGCGAAAGTACTTTGCCGCCCGCCATCGAGAGCCTTCGCGCTCACTTTGGCCAGGATTGGCAGTCGCCCGGTTCACTGCAAGCAGGCTCAGAGCAATAGCCTCGATTGATGACCTTGGACCAAGCAATCACAAACTGCCTAGAGCGCTTTGTCGACGACGCGTGCCGAGCGCTGAATTGACCCGATCGGTGCCCCCCCCGCTGGCCAAGTAAGATAGCATTTAGTCTCTACTTACAAGTCGCTACCCGTCAAATAAATGACCTTGAAACCCAAATCTGAAGAAGTAAGCCTGGTGGACGCTATAACAGCTGTCTGCAAACTCACCGGTGCCCTTGAGAAAAAAGTAGCTCTAAGAACTGGCACTGAGGAGGCTGACAGACTGAAATCTTTGCTCTACAACGTCAAAAATCACCTTCAAAGAATTCTCGAAGACAGCGGAAAAAGTAATTTTCAGATACAGCTAGGAACAGGAAATGGTTATGTCCCGAGGGTTCCTTGGATCTTTGTCTCAAAGACGCGTGGACCTGTATCCTCTAAGCGAGGACTGGCGATCTGCTTCGGGCGACAGGGAAACGGTGTTGTAGTTGGCAAAATGTTTCCTATCGGTGAGGAGAAAGGTCAAACAATTCGGGAAAGACGTAGGAACGACCCGGAGTTTATCGACGTAGATGGAGATACGATCGTCACGCGTTACAACAATCGTTTTGTAGGTCCTATTGAAGTGTTTCTCGATACCCCTAAAATGTTTCAACTAGAAGCACTACTCAAGAGTCTTTTCAAATCTTTATAAATGGCCAATCGTGATAAAGAACTCAGAAAACCCAAAAATGTTTCGTATTGATCTCGTTAAAGTGTGCGCGAAGTGTGGCGTTTCGTTCCACCCTCGACGAAACGGGTATGCAGAAACTAGTAAATACTGCTCTGCCAAATGCTCACGCGATGCCACGAGATCGAAATTCTTCATTAAAAGAAATTAGGAACTTACCCCCTTACAACAAACTTAAAATTTTTCTTGCACATGGAGGGCCCATGAGCTTCAGCACAACAAACAAACTCCGAAGCGAGATGATTGCAAAATCGCTCCTTGCCTATAAAGAGCGACAAGACAAGAAGACCTTAAGTATTGAGTATCGTGGCGTAGATACGCCATTAGAGGTAATTCGAATACACCCAAAATATTTACTCCTGAATCATGACAATAGCCGCCTGAGCGCGCAACTACTAGATCACCAAAAAAAATTGGTTGTAGAACAGGATCCAACCTCAAGCGAAGCACAAGAAATATTAGCTAATCTGCTTAGAAAGACAGAGCGCTTTAACAGACTCAAGGAAGAGCTGAAAGAACTCTCACAGCAACATCCAGGACTCATTTCGAGAGATGGACTTCTGATAAACGGCAACACGCGTGTTGTCGCGCTAAGAGATCTGGGCGTGGACGGTGTAGACGTAGCCGTATTACCAGCAGATGCAATGGCAAGAGACTTTTTAGATCTTGAAATGTCCCTTCAAATGCGTCGACTGACGCACCAGGATTACACGTTTACAAACGAGCTTTTGCTGATTGAAAAGTACAGAGCCTCGGGGCACTCAGACAAAGAGCTCGCCACGAAGATGGGCTGGATCCGAGGTTGGAAGCGGAAAGTGGACGAAGCCGCGCAACTTTTAGGTCTTGTGAAAGAAGTAAGACGGCTAACCACCCCTCCTCTAGCCTTTGAAGTCTTTGACTCAAAGAGTCAGCATCTCAAGGATTTAAATGATGAATACCAAACGATGGCTCTAGCGGATATCGAAGAGGCTAATCGAATGAAGTGGGGTCGTATCGCGGCAATGTTTCTTGGCGTAAACAAAGACCAGACTCGTGTTATCGACCCTGATTTTTATGAAGCTGACGTGCTCAGTCGCGTTGCGCGAGATTCAAAAGTTGGACAAGTCCTTGGTTCGCTTAAAAAGGTGACTGTAAATGACGGGCTCAACGATCTTCTTGGGAAAGAAGAAGGCTACCAGGAGAAAGTTGATTTGCGTTCGCTTGCACAAAAAATAATCTCAGATTTATCTGATGAGACAGGAAGAATCAACAAAGACTTGAGTCCGGAACTTCAAGAGATTCACAATGCAATAAGACTTGGCGCCGAGGCTTCCATAACCCAAGGCAAAAGAGAGAAGCTCCTTCTCGAACCCGCAGACATTCTTCAAGAAACGAGAATCAGTCTTGAGAGTGTTCTGTCTTCATTTGCTGAGGTCTCTAGACTCAAAGAGTTTGACCATAGAAAATTTGAGTACGAGTTAACAAAGGTCGCTGATGTCATAAGAGAAATTGAAAAAGAGTTAAAAGCGATACAAAAGCGATAAGCATAGTATGGCGACTCTACATGTTTCACTAGATAACGATGGGAACATCATGCTAGCGCCTTACGGTGACGTGACAGCCGAGGACTGGCTGTTGATCTCAAACTGGTGGAAGCCGGGAATCTATCAAACAGGCGAGCCAGTGCCTATAGTGGTGAGTGCGCCAGAGTTCACCGCTAAAAAACGCTGGCTTAGAGAGAACTGGACCCGTCTCGGTCACAGTATCCTAGTAAATCAAGATGTGGTGGAAGTATCGCGCTCAACGGAGCGGCTCATCTTCGAGTTCGAGCGATTGGCAGAGAACCCCGAGCATGGCTCAAGTGTATCAATAGATGCCCCTGGCTTGAAACGTGTACTAACTGCGTTTCAAGAGAGAAATGTAAAAACATTGCTCTCTATGCCGAATGGAGCAAATTTCTCCGTCCCTGGAGCGGGGAAAACGTCGACAACACTTGTCGTGTGGGAGCACCTTCGCCGCAAGGGGCTAGCTCAGAGACTGCTGATTATCTGTCCTCGCTCAGCATTCGAAACTTGGGAGACCGAACCCGAAATCGTGTTACCCGATGCGGTAAAGGTTTACCCATTTTCTAACTCCCCTATTCCCGCCGACGCGGAGATTCTTTTTTGTAATTATGAACAACTCGAGAACGAGGAGAGGCTCGAACGGCTTATTCGATGGACACAAAGGTCACCGGTAATGCTTGTTCTGGACGAAGCGCACCGAATCAAGGGTGGAGAAAAGTCTGCAAGATGGCGTGCTTGCTTTCGACTCTGTCACTATGCCGCCCGTGTAGACCTACTAACAGGAACTCCGATGCCTCAAAGCCAAGAGGACCTTAGAAATTTACTTAGCCTTTCATGGCGAGGCATACCTCGCACTTACTTTGATAACACTCGTATCAGCAGGTTGAAGCGTGGGGGTATTTTTGTCCGCACCACGAAAAGGGAACTTGAACTTCCTGCCGTTAAAATCCATGAGATCGAGGCTCCAATGAGCCCAATACAGGCCGAAATTTACTCCGCGCTGAGGAAAAGATTCGCAGGCCAGTTCTTTTTACATGCGACTGACTACAGTTATTTCGAACGAAAGGGGAAAGCGGTAATGACTCTTCTCGCGGCCGCAACAAACCCTGGACTACTATTACGCAGCGAAGGTATTGAATCCTACCTAGGATTTTCGTGGCCCCCAACCGAACTTAGTGGCGATGAGCGATTAATGTCGATACTACAAAAATATTCGACACACGAAATCTCGTCAAAATATAAGTGGATAGCCAAGTACGTAAACCAAGCCACTGCTAGTGGCAAGAAAACTCTTATTTGGAGTAGTTTTGTTGGCAATCTACTTGCATTAAAAAGGCTTCTGTCCCCATACAATCCAGCACTAATTTATGGCGGTACCCTACCAGATGAAAGAATTCTTGACCTAAAAAGATTCCGAGAGTCAAACGACTGCTCTGTGCTTCTGAGCAATCCCCAGACTCTCGGTGAGGGCGTCAGTTTACATACCGTCTGCCACGAAGCGATATACCTTGACAGAAGCTATAACGCCGGCCTGTACTTACAGTCCCTGGACAGGATTCATCGGCTAGGTTTGCGTGCAGGCCAGGAAACAACGATTTTCATTCTAAAGTCCGAGGGAACGATAGACTTTAGAGTCGCTCGTAGACTCCACGCGAAGATTGATCGTTTAGGGGCTTACCTAAACGACGCTGGATTGGTTGAGGTTAGCTTCCCAACTGCGGACGAAGAGGAATTGCCAGAGTCGCTCTCAGGCCTCGATGATCTCGACTTAAATGATCTACTCGATCACCTTAAAAATGACGGATAGCATTGGATCCCATAGTTATCGTGAAGATCTCATATTTGAGATTCTCGCTCTTATTTCACCTCGAATTTCAATCGAGGACTTTGATATCAACTGTCAGCTTGCGCCCGTAGCCTCGGGGAAGTCATATCATGACCGAATTAGAGCCGCAGAGTGGCTACTGGAACGCGGTACTCTCGTGAGAGACGACCACAATCTCTATATACCTTCAAAGCTGAATCTTAATTGGCTCAAACCCGCCCTTCTTAATGGTTCAGATCTGGCTTGGAGCACCTTGGCGATTTTAGATCCAGAGGGGAAAAATGAAACAAAATTTCAATCCGAGTTTTTGCATGAAATCGGATTGGGTGGCGAATTAAGCGTAATACGTGAGCTACAGGCGTGCTTGCCAGCGAAAGAAATAGAAAGAATCAAGCACGTCTCCTTGAACGACGACTCTGCCGGTTATGACATAGTAGCGCCCTCCGTTTCATTAACCGAATTGAATCTCCTTTTAGAGGTTAAAACCACATCAAAACCAAGCGATACATTTGAATTCTTTATTAGCCGCAATGAAGCACGTGTAGCAAGTCAGAACAGTAATTGGAGGCTGGTTGCCGTACTTAAACAGGCCGAGAATTTCATGATCTTAGGTCATATCCGATTTAAAGTATTTGCAGAATGGCTCCCACAAGACGCAAACCCCCTCGGACGATGGCAGTCAGCAAAAATCAGGGTATCGATGAATCAGATTAGCGGTGCGCTACCGTAATTATTTGGAAGAAAATTGGATAAGTATAATTTTGTTACCTTACCGTTAACAATAAAGCGTGACGGTAGAGTCGTTGTTCCTCAAAGATCTGGTTTGAATTGGGGGCAACGACCAGGTCGCGAACCGAATCAGGCATATCTGCCAGTGCCAGTGGAAATTCAGAGAAGCGGTTTTTTCCCAGACCGTGGTGAAATATTTGCACTTGAATGTGACGACGGCTTCCAAATCAAATGCGTTCGCTCACAAGACAACGGAAAAGCTATTGAATCCCCATCGGACAATTCAATAATTGGTGCGTACTTTAGGAAACGCCTTGGAGTTCACTCTGGGCATATGGTCACAGTTAACCATCTTTATGCTTACGGACGTACGTCAGTAGATATCTATTACCGAAATAATTTCCTATACTTTCTTGACTTTTCAATTCTTCAAAAAAATTAAGCTAGCAAGCTGTACTGAATTCAGATAGCATCTCTCACAGTGCAAAAACGACGGGTTTCCCTCAACGAGTACTTGAGACGAGTGGTTTGTGATCTACAAAGATCTATTTAACGAAGTTCTTATAAAACCGGCATTAAATGGAGCTAGCCATCTCTATGTAGTTACCGGGTATGCCTCTCCTCACATTGTGTACAGGCAGTTGTCTGCACTATCCAAAAATGGAATCAATGTGAATGTGAGTATCCTTGTCGGGATGATCAGCCACGACGGGATGGATTTGAACTCACATCTTGGCTTCGTAGCGCTCACTCAAAGTCACCCAGGCGTTAGTTGCGCTTATTTGCCTAGTAGATACTTGACCCATAGCAAAAACTATCTTTGGTACAAGAATGCTAAACCACATCTTGCATTTTCCGGTTCAGCAAATTTTTCGGTCAACGCTTTCTTCGGAGGGGTAATTGAGTCGGTGACAGCGGACCAGCCGGGTGAGGTCGATAATCTTTATAAATCTTTAGCCCCTAATGGTATCGACTGTAACGACCACCAGATTGATTCGTATTTCAGATTTACGAGGGCTCAGTTACAAGTACCTACGGACTATAGATCTGCAGATCAAGTCTTACCAAGCTTTAAGTCCCTGCCGTTCAGCGTCAGTAGCCTTCAAAACATAACGCTTTCACTTTTGAAGACTCGCGGTGGGGTACCTTCGGTTCATGACGCTGGCGGAATAAACTGGGGGCATCGTGGAACTCGAGATCGCAACGAAGCTTATATATCTGTTCCAACTTCCCAGCAAGGACAATTTTTTCCTAAAGTTGGTGCGCAATTTGAAGTTCTGTGTGACGATGGACAGATCTTAAGAATGGTCGCCCAAGGAGCCGGTGGGAAACAAGTTACCACCCCAGAACACAACAGTATTCTGGGGACGTACCTTCGAAAAAGAATGGGCATCGCCATCGGCAAAAAGGTGGCCCTAGCGGATTTTGCAAACTACGGTAGATCAGACGTTACATTTTATAAAACATCGTTCAATAAATTTTTTATGGATTTTTCAGTCTAACGTCTTACTAGAAAAACGTCTATTTGCGATGTTTTTTAAGGGTGCGTGATGGGAAAAAGCCATTACTAGGCGTTATTGACTCATATGCTTTAGAACCAAAAGTTTTCAAAAGTGACTCGAGGATCACTTTTGCCCCGTCAACGGGGACTGCCATACCTATCTGCGCTCTCACGCTTTCCTTTGAACCATAAAAAACGAAATCGTCCGGAAATGTCTGTAATCTAGCGCGTTCACGATTAGTAAGTGCTCTGGGATCCTTCCAGTGGTACACATGGGTTCCTCCCCCGCCACTACCTGTAACCGTATAAGCAGGCTTAGATGGATCGAGCCTCTTGTAAATTTGGCTAATGGTGGCGCCTTTGACATTCAATTTCAAATCATCCGGTAATGTCGCTGTCCAAGCATTCTCTCCAGGTTTTATATGCCGCAACCGCTCAACAACCACTTGACTTTGGCGTGTCAGTTCATGATTCGATACGCAGGGTGGAATGGCGGGTACCTCAATCGCCTCTTTACACGTTTTCATCTTCATGGACGGCTTCGGGACTTCAAACTTCAGTCCAAGATCGCCTCTTGTACCGACTATGATGTATCTGTGTCTCGCTTGAGGAACTCCGTAGTCTTCAAATTTATAGTGATGCACTGTTAGGTTATAACCATGAAGTCCAGCATGATTAAGCTCAGACAGAATCAAATCAAAGGCCTTCCCTGAGTTAGAACTACCTATTCCACTTACATTTTCGGCGAATACAAATAGTGGATTTGCGTGCTCGATATACCGGATACCATACTCATAAAGACGTCCAAACTTCCCCTTCAAACCGAGCGATTCTCCGACTTGACTAAAGTCGTTACACGGAAATCCATATAAGAAGCCATCTGCAACTGGCAGATCTTGTATATTAACGTTACGAATGTCGGCACAAATGCATAAAGCGTGCGGCTTATCTTTAAGAAGATTATTCTTGTATGTCCGACACGTGTCTGGGTCGTAATCGGTCGCCCAGAGGTGCTCGAAACTCAAGTCGAGGCCACGCGAATTTAGACGCGTATTGCTCAAGGCCAATCCAATACCACCTGGCCCGCTATACATTTCTCCAACAGTAAAAATCCGCTTCTTTTCATTTGAGTACTCTGGAATTCTTTTCTTTATATTGCCTAATTCGGAGGGGCGAACCATTGCTATTCCGTTCTTGGTTTTTACAGCATTCGACCCTATAAATTCTTCAATAAGCTCTCTAACTTTTTCCGATACGGGCATGTTTTCGTTTTTACATAGCCGCTCAAGATCATCCTTTTGAGACTCACGAAGCCGAATTTGAAGTAACTTATTTTTGCTCATTTTGTAGTGACAAAGTGAGCTTCAATGCTATCGTCAAAATCACAGGGCGTCAACCTCAATCTCCTACCAGTGTTTCTGTTTAAGCACATTTCAAAAGAGAGCTCTTTTCGGCCGCCTACCTTGTATCAAGCCCTCGGGAGTACCTCGCCCCCCCCCCGTTCATTCAGCGCCCTGACTCGGGAGCTACCGCGGGACTCAATCCCTTTGATTGACCTTGCGGCGTGATGTGTAGGCCCAGAACTGGCCCGCGCTAAGACTAAGCGTAAAATCAGGACGGTAGCCATTGCCCGCCCGGTCGGCCGCTAAGGCGGGGCAGGACCTCGACGTCTCTATGAAG
>Ga0169931_10009388_pt1 | contig 14105 bp, 9 predicted proteins | sample Kivu_15m_20L_FD_129675 | JGI IMG/M metagenome (GOLD analysis project Ga0169931, IMG submission 129675) | Freshwater microbial communities from Lake Kivu, Western Province, Rwanda to study Microbial Dark Matter (Phase II) - Kivu_15m_20L... | ecosystem: Environmental > Aquatic > Freshwater > Lake ...
CGTCGCGCAGGTGGGTTACATCATGCTCGGGGTGGGCTTGGCGACGACCGCGGGCCTCGCCGCGGGGTTGCAGCACCTCTTCAATCACGCTTTGATGAAGGGCGCTCTCTTCTGCGCCATGGGCTGCCTCGTCTACCGGACCGGCTCTGCGCGGGTCGAAGCGCTCCGTGGCGCGGGCCGCAGCATGCCTTGGACCTCGACCGCGCTCGTCGTCGGCGGCCTCAGCCTCATCGGCGTGCCGCTCACGGCGGGCTTCGTTTCGAAATGGGCGCTCTTGTCCGCGACCCTCCAGCAGGAGCGCTTCGTCGTCGCGGCGCTGCTCCTGGTGAGCTCCCTGTTGGCGCTCCTCTATGTCGGGCGCATCCTCAACATCGTGCTGCTGAGCCCTAGGCCCGCGAGCGCGCCGCGGGTGACCGAAGCGCCGTCCTGGATGGTGATCCCCACAATCGTCCTCGCGGTCGCAAACCTCTGGTTCGGCGTGAAGAGCGAGTCGATCTCCGCGCTCACCCAGTCCGCGGCGCAGGCGCTGCAGGAGTCGACCCGATGAGCCCTGAGTTCCTCCTGTCGCTCACCATGATCGCGCCGATCGTCGGCGCGCTCCTCGTGCTCTTGTTGCGCTGGGACCCGGATGTGCGGGAGGGCGCTTCGTTCCTCGCCGGCATCGTGCTCTTTGCCGTGGTGCTGACGCTCTACGGCACATACCAGGCCGGGACCGTCCCCCGCCTCGAGGTGGCCCAGCCCGTCCCGGGGCTGGTCATCGCGTTCACCATCGAGCCGCTGGGCATGGCCTTCGCGCTCATCGCGAGCTTGCTGTGGCCCGTGACGACGCTGTACGCGATCGGGTACATGCGGAGCCACCATGAGCGCCGGCAGACGCGCTTCTACATGTGCTTCGCGCTGTCGATCGCTGCGGTGATGGGCATCGCCTTCAGCGCCAACCTCGCAACGCTCTTCGTCTGCTACGAAGTGCTGACGATCGCGACGTGGCCGCTCGTCACACACGCCAACAACAAACACGCCTGGACAGCGGGCAAGGTGTATCTCGGGATCCTCATGGGATCCTCGATCGCGTTCCTCCTGCTGGCTTGTGTGCTCTGCTTCAGCCTCACGGGCACGACGGAGTTCAAGGCGGGGGGCTTCCTGCGCCCGGCGCTCGAATCCGGCAAGATCGGGCACGGCGGGCTCGGTGTGTTGCTGGCACTGTTCGTCTTCGGGACGGGTAAGGCGGCGATCATGCCGCTGCACCGGTGGCTGCCCAACGCGATGGTCGCGCCGACCCCGGTCAGTGCGCTGCTGCATGCCGTCGCTGTCGTGAAAGCGGGTGTGTTCACGATCCTCAAGGTCTCGGTCTACGTCTTCGGGATCGACCTCGTCCGCGAGCTCGACGCGCACGTCTGGCTGGCTTATCTCGCGGGGTTCACCGTCGTGGCCGCGTCGGTCATCGCGATGGGCAAGGACAACCTCAAGGAGCGCCTCGCGTACTCCACGATCGGCCAGCTCAGCTACATCATCCTCGGCGCGCTCGTCGCGACGCCGAAGTCGATCGAGGGCGCTGGGATGCACATCGCCGCCCACGCGTTCGGGAAAATCACGCTGTTCTTCGCGGCCGGCGCGTTCCTCGTCACGGCCCACAAGACGCGGGTTTCACAGCTCGATGGAATTGCGCGGCGCATGCCAGTCACGATGGCCTGTTTCCTGGTGGGGGCGCTCGCGATCGTCGGGCTGCCGCCGACGGGCGGTATGTGGAGCAAGCTGCTCCTCGTCGACGGCATCGCTGCGACGCCGCATTGGCCGCTGCTCGTGGCGCTCCTCGTGAGTTCCTTGCTCAACGTGGTCTACCTGCTCTCGATCCCCTTCCGCGCGTTCCTGCTGCCAGAGCGTCCAGGTCACGGGAGCCACGCCGATCACGGCATGGCGCCGCTGCCCTGCCGCATCGCCATGGTGTGCACGGCGTCCCTGACGGTGGCGCTGTTCCTGTACCCCGACGTCGTTCACGGCCTCGTCCACCGCGTGGTGAACCCATGAGCGCTCAACACTCCCACGACCATCACGGGGCGGCGCCGACCGACGACGACGATCCCGTGCCCCCCGTCGTCCACCACGCCGAACACGACTTCACCGGGCCGCTCTCGCCAGGCGTCGCCAGCCTCCTGCGTTGGTTCGGTGGCGCGTGCATCCTCCTCTTCGTCTTCGATTTCCTCGTCGAGCGCAAGACCCACGCCCCGATGGAGCAGTTGCCGGGTTTCTACCCCGTCTACGGCTTCGTGGGCTGTGTGCTCCTCGTCCTGCTCGCCAAGGAGCTCCGCAAGTTCGTCATGCGTGACGAGGCCTACTACGACAAGCGAGGGAAGCGCTGATGTTGAACAGCTTGCCCCCGGCGTTCGTCTTCATGCTCGGCGCGCTCTTCATGGCGATCGCACGACGTGAAGCGCGCGCGACGATCCTCCTCCTGGTGCCAGCCCTGGGGTTGTTGCACCTCTGGACGATGCCCGACGGCGTGCGCATCTCCGCGTCGATCCTGGACCTGGAGCTTGTGCTCTATCACCAGGACCGGCTGAGCTTCCTCTTCGGCGTGCTGTTCCACGTGGCAGCCTTCATCGCGGGGATGTTCTCTCTCCACGTGGACCGGCCTGGGCAGCACGTTGCGTGCCTCTTGTACGCGGGCGCGGCCATCGGGGCGGTCGGCGCAGGGGACCTCATCACGCTCTTCCTCTTCTGGGAGGTGATGGCCGTCTCGTCGGCGTACCTCATCTGGGGCCGTCAGACCAAGCGCGCTTGGCGCGCAGGCATGCGCTATCTGCTCTGGCAGATGGTCTCGGGGCTCGTCCTGCTGGCGGGCATCGCGGTGCACTATGCGGCGACGAAGTCGATCGCTGTCACGACGCTCGGCCTGGACGTGCCCGGCGGTTGGCTGATCTTCCTCGGTATCGGCACCAAGGCCTGCTTCCCGCTGCTGCACACGTGGCTCGTCGACGGATACCCCGAGGCGACACCGACGGGTGCCGTTTGGCTCAGCTCGTTCACCACCAAAGCGGCGGTCTACGCCATGGCGCGGATGTTCCCTGGCACGGAGATGCTAGTGGTCATCGGGGCCGTGATGGCTGCATTCCCGATCTTCTACGCCGTGATCGAGAACGACATGCGGCGGGTGCTCGGGTACAGCATGATCAACCAGATCGGCTTCATGCTGGTCGGGGTGGGCATCGGCAGCGAGCTCGGCATCAACGGCGCCGTCGCACACGCCTTCAACGACGTGCTCTTCAAGGGCCTGTTGTTCATGTCGATGGGCGCGGTCCTGCAGCAAACCGGTCGCATCCACGCGTCGGACCTGGGCGGGCTCATCAAATCGATGCCTTGGACCGCCCGGTTCTGCATGGTGGGCGCGGCCTCGATCTCCGCTTTCCCGTTGTTCAGCGGCTTCGTCTCGAAGTCCATGGTCATGTCCGCGGCGACGGACGCGCACCTCTACTGGGTGTGGTTCATCCTCCTGTTCGCTGCGGCGGGTGTGTTCCACCACGCGGGCATCAAGATCCCGTTCTTCGCCTTCTTCGGGCACGACGCGAAGATCGAAGCCACGGACCCCCCCCGGAGCCAGGTCGTGGCGATGGCCACCGCGGCGATCCTCTGCGTGCTGATCGGGTGCTTCCCCGGGTTGCTCTACGGGCTGCTGCCGTTCGACACGGACTACAGCCCCTACGACACCACGCACGTCTTGACGCAGCTCCAACTGCTCTTCTTCAGCGCGCTGGCGTTCACTTGGCTGCAGCGCAGCGGCCTCTATCCGCCGGAGCTCCACTCGACCAACCTCGACACCGATTGGTTCTTGCGGCGCCCCGCGCTGAACGGGTGGGGACGCCTCGCGGAGCGCGGCCGGGGCTGGATCGACGGGACCGCGCGCGGCGCCCGCGCTTGGCTCATGGTGAGCGACAGGCGCGCGCGCAGCCACAGCGGCGGCTATGGCGTCCTGACCCGCACTTGGCCCTCCGGCGCGATGATGGTCGGCGTCGGCGTGCTGCTCTTCGTCTACCTGGTGCTCTACTACGTGCGCGCCTGAGACGCGTACGTCACCGACCGAGGGCGGCGAGGCGCAGCGCGCGCGCCGCTTCGGTCGCCACGAGCAGGTTGCCGCTCGCGTTCAAGTGGACGCCATCGGTGGTGAGCACGCCGCGCTCGGCGGCGCTGGGGTTGTGCAGCGCTTGATGGGCGCGGAACGACGCATGGAGGTCGCTCAGCGTGCGTGCGGGGTCCGCCGCCGCGACCGCGCGGGTCAGCGCGACGTACTCCGCGAGCATCGGATCGAGCTCGTTCTGGCCCGCGGGGCGCTCGCCGATGCAGGTCGCCGTCGCGAGGACGACGCGGCGCTTGCCAGCGCCCTGCAGGGCGCTCGCGAGCGTCTCGAGGCCGCTGTTGAAGGCCTCTGCCGGCGTCCCGTTCCCCGAACGAGAGTGCCACACGTCGTTGATCCCGATGTAGACGAACACCAGTGTCGGGTCGTGGGCGAGCACGTCGCGCTCGTAGCGCCGCAGCAGGTCGGGCACCTTGTGGCCGCTGATGCCAGCAGGGATGAAAGACACCGCCGGTGCGAACGGGGCGAGCGCACGCTGCAGCAGGTCGATGTAGCCGCCCGGCTGCGCGCCGGCCTGGGTGATCGAATCGCCGAGGAACGCAATCCGGTCGCTCGGCTGCAGAACCTCGCCCAGTAGCCGCGCCGCGGCGGCGAGCCGTCGCGCGGGGTCGCGGCGCTGCGCAAACAGCCACGGCAAGCATCCGCCGTCCGCGTACGCGTGATTCCACGCGTCGTGTCCGACGCCGGGCAGGATGTGGACGTCGGGGGTCTCGCCGAGCGCGCCGAGCGCCGCCGCCCAGCGTTCACTGCGGACGACGGGCACCGCGCGGTCCTGGTCGCCGTGCCACAGCGTGACCGGCAGCCCCGCCAGCCGCGCGGCGAGCCGCTCGTCCCCGCCGCCGCATACCGCGGCGAGCGCCGCGAACCAATCGGGGTGGCGCAGCGCGAGCTCGAGCGCCCCGTAGCCGCCCATCGAGAGCCCGGTCAAGTAGATCCGGTCGACGTCCACCGGATGCTCGCGCGCGACCTCGAGCAGCGCTTGCATCGCCGCCGCGAGCGCGCGGGTCGGAGCCGGAGGCAGCGCCGCCGACTCCGTCGCCCCCCACACATCCTCGGTCCACCGCTCGCCGGCTGGGCACTGCGGCGCGAGGACAAAACAGGGCCGCTCGCTGCGCTCGCCCGGCGCCAGCATCCGCCGAGGGAAGTGAGTGAGCTGCTTCGTGTTGTCGTCGCCCCGCTCCCCCGACCCATGCAGGAAGAGCACCAGCGGGTAGCGCGCGCCCTCGGCGGGGCTCGGCGGCGTCAGGAGGCGATACCCGTAGCTCGCCCCCTCGACGCTCACCGCGCCGCGCACGAAGGGCGCATCCAGATCGGGGGGCAGGGGGCCTTGGGACACGGCGAAGGTCAGCAGCAGGGCAGCGGGGGACATCGCCCTGCACGATAGCGTGCCGCGACGGGGAGCGGTGAGCAGCCGCCTCGATCCGAAGGACCGGCAGGTCTTGCAGATTCGGAGCGCAACTCCGAGATTGCAAGCTGGGGTCGGGGGATCGCTGGGCGCGGCAATGGCGCCGTCGATGACTTCGGCTTGGGGTGTCGGGACGTGCCCTGACTCGCTGCTTCGGCCGAACGCCCCCCCGGCCAGCGCCCCGGGAGTCCCCTTGGCCGGCAGTGGGCAAACCCACGGCTCACGGGGTACGCTCACCGGGAATCGTGCGAGCCACCGTAGCATGGACCTTCCGCCCGACATCCTCGCCTACCACGCCGGTCTCGCTGAGGGCGACCGCGGCATCTGCGAGCTGCTCGCCCGCGAGTTGGTCCGGGCGCTGCCCGAGGCCGAGCGCAAGGTCTGGCACGCGCACCCGGTGTGGTTCCTCGAGGGCAACCCGATCGCCGGGTACAGCAAGCTGAAGGCGTGTGTCCGGCTCCTCTTCTGGAGCGGCCAGGGCTTCGAAGAAGAGGGCCTCGCGCCAGAGGGCAAGTTCAAGGCCGCTGAGGCGCGCTACACCTCCGCGGACGAGGTCGATGTGCGCAGCCTGAGGCGCTGGCTGAAGAAGGCGCGTGCGGTCCAGTGGGACTACAAGAACTTGGTGAAGCGCAAGGGGCGGCTCGAGCGCCTCGTGTGAGCGCCAGCGCTCCACTGCCCGCAGAACGGAGGCGGGGCCCCCGGTCTCGCGACCGGGGGCCCCGCGGCCCTCTCCAATGAGCGGTCGTGCGGCCGGTCACTGCAGCGTCACGCTCAGGCCGTTCGAGAAGTTCGAGGTCGCGGTGCCGCCGACCGCGTCGCGGTACCAGCACTGGAAGTTCCAGGTCTGACCCGCGGCGCCGGAGACCGGGCCGGTCGGCGTCGGGAGAGCGCCCAGGTTCAGGGCGAGGCTGATGCTGCCCGCTGCGCCGCTGTTCTGGACGAGCTGCGAGTAGCGGCCGATCGCTCCGCCGAGGCAGAGGTTGCCCGCCGAGCCGCCCGGCGTCGCGGTGAAGCCCTGCGTGGTGCTCGTCAGGAAGAAGCCGAGCGTGTTCGCCGGCAGGCCGCTGCAGACGAGGCCCAGGTTGTTCAGGGCGCGCGTCGCGCTCCCCGTCCCACGGATCGCCGCCGGCGCGCCGGTCGAGTTGTTGTTTGCGACACAGTAGTTCGTGCCGACGCCGAAGCCGGCGCCGTTGTCGAAGACGTACACACCCGCCGACTGACGCAGGGTCAGCGCGAGGTCCGGCGAGCCGTTGCCATCGATGTCCGCACCGGCGAGCTCGCTCGGGAACGCCGGCGACGCGACGAACGCGGCGGCGCCGAGCACGCCAGCGATGTTCGCGAAGACGGACAGGTTCGCGGAGCCCTGGTTCGCCGCGACCACGTCCATGTCGCCGTCGCCGTCCAGGTCCGCGACGAAGACGTCGCTCGTGTCGAGGCCGCCCGTCGCGGTCAGGAACGGACCCGTGAACACGCCGCTCCCGCCGTTGCGGAAGAGCGCGATGAAGTTCTGGCCCACCACGTTGCCGTCGCCCGCCGCAACGACGAGGTCGAGGTCGCCGTCGCCGTCCATGTCCGCCGCGGCGAGGCCGTCGGGCCGCGTCGCCGCGGGCACCGCGAGGAACGTGGGGGCGCCCAGCATCCCGCTGCCCGCGTTGAACAGCACCGCCACCTGGCGGGTGTCGTTCGAGGACACCGCGACGTCGAGGTCGCCGTCGCCGTCGAAGTCGCCGACGGCATGGTCGCGCGCCTCTTCGCCCATGGTGAACGCGCCCACGAGCGTCAGGACGCCCGCGGTGTTGCGCAGCACGGACACCGTGCTGCTGTCGCGGTTGCTGAGCACGATGTCCGCGTCGCCGTCCCCGTCCATGTCGGCGGCGCTGATCTGACGCGGCTCGACGCCGCCCGCTGCGACGCTCGCGCCGGGTGTGAACGCGAAGCTGCCGAAGTTCTGCACGAGCTGCACGCGGTCGACGTTCTTCAGCGTCACCGCGAGGTCCAGGTCACCGTCGCCGTCGAAGTCCGCCGCGGCGAGGCCGGTGGGGCCCGTGCCGTTGCCGAGGATGACGACGCCCGCGGCCGTGAAGTTGCCGCCGTCGTTGCGGAAGAGCTCGATCACGTCGAGGGTGCCGGTCGCGCCGCTCGAGGCCACCGCCAGGTCGCGGTCGCCGTCGCCGTCCAGGTCCGCCAGGATCTGCCCGTTGGCGCGGGCGCCGGTGGGCACGTTGACGGCCGGCTGGAAGGTGATCTGGGCGCTCGCCGAGGCGGCCAGGGCTGCGGCGAAAGTGAGGCGGGCGCAGAGGGTGGTCTTGCGGTTCATCGGAGGGGTCTCTCTCATTCCTGGGCCGCCGCCGTGCGCGGCGGCCACGGGAGACCCAGATTCAACCGCCGTGCCAAGGGCCTGCGGCGTCTATCGACCCCGCACACGCGGCGCTGCCGTCCAGAGCTTGGACCAGCGTCCAGGCCCCGGACCCGCGGGCGTGGCCGCGCACGCTCAGCGCGGGCCGTAGAGCAGGTACGGCGCCCGCTGGGCGCGGAACGCGGTCTCGTCGCTCGCCCACGTCTCGGCGAGCCCACCGGGCTCGCGCGCCGCGATCATCCGCTCCCACGTCCCGCGCGCAATCGAGCGCGTGTCGAGCGCCGCCAAGTCGACATCGCGGCCGAAGAGACGCACGAGGTGCCACATGAGCGCCACGCCCGCCGCGACCGGCTGGAGCGCTTCACGGTCGACGACCGTCAAGTGCACCCCGCGGCAGAGCTCGCCCTCGAACTTCGCGGCGCTCGGCGTGAACTCGATGGGGGTGAAGGCGAGGCCCGCGAGCGGCGAGCCCGCCGCGCGCGCCGACCGGTTCAGCGCGCTCGCCAGGACGACCCCGTCGATCCACGGCGCGCCGAAGCGCTCGAAGGGCTCGTCCGTCCCGCGCCCGACCGAGAGGTTCGCGCCCTCGAGCAGCCCCACACACGGGTAGAGCACCGCTTGGGTCGGGTTGCGCATGTTCGGGGACGGATTCACCCAGGGCAGCCCCGTATCCTCCCACCACATGTCGCGCCGCCAGCCTTCCATGGGGACCACGGTGAGCTCACACTCGATCCCGCCCCACTCGCGCTGGAACATCCGCGCGAGCTCGCCGACGGTCATGCCGTGCACAACCGGCAGCGGGCGCCATCCGATGAACGAGAGGCGATCGGCGTCGATTCGCGGCCCTTCGACACGCTCGCCCGTGATCGGATTCGGCCGATCCAGGACGATCACCTCGACCCCGTGGCGTCCCGCGGCTTGCATGAGCAAGCCGAGCGTCGATGGGTAGGTGTAATACCGCACGCCGACGTCCTGAATATCGAAGAGGACCGCATCGAGCCCAGCGAGCATCTCTGCCGTAGGCTCGCGTGTCTCGCCGTAGAGGCTCAGCACCGGCAACCCCGTCGCTTCATCCACCGCGTCGCCGACATTGCCCTCCAGGACCGCGAAGAGCCCGTGTTCGGGCGCGAAGATCCGCACGAGTTCGACGTTCGGCGATGTGTGCAGGACATCGATCGTCCGGCGCCCGTCGGAGGTCGTCCCCGTGATGTTCGTGACGAGGGCCACGCGCTTGCCCTGCAGCCGCCGGCAGTCCTCCGCCGCGAGCACGTCGATGCCCGTGCGGACGACCTCGGGCGCTGGGAGCGGATGGAAGTGCGCGCCGAGCGCGTCGGCGACGGCGCGGCGCACGGGGCCCGAGTCCCCTTTGCCATCGGGGTGCACCCGATTCGTCAGTAGCACGAAGTACGCGCGCGACTCGGGGTCGATCCAAAGGCACGTCCCAGTGAAGCCCGTGTGCCCGAGAGAAACGCCGCGCGGAAAGCGCGCACCGCGCGGCCCCGAATAGCCGCTGTCGACGTCGAAGCCGAGCGCTCGCCCGCCCTTGCGGCTCTTCGGCCAGCGCGGCCGCGTCATGTCCGCGACCGCCGCCGCCGACAGAACGCGCGCGCCCTCGAGCGCGCCCCCGCCGAGGATCATCCTGCAGTAACGCGCGACGTCCTCCGCCGTTCCGAAGAGGCCTGCGTGCCCGGCGACTCCGCCGAGCAGGTACGCGCGCGGATCGTGCACCTCCCCGCGCATCCAGCGCCCTTCGCGCTGCTCGGTCGGTGCAGCCGCGCGCGCGAGCTCCGCATTCGGCAGGAACCCCGTGCGCTGCATGCCGAGCGGCTCGAACAGCTCTTCGCGCGCGAACACATCGAGCGGCCTTCCGTCGACCGCGCGCACGAGCTCGCCCAGCACGATGTAACCGACGTCGGTGTACGTCATCACATCGCCCGGCGTCGAGCGCAGCCCGAGGCCACAGACGCGCTCCCAGGCCTTGGCGGGGCCGTCCTGGTAGTCCTTCAGCGCGTTGTCCGGGATCAGCCCGCCGAGGTGCAGCAGGAGCTGTTCCACGGTGATGTGCTCCTTGCCCTGGCCCGTGAAGTCGGGGAGGTACGTCGCCACCGTCGCATCGAGCGCCACTCTGCCCGTGTCGATCAGCTTCACGACGCTGGTCGCGGTCGCGATGACCTTCGTCAGCGACGCCAGATCGAACACCGTCTCGACGGTCATCGCCTCGCGCTCGGGCGCGAGGGCGCGGCTGCCGAAGGCGCGGCGATGGAGGACCTCGTCGCCCTGGCCGACGATCAGGACTGCCCCTGGAATCTGCCCCGCGTCGATCGCAGCCTGCACGGCCGCGTCTGCGCGCGCGAGCGACTCGGCAGCGGACTCTTGATGTCGCAGTGCGCCGTGCGCCGGCAGCGCGGAGAGCGCGAAGGCCGCGGCGACGAAGGCGGGAGAGGGGCGTCTCGTCAGCATCCACCCATCCTCCCCGAGCGCGCGGGAGCGTGCCACCCCGACAGGGGTCAATGTACGCCGAATTGACCGGAGTCCGCCAAGTAGCGCTGCAGCACCAGCAGGCAGAGCTGGTCCTCGACCCGCGGGTCCCTGAACTGCTGCGTCCAGCGATTGGCGTTCTCGATGATGCGCTCCGCCGCAGCGCTGTCCCGGGACCAGCGCGCGACCTGCTCCGGCAGGTCCGCGAGGTCAGGCCGCAGCTCGACGTAGTGCACGCCGGGCTCGAGCTTGCCTTCCATGAACCACGTCTCCTTGGTCGGCTGCGGCATCAGGCACAGCGAGTTCGACGAGAGCACCCATTTCAAGTTCGTCGCGACATCGTTCCCCTCCAGCGAGAGGACGAACTTGAAGGCGAGCTGCTCGTCGATCGAGAGGTACGGCCGTTGCCATGGCGCCGCGTCCGCCCGAGAGTCCGTCCGGCCGATGTCGCAGCAGGGGTGTCCGAACCAGTCGGCGACCCACTTCCGCCGGTGGTGTTGATGGGCCGCCCCGCGCCAGACCGCGGCATCGCGCTTCTCGCGGAACGCGCGCGTATCGCGCACGAAGACGTAGTGGCGCCCTTTGTTGAGCTTGAAGAGGATCGACGTGCCCTCACGCTCACCGATCGTGCGCGCTTTGACCAGCGTCGGTGCGGTGGGCGGGTCGGTGTCGTCGCCGAAGCGATAACTCACTTGCGCGCCGCGCGGCGCGCGACGCAAGTGCTCCGAGAGATCGAACCAGTAGTTGCTCTGGCGGCGTAGACGGCGCAGCGGCAGTCCGTCGGCCTCCGCCGGGAGCTTGAACGGGCCAGGCACGCGGTAGTAGTAGTCGAGGCGCTCCTGCAACGCGCTCGGCAGCGGGTCGAGCCCCGCGAGCAGGCTGCGGCCGATCGCGCGGTGCAGGCTCCCTGGTAGCGCCAACCGCCCGAGGCCCCGGACGAAGTAGAGGAGCCGCGAGTTCTTGTGGCGCCGCGCGCCGAGCGACCTGCGCCGCCAAACGTTGCTGACACGCCCCGACATCGTCGGGCGGAGCGTACTGATTCGGAGCGCACGGAGGCAACCGCGTAGCGCTCAGACTGCGGCCAAGGCCGCATGCGCTGCGGCGGCGACGACCTCCGGCGCGAGGTCTTCCATCCTGGCCGTGCGCTGCTGTGCGCCGTCCCAGGGCGGCATGCGCAGCACGCGCTGGAGCTGGCCGTAGGGCCCAGTCCGCAGCGCGTCGCCCGGTCCGAACAGCGCCACGACCGGGCGGTTGCGTGCGACGGCGAGGTGCATCGCGCCCGTGTCACCGGTGACCGTGAGGGCGGCGCGCTCGAGGACCGCGGTGAGCTCCAGGAGGTTCGTGCGGCCGACGAGGTCGAGGCTGCTCGCGGGCAGAGCGCGCAGCACTGCCTCGGCGGCCGGCCGGTCGCTCGGACCGCCTGTCAGCGCGGTCGCCTGACCGCGACGCCCAAGCTCCGCCACGAGCGCCGCGAAATGCTGGTCGGGCCAGCGCTTCTCGGGCTTCGACGCGCCGAGGTTGACCGCGACGAAAGGCGCTCCGGCGAGCGGCGCCAGCAGCCGCTCGGCCGCCTCACGCGCCTCAGCCAGCGCCGGGAGCGGCCAGCGCGGCGCCGCGGGCGCGACTCCCAAGTACCGCGCGAAGTCGAGGTACTGCTCGACCATGTGCGCCCGCGGATCAGCCTTGGGGAGCTGTTCGCGCGTCCAGAGGTGTGAGCGCTCCTTGCAGCGGCCTCTGTCGAAGCCGAGCACCCGCGGCGCGCCCGAGAGGCGCGCGACGAGGGCGCTCTTCTGCAAGCGCTGGAGGTCGACCGCGAGGTCGTAGCGCGCCGCGCGCAGCGCGCGCACGAGGGCCCAGACCCCGCGCGCTCCGCTGCGCCGCGGCCAGACGTGCACGCTGTCCACGCAGGGATTGCCTGCGAGCAGCGGGACCACCAAGGGGTGCGCGACCCAGCCGATGTGCGCCTGCGGCCGCGCGTCCTTCACCGCCGCCGCGAACACGAGCGCATTGACGACGTCTCCGATCGCTCCGGTTCGGACGATCAGCACGCGGGGTGCGTCGGGCAGGGGGCGGGTCATCGCAGGGAGGGTAACGCGGGCTTCCCGCGATTCAGCGCACAGCGCGCACCGGCGAGCGCGCCGGAGAGCGGGGGGGCGAGCGCGCCGCCGAGCGGCTCACTCGCTCAGCGCGCGGACCCAGCGCTCGACGAGTCCGTCGAGCTCTCCCGGCGGCAGCGGGCCCTCGTCGACGAGCGCGCGGAGGAACGCCGCCCGGTCGAAGCGCTCGCCGAGCGCCAGCACGGCCCGGCGCTCGAGGCCGCGTAGCTTCACGAGCCCGAGGAACGGCGCCGCCGCGCGGCCAGGTTCGGCGGAGATGCGCAGCACGAGGTCCTCCGCCGCGGCGGCGCCCAGCGGCGTCTCTTCGCGCAGGAGGTCCAACGCTTGGGCCCGCGACCAACGTCGGCCGTGCAGGCCCGTGTCCACGACGAGCGCCGCCGCTTCGACGAGCTCCGTCGCGAGGCGGGCGAAGCCGCCATCGCGCTCGAGCCCAGGAACGTCCCGCAGCGCCGCGAAGGCGACGAAGAGGCTCCAGCCTTCGGCGTGGGCGTCTTCGGACGCGAGCGCCAGCAGGCGTGGCACGGGCGCGCGCGCGGTCAGCTCGTCGAACAGGGCCCTCCCCGGCACGCCGTAACGGAGTGCTTGGACCTCGCGCTGCCAGCGGACCGTCACGGTGAACGCAGGGTTCGGCGCCAAGTACTTTGCCCGACGGGTCCCATCGGCCGCTGCGGAGACCAGCGGGGACCAGCGCCCGCGCGGGCGGTCCCAGGCTTGTGCGCCAGCCACTTGCGGCAGCTCCGGCGCTGCCCCTGCGACGAGCCCCTCGATGTGCGGCTGCACCAGCGCCCAGAGCTCGCGGGGCCCGCGCGGCGCCGCGGCGTTCCCTTCCCCCGAGCGCAAGAGGTCGAACCAATCGGCGCGTGTGCGCCCGGCGGGCGCGAGGCGGTCGAGCTCTCCGTGCAGGCGCACGAGCTCCGCGCGCCCGAGCTCGTGCAGCGCGTCCGCGTCGTAACCCTCGCCCGCCGCAGCGCTGAGGCGCGCCCTCCAGGCCCCTTCCGTCGCTGGGTTGCGCCAAGCGCCGCTGACCTCGCTCGCTCGGCCGCGCTCGGCTTCGAGGGCCCGCGCGAGCCGCCCATAAGCCGGGCGCAGTTGGCTGCGCACGAGCTCGCGCGCGCGCCGGACGAGCGGCTCTGCCTCGGCCTGGGGGAGGCGCGCGGCCGCTGCTTCGAAGGGCTCGAGGAACGGGTCCGCGGGCGCCACCTCGACGAGGGTGCCGAGGTGCTCGAGGGTCGCGTCGAGCGTCGGGCGCGCGAGGCGCGCCGCGCCCGCGCGCGCCGCGACGGCCGCGGTCGCCTGGTCGACGACCGCGACCAGCGCCGTGAGCCGCGTCAGCCACGCGCGCAGATCGGCGACCTCGCGATCGGGCTGCAAGTGCGCCAGGAACGACGCGGCTGTCGTGGCGGTGCCGTCCCACGCGTGCGGCCGGGGTGGCTCGTCGCTGGCCCAGTAGGCCCGCTCTGCCTGCAGCAGGCGCTCCGCCCGCCCGAGCCAGCGCGCGCGGGTCGCTCCGAGGTCGCGCGGCTGGAAGTCGGCAGCGAGCCGCTCGAGCGCCGCATCGATGCGCCGGGTGTGTTCGAGCCGTTCGCGCGGGTCCTGCGCGTCCCAGGCGGTCAGCGACGCCGA
>Ga0169931_10009389_pt1 | contig 14104 bp, 14 predicted proteins | sample Kivu_15m_20L_FD_129675 | JGI IMG/M metagenome (GOLD analysis project Ga0169931, IMG submission 129675) | Freshwater microbial communities from Lake Kivu, Western Province, Rwanda to study Microbial Dark Matter (Phase II) - Kivu_15m_20L... | ecosystem: Environmental > Aquatic > Freshwater > Lake...
ACTGCTCCCACTGCGCATCGAGCCGCCTCAGCGCCTCCGCGTGCTCCCCATGCGCAGCACAAAACTCCTCGAGCCCCAGCCGCTCCCCGCGCCTGCGCCGCTCCAAATACTCCGCATACAGCCTCGCGACCGCCTGCAACCGCTCGCTCTCGTCGTGGGGGGACACTGCTGCACTCGCTCCTCTGGGGAAGAAGGGAAGGCGCCCGAGGATAGCGAGCCGGGAACTCCGGTGGCCGGAGCCCGCGCCCGAGGTCGGGGAGCAGCATCGGAGTGACTCCCGGCGCTCTTCAGGTCGCGAGCGCGGGTTCGAAGTCGCCGGTGGGGGGGAGGGCGTCGGGGCGGACGGGGAGGGGGACGATCACGGCTTGGCCGAGGGAGCCTTGGGCGTCGCCGAGGTGGAAGCGGGTGCCGGCGGACTGGTGGCGGCGCTTGACGTAGGCGAGGGCGAGGCCGGAGTCGAGCACGAAGGAGTAGGCCCAGCTGGTGGCGAGGCCGAGGTCGCGCCACTCGCCCTCGTCGTTGCGCCACAGGCGCGTGCCGGCGGGGAGCGGGTCGTCGTGGGAGATGCGGAGGGCGACGAGGCGCTTGTTCAAGCCGCCGTAGGTGTCGATCTTGGCGACGACCTCTTGGCCGATGTAGCAGCCCTTGTCGAGCGAGAAGGCGCGCTCGAGCCGCGCTTCTTGGGGGTAGATCGAGTCGTCGATGTCGACGCCGTGCTCGGCCGCGCCGGCCTCGACGCGCAGGCAGTCGTGGGCGATGCGACCGGCGGGCGTCGCGCCTTCCGCGACGAGCGTGTCCCACAGGCGCTCGGCGAGTGCCGGACCGGCGTCGAGGCGCCAGCCGAAGGAGCCCGCGACGGAGAGCGCGGTGACGCGCAGCGGCGCATCGGCGAAGCGTGCGTCGACGTGCGCGTGCAGCTCGCGCGGCGGCTCGATGGCGGCGACGCGGGCCACGATGTCCGCGGCGCGCGGGCCGCAGAGCTCGAGCGGCGCATGGGCGTCCGACACGTCCTGCACGTTGAGCTTCTCGCTGAAGTGGTACATGTCGAGCGCCTTGGCGAGCGCGGCTGCGGAGCCCGGCGGGAGCGAGAGGTGAATGCTCTCGGGGCCGACCGCGAGGTCGAAGTCGAACAGCACCTTGCCCTTGGAGGAGAGCAGCAGGTTGCGGTTGCCTTGGCCTGCGGCGAGCGTGCGCACGGCGTTGGCGAGCAGTCGGTGCAGGAAGCCCGCGGCGTCGGGGCCGGAGAGCGCGAGGGCCTCGCGGCGCGTGCGGTCGAACAGCGCGGCGCCTTCGCGCGCGGAGCGGTACTCGTCGGGGACCTCGCCGAAGCACAGGACGAGGGGGGCCTCGCCGCCGGTGAGCTCGGCGCCGGAGCGGCGGTGGCGGGGGAGCAGGAGTTCGGTCTTCAATCGGGCGGGAGCATAGGACGCGGGGCGCGGAAATCCGTCCGCTGGAGGCGATTGCGGCGCATGCGACGGGCGAGTTCGGACGCTGTGTTCGGCTCGGGCGGAGCGCGGACGAGTTTCGCGGCCAAAACGGAGTCCGACAGCGCACTCGGAAGGGCGCTCCAGCGCCCTCGGATGCTTGACTCATGCGGTCCCATGCGTAACCTTCTCTGTAAACCTCACGCGACCTTCAAGTCTCGTGGGGTGTCCGCGGCCCGCCCGGGGCCGTGGTCGCCTTCCTCCCCAGCGCGGTCCCTGTCTCTCCGCGGCCTGCCCTCGATCCAGCTCGGATGCCGAGCGGGGGGTAGCCCGCGGCCGGTCGGAGGCCCGCCCCAAGGACGTCGATGAGCCTCCGCCTCCCTCTGTTCGCTGTTTCCGGTCTGGCCCTGTGGGTCAGCGCCTGCCAGCTCGACAAGGACCAGAAGCCCGCCCGCCCGGTGGTGCACTACAGCCTGAGCAGCGCCACGACCGCGCTCGACGACGACGGCGAGCCGGTGATCCCCGCGTCGGCGCAGGCCGGCATCGCGGGCTCGCTGGAGATGCTGTTCGGCACGCCGCAGGCGCCGATCTACCAGCTGCTCCCCGAGTGGAAGGACGAGGGCTTCAACCCCAACTGGCCGCAGTACGCCAAGGGCGAGGACGGCAGCGGCGAGGTTGACCCGGCCGAGCTCGTGGCCAACAACCAGATGTACTGGCGCCGCCAGCTCACCGCGATCGACGCCGGCCTGTGGGACCGCGTGTTCGTGCAGGACTTCACGCCCGACCTGCTCGCCGACTGGAAGGCCCTGTGCGCCGAAACTCCGGTCGAGGCGCGCAACGACGAGTTCAAGAAGACCGCGCGCGAGCTGTTCGAGAACTACTACCCCAAGCTCGCGGCCTCGGCCGAGCTCTATCGCCAGCACTGCCTGCACTGCCACGGCCCCGAGGGCGGCGGCGACGGCCCGACGGCGCCGTTCTTGAACCCGCGCCCGCGCGACTACCGCCACGGCACGTTCAAGTTCACCGCGGTGGGCAAGGCCCAGCCGCGCCGCGAGGACCTCTACCGCATCCTCGACGAGGGCGTGACCGGCACCTCGATGCCGAGCTTCCGGCGCTTCTCGCAGGCCCAGCTGCACGGCCTCATCGACTACGTGCGCCTGCTCTCCATGCGCGGCATGGTCGAGCGCTCGCTGGTCGCGACCTACAAGGAAGAGGAGACGCTCACCTCCGGCGACACGATCGACGCCTACGCCGAGGTCTGGGAGAAGTGGCAGAAGGCCGACTCGAAGGTGCTCAACTTCGACGGCGAAGTCCCGGCGCCCACGGCGGAGACGATCGCCCACGGCCGCGAGCTCTTCATGGACGCGAAGACCGGCAACTGCTTCTCGTGCCACGGCCCCGAGGGGCGCGGCAACGGTGCGTCGGCCTTCGCGCTCAACCCGGAGACGGGCGAGGTCGTGCCGACCTACAAGGACGACTGGGGCAACGAGATCATCCCGCGCAACCTGCGGCTGGGGATCTTCCGCGGCGGACGCCGCCCGATCGACCTGTACCGCCGCATCAAGTACGGCATCGCCGGAGGGCCCATGCCCGAGGCGGCCGCGTCCCTCAAGAGCGAGGACATCTGGCACCTCGTCCACTACGTCGGTTCGCTCTCGGAGCGCCCGCAGCACAAGGCTGCCGCGGCGCACGCGGACCACGGTGACGGCGCGCACTCCGATGGCGCGGCCAGCGAGAAGCACTGAGAGCCCCACGCAGAAAGCCACCCGACACCCATGCGCTACCTCTTCACGCTGATGCTGCTGCTGGTGCCGATCCTCGGCGTCTGGACCTTCGTCGAGGCCGACCGCTGGCAGCTGTGGTTCCCCCAGAACGTCTCGAGCTTCGGTGCCGAGATCGACGGGCTGTTCGACCTGATCATGTACATGGTCGCGTTCACGTTCATCGTCACCGAGGTGGCGCTGGCGTGGTTCGTGTTCAAGTACTCGTCGAACCGTCCGGGCAAGGGCGCCTTCACCCACGGCAGCCACAAGCTCGAGATGATCTGGACCGCGATCCCCGCGGTGGCGCTGCTCTTCATCGCCTTCGCGCAGATGGAGACGTGGGCCAAGGTGAAGTTCGAGAGCAACTTCCCCAAGGACGGCAAGTACACCAAGGAGAAGCCGATCGCCGAGCTGTGGGCCAGCCAGTTCGACTGGCGCGTGCGCTACCCCGGCGACGACGGCACGCTCGGCACGGTCGACGACCTCGAGCGCTCCTACGAGTTCGTGGTGCCGGTGAACACCGACGTGGTGTTCCACCTGCGCTCCCGCGACGTGATCCACAGCTTCTTCGTGCCGGAGTTCCGCCTCAAGCAGGACGCGCTCCCCGGCCACACGATCCCCGTGTGGTTCCGCGCGGAGAAGGAAGGCATCTACGACCTCGTCTGCGCCGAGCTGTGCGGCTGGGGTCACTACAAGATGAGCGGTCGCATGACCGTTCTCTCGCAGGCTGATTTCGACAAGCGCATGGCCGACATCAAGGCCGAATGGTTCTCCAACGGCAAGGAGCAGGGCCAATGAGCCAGGCAACGACCCACGCACCGCACAACCCGCACCTCGAGCCCGGCGAGGGCGAGGCCGGAACTGTCCGCGAGCATCACGACCACCACGAGCTCGGCTTCCTCCGCAAGTGGATCTTCTCGGTCGATCACAAGGTGATCGGCCTGCAGTTCCTCTTCTCGGGCCTCGTGTTCCTCGCGCTCGGCGGCCTGATGGCGATGGCCATCCGCTACCAGCTGGCGTGGCCGTGGCGCCCGATGCCGGGACTCGCGTGGATGTTCCCCGCCACGGGCGGTGCGATCAGCCCGGAGTTCTACACCATGCTCTTCACGATGCACGGGACCATCATGATCTTCTTCGTGATGATCCCGCTGCTGACGGGCGCCTTCGGCAACTTCCTGATCCCGCTGATGATCGGCGCGCCCGACATGGCCTTCCCGAAGCTGAACATGTTCGGCTACTGGACCATGATCCCGGCGTTCTTCTTCATCCTGCTGGGCTTCTTCGTGGAAGGCGGCCACGCCGCCGGTGGCTGGACGAGCTACCCGCCGCTCTCGACCATCGAGGCCGCGGCGCCGGGCTCGCTCACGGGCCAGACCTGCTGGCTGATGGGCCTCACGTGGGTGGGCGTCAGCTCGATGATGGGCGCGGTCAACTACGTGACCACGATCGTCAAGATGCGCGCGCCGGGCCTGACGATGATGCGGCTGCCGCTCACGATCTGGAGCCTGATGATCACGTCGCTCCTGCAGCTCTTCGCGCTGCCGGTGCTGACGGCCGCGAGCATCATGCAGATCTTGGACCGCACGCTGAACACGGGCTTCTTCACGCCCACGAACCTGCTGGTCAACAACATCACGCCCGACTCGTTCCTGTACGGGTCGGAGGGCGCGGCCGCGGGCGGCCAGCCGCTCCTGTGGCAGCACCTGTTCTGGTTCTACAGCCACCCCGCGGTCTACATCCTCGTGCTGCCCGCCATGGGCTTCACCTCGGACATCCTCGCGGTGCACGCGCGCAAGCCGGTCTTCGGCTACAAGCCGATGGTGTACTCGCTGTGCGCCATCGCGGGCTTGGGCTTCATCGTGTGGGGCCACCACATGTTCACCTCGGGCATGAACCCGGCGCTGGGCATGACCTTCATGGTGAGCACGGTCATGATCGCGCTCCCGAGCGCCATCAAGGTGTTCAACTGGCTCGGCACCCTGTGGGGCGGCCGCATCCACCTGCGCACCCCGATGCTGTTCGCCTGCGCGTTCGTCTCGATGTTCATCATCGGCGGCCTCTCGGGCATCTGGATGGCCGCGACGCCGGTCGACATCTACATCCACGACACCTACATCGTCGTGGCGCACTTCCACTACGTCGTGTTCGCGGGTTCGCTGTTTGCGATCTTCGCCGCGATCTACCACTGGTTCCCGAAGATGTTCGGGCGCGTGATGAACGAGACCGTGGGCAAGATCCACTTCGTCGGCTCGTTCGTGTTCACGAACATGACCTTCTACATGATGCACCAGCTCGGCGTGGCCGGCCTGATGCGTCGCACCGCGGACCCCTACGCCTACGACGTCTACCAGCACCTGCAGCCGATCAACGAGTTCATCACGATCTCGGCCTTCTGCATGTTCGCGTGGCAGATCTTCTTCGTGGTGAACTTCTTCCACTCGATGTTCTGGGGCAAGCGCGTGGGTCGCAACCCGTGGCAGGCCGCCTCGCTCGAGTGGGATGCCCCGTCGCCCCCGGGCCACGGCAACTTCGACAGGCAACTCGAGGTCTACCGCGGCGCCTACGAGTTCAGCTCGCCGGAAGTCGCCGAGGACTACATCCCGCAGACGCGCAAGCTCTGAGAGCGCGCGAGCGCGCTCTCTCGAGCCTCGAACCCGCGACGGATGAACCCCAGCAATCCTTGGCCCCGACGGCTGGCGCTGGCCACTTGGCTCAGCGCCCTGCCGCTCGTCCTGCTCGGCGGCAGCGTGACCACGCTGCGCGCCGGCATGGCCATCGACGGCTGGTGGGTGCTCGATCGCGGCAACGGCGATCACTTCCTGTTCGCTTACCCGATCGAGAAGTGGTTCGCGAATGCGGGCACCTTCACCGAGCACACCCATCGGTTGTTCGGGACCGTGGTCGGCATGCTCTCGATCGCGCTCGTCGTCGTGGCGCATCGCGCGAAGGCGGGCTCGCTGCGCATCGGCTGGGCTTGGGCGGGACTGCTCGCGGTGTGCGCGCAGGGCACGATCGGCGGCTTCCGAGTGCTGGAGAACAGCCCGAACCTCGCGTTTCTGCACGGCGTGTTCGCGCAGGCCGTGCTCGCGGTGCTCGCCGTCAACGTCGTGCTGAACGACGCGCGCTTCGTGGCAGCGCGCTCGCGCGAGCACTCGCTGGCGGCATCGCTGTCGCGCAAGGCCAAGCTCGCGATTGCCGCGGTCTACGGCCAGATCTTCCTCGGAGCGTGGCTGCGCCACACGGGCAATGACCTCGCGCTCGTGGCGCACATCGTGTTCGCGGCGCTCGCGACCGGCGCGGTGATCGCACTCGCGCGCGGCCTGCGCGAGGCCCGCGATCCGGAGCTCGCGCGCGAGGCGAAGCGGCTCCTGTGGCTGGTGATGGCGCAGGTCGCGATCGGCGTGCTGACGCTGGTGGCGATCGTGCTCGTCAGCGGAGGCTTCACGGCCGAGGTTTCGGCCGCGGAGACGCTCACGGCGACGGCGCACGTGCTGTTCGGCGCGTTCACGCTGCAGGCCTGCGTCGCGGCGGCGATGTGGAGCGCCCGGCGGCTCGCGCAGCCTCAATCGGTGGCGAGCGTCCTCGGCGCGGAGGTGGCGCGGTGAGCCAGAGCCAAGCGCTCGCGGCGGCCCCGGTCGCCGAGCAGACCTTCGTGCAGGCGTGGAGCACGCTGTGCAAGCCGCGCATCACCGCCATGGTCGCCTTCGCGGCCTTCGTCGGCGGCTTGCTCGCCGCCGGATCGAGCGCGGATCTCCTGTCGCTGGCGGAGGCCTGCGGCTACATCGGCCTCGTCGGCATGGCCTCGAGCGTGTTCAACCAGCTGCTCGAGCGCGACACGGATGCGCGCATGGTGCGCACCGCGCGGCGGCCGCTCGTCACGGGGCGCGTGCGCGCGCGCGACGCGGTCTGGGCTGGAGCGCTGCTGACGGCCGCGGGCGTGCTCGGACTCGCGCTGCGCTTCAACACGCTCGTCGCGCTGCTCACGCTCGCGACGATGGTCGCCTACGTGCTCGTCTACACGCCGCTCAAGCGCTTCAGCTCGCTCAACACCGCGGTGGGGGCGATCCCCGGCGCGATGCCGCCGCTGCTCGGGTTCGTCGCCGTGACGGGCGAGGCCTCGGGCTGGGCGTGGTACCTGTTCGCGATCCTGTTCGCGTGGCAGTTCCCGCACTTCCTCGCCATCGCGTGGATGTACCGCGAGGACTATGCGCGCGCCGGACTCAAGATGCTGCCGGCGCTGCCGCGCACCGAGGGCATGGCCGGACGTCAGGCGCTGCTCTACAGCCTCGCGCTGCTGCCGGTCTCGCTGCTCCCCGCCCTGCGCGGCGATGCGGGCTGGCTGTACGTCGGCTCCGCGCTCGTCCTCGGCGTCGCCTACACGAGCGCTTCCGCGCTCTTCGCGCTGCGCGAGACCCGCGCGCGTGCGCGCGCGGTGCTACTCGTCTCGCTGGTGTACCTGCCGGCGCTCTACTCGCTCACCCTCATGGATCCGCTCGTGCGCGCCATCGGTGCGCGCGGCACTCTCTAGGAACCTGGAATCGTCCCATGAACATTTCCCCCGCAGCCCTCCCGGCCTACGACCCGGCGGTCGATGCGCCCAAGCCGCATCACCCGATCTACGACTACGACAGCGGTCCGCCGGTCAACCGCGGCAAGTTCGCGATCTGGCTGTTCCTCGCGACGGAAATCATGTTCTTCACGGGCCTGATCGGCACCTACATCGTGCTGCGCATGGGCGCCGCGACGTGGCCGGACCCGGCCGATCGCCTCGCGGTCGACATCACCGCGCTCAACACGTTCTTCCTGATCGTCAGCTCGGCGACGATGGTGAAGGGCGTCGAGCGCGCGATGCTGGGCGACAACCCGGGCCTGATCAAGTGGCTGGCGCTGACCGTGCTGATCGGCACCATCTTCGTCAGCATCCAGGCCTACGAGTACGCGGTCCTGATCAAGGACGGCAACCTGCCCGACGTCGACATCTTCTGGTCGACCTTCTACGCCATGACGGGTTTCCACGGCATCCACGTGGCCGTGGGCGTGATCTGGAACCTGTGCATCCTGATCGCGGCGATCTTCCGCAAGATCCCGCAGGAGAAGTACATGAAGGTCGAGCTCGCCGGTCTCTACTGGCACTTCGTCGACCTCGTGTGGGTGCTGCTCTTCACCATCGTCTACCTGATGTGAGCGGAGGAACGAACATGGCACACGGCAAGGACATGGGTTACAGCATCGGGCGCATCTTCGTCATCCTCTTCATCCTGACGGCGGTGGAGGTGGCGTGGGGCATGTTCCTGCGCGAGCCGCGCTGGCTGCTCTGGTCGGGACTGCTCGTCTGCGCCCTGTGGAAGGGCCTCTTGATCCTCATGTACTTCATGCACATGCGGTTCGAGAAGATGATCGTGTGGTCGCTGATCTTGCCGACTCCGCTGCTCGTGGCGGTGGTCCTGTGCGCGAACCTGCCGGACACGGTGTTCAACGAGAAGCGCGACTACCAGATCGGCTACTTGATCGATCAGACCGGCGAGGTCGTGAACGGCCTCGATCCTGAGCACCCGGCGAAGGGCCGCGGCAAGCCGCACGGGCATGCGCCCGAGGGCGAGGCTCCGGCCGCGGGGCACTGAGGCAGCGGGCAATGGAAGCGCTGCGAACGCTCGGCGCGGCGGCCCTCGCGGTCGCCGTGTTCGTCTCCGGCGGCTGCTCCAAGGAGAGCGACGCGCCCTCGAAGCCTGTGGGCACGCGCCTCGACGTCGAGGCCAGCTCCACGTTCCGCGGCGATGTGCTGGCCGAGTTCGAGCTCGTGGACCAGCGCGAGGCCAAGGCGACGCGCGCGGACTTCGCGGGCGCGCCCGTGGTGCTCGACTTCATCTTCACGACCTGCACAGGCCCATGTCCGCGCGTGTCCGCGAACATGGCGCAGGTCCAGCAGAAGACCGCGGGCACGGGCATTCGGCTCGCGAGCTTCTCGGTCGATCCGGAGACGGACACGCCGGAGGTGCTCGCGGCCTACGCGCAGGGGCACGGGGCGGACGCGACGCGCTGGCGGTTCCTGACCGGCGCGGAGGAGCAGATCGACGGCGTGCTGCGCTCCCTGTGGCTCGCGCGCAGCAAGAACGAGGAGGCGGCGCTCGGCATGCGCGTGACCCACTCGACGCGCCTGATCGTGCTCGACGGTCGCGGTGTGATCCGCGGCATGTACGACGGCGAGAGCGAGGCGGGCGTCGAGTCCGCGGTCGCGCGCGCGCGCTGGCTGTTGGAGCACCCCGACGCATGAACCTGCACCTTCCGGCCGTCAACGCGACGCTCAACGGCGTGGCCGCTGCGTTCCTCGTGGCGGGCCTCCTCGCCATCAAGGGGGGGCGCCGGGAGCTGCACGAGCGCTGCATGAAGCTCGCCTTCGTGGCGAGCGCGGCGTTCCTCGCCTGCTACCTCTACTACCACTTCGCAGTCGCCAAGGGCCAACCGACGCGCTTCCACGGCGAGGGACTCGCGCGCACGGGCTACCTGGCGCTGCTCCTGAGCCACACGGTGCTCGCCGTCGTCAACCTCCCGATGGTGCTGCGCACCTTCTGGCTGGCGCACAAGGCGCGCTGGGAAGCGCACCGCAAGCTGGCGAAGTGGACGTTCCCGATCTGGCTGTACGTCTCGGTGACCGGTGTGGCGGTGTATGTGGTGCTCTACCACCTGAATCCCGCGCCGTCGGTATCCTAGGATTCGCTCCGATGAACGTTCTCGCCCGCACCGCGCGTCTGGCCGCACCGCTTCTCGCGGTGGTCGTGCTGCGTGCGACGGGCTATGCCTGAGAGAGCTGCAAGGAGGCGGTCGCCTCCGATGGCGGGAACCTCGCCGCCGGCATCAACACCAGCGTGCTGTTCATGATCTCGATGGTGTTCCTGATTCCGGCGGGGTTCGGGTTCGTGGTGTGGCGCTCGTTCCGCAGCGCGGACGCCCGTCGGGCGCGCGGCGAGCAGCTCTCGACGCCCGGCGCGATCCGCTGGGAAGCGGACGAGCGGCGTCCGGGCTGAGCGAGACGAGCTCGCGAGTTTTTTTCGCGAACGCTTTGGTTTTTCCCCGCGACTAGCGCGCTCCCCGAACGACGGGGAGGCGGAGGTGAGCGATGGGAGCAGCGAGAGCAGGCCGCGGCTGGCTGGCCGTGGCGCGTATCGGGCGCGGAGGGCTGTGGATCGGTGCGGGCGCGCTTGCGTGCGCGGGCTTTCTGGCGCTGACGTCGAGCGGTGCCCAAGCGAGGGAACCGGGGCCGGTGGCGGGATGGCTCGCCGATCGCGATGGCGATGCGCTCGTGGGGCTCGACGCAGATCGACTCGAGGTGCGGCGCATCGCGGTGGACGCTCCGGTGGAACTGGCGCTGGGTGCCGCGGGGGATCTGTGGGTCGCGTGCGCGGGGCCGCTCGGCCCCGTGGGGGCACACCGGCTGCTGCTCATCGAAGACGAGAGTGGAGCCATCGCGCGCGAGTTCAGCCTCGGGCCGGTGCTCGACCTCGAGGCTGTCGAGGGCGGGCAGGGATCGGTGCTCGCGGTCGAGCTCGCCAGCGGGGGCGAGCGTGCGGTCGTTCGGATCGGGGCCGACGGGGCGCTGGCGACGCTCGAGCGCAGTGTCGACGCCTTTTGCGCGGCGGGAGCGTGGGGGTGCACGCTGGTGGGCTCCGAGCGCGGCGAGCTGCGGCTCTTCGGTCCCGACGGACAGCGGCTGCTCCGGCGCAGCTTGGGGGGCGTGATCAGCGATGTCGCGCCGGGACCCGAGCCGGGCTGCTGGTGGGTGCTCGATGCGGCGGGGGGCGCCGGGGGAACGCGACTTGCGCTGCTCGGACGCGACCTGTCCTCGCGCTGGGAAGCGGCGGCCGGCGTGGCCGCGCTCACCCTCGCGCCCCAGCGCGGAGCGGAGCGCGTGTGGCTGTGCGATGGTGAGGGCGCGCTCGCGCGGCGCTTCGGCCCGGGCGGGGCGGTCGAGCTCGCCCACATTGGGCTCGCGCACTCGGGCGCCAGCCGAGCGAGCTGTGGCTCCGACGGCGTGGCATGGATCGCGGCGCCGGGGGCACTCCTGTGCCTCGACGGCTCAGGCGCGCGCTGGCCGGGACAGGGCGGCTACGGGTTCCTCGTCGACGTGGAGCGCGTGCGTTGAGCCGCCGCACGCGCGCATCCGGGAGGCGCTCAGCCTTCCTCGGATTCGCCCTCGAGCTTGATGCCGTGCTTGCGCATGCGGCGCCAGAGCGTCGTGCGGCTGATGCCGAGCTCCTTGGCGGCCTGATCGAGCCGGCCCGGGTTGCGCTGCACCGCGCGCAGGATGACTTGGTACTCGCGGTCGCCGAGGTGATCGGCGATGCCGCGGTCCTCGGCGAGGCTCGACTGGCGCAGGGCGCGCTCGACCGAGTCGACCGACAGTTCGCCGTCGACCGAGTACTTGGCCGCGTTGGAGAGCACGGCGAAGAGCTGGGTGACATTGCCGGGGAACTGGTGCGAGGCGAGCAGCTCGATCGCGCCGGGGCCGACGCGGATCGAGCGGCCGTGCTCGCTCGAGTAGGTCTCGACGAACACGGCGACCAAGCCTGCGAGGTCCTCCTTGCGCTGGCGCAGGGGCGGCACGTGCAGGGCCGGGCATTCGCGCAGCAGGGCGAGCTCGCTCGCGAGGCGGCTCGACTTCAGGAGGTCGATCGGAGGCTCGTCGCTGGAGAGGACCACGCGGCAGTCGAGGTCGACGATCTTCTCGCCGACGTCGAGCTTGCGAGTCGAGAGCGCCGCGCCGAGGCGCTGCTGCAGGTCGGTCGGGAGCGCCTCGAGCGAGGCGAGGTGGACCGTGCCCTTCTCGACCTTCTCGAGCAGGCCGCGACGGCGGCGACCGCCGGGCGTGCGGACTCCGAAGAGCGTCGCCGCGAGCTCGAGCGGCGTCGTGACGCGCGCGTCGACGAGGGCGAACTCGTGGCTGCGGCGCTCGCTGGCGTAATGGATCGTCCGGGCGAGGAAGTGGCGGCCGCTGCCCGACTCGCCGTACACCACCAGCGGCTCGCTGCCGTCCTTGACCTTGCGCACGGCGGCGACGAGCGCGCTCATGCGCGGGCTCTCGGCGACCAAGTTGTGCATGTCGTAGCGCGAACGCAGCGCGGAGTGCAGCGAGTGGACTTCGCTCTCGAGGCGGCGGCGCGTCAGGATCGAGCGCACGCGAGCGAGGATCTCCTTGGGCTTGAGCGGCTTGATCAGGTAGTCGGCGGCGCCGAGCGCCATGGCGTCGATCGCGCCATCGAGGCTGCCGTAGCCGGTCATCAGCACCACATCGGTGCCCGGGTGCAGGCGGCGCACTTCGCGCAGGAACTCTACGCCGTCCATGCCGGGCATGCGGATGTCGGACAGCACCAGCGCATGGGGCTCGCGCGCGAGCACTTCGAGTCCCTCGCGCGCGTCGGGAGCCTGAGAGACCGGGTAGCCCTCGGAGCTGAGCACTTCCGAGAGGGTCTCGAGCACGAGCGGCTCGTCGTCGACGATCAGGATGCGGTCGAGCATGGGGGAACGGGCGCGGGGGGCCTCAGGCGGCGTACGCTCCTGCGGTTGTACTGCCCGCCCGAGCCCGTCTCAAGCGCGGGAAGAAGGCCCACCGAGCGACGGGCCCGTGCTCCACGCTTCAACGAGACGCCGCGAGCCGCGCCATGGCGCGCGCGAGTCCGATCCACGACTTGGCGTCTTGGGAGCAGCGCTCGAGCGCCTCCGGCAGCGGCAGCATCACGGTCGCGAGCTCCTCGTCGGCGTCGTGGGGCGCGCGCTCGGGGCCCGCGGGCGCGAGCTCTCGGGCGAGAAACAGGTGCAGCTCCTCGGAGCAGAAGCCGGGTGCGGGGAAGAAGCTCCCGAGCGACTCGAGGGAGCCGGCGCGCAGGCCCGTCTCCTCCTCGAGCTCCCGCAGGGCGGCGCGGCGCGGGTCCTCGCCGGGCTCGAGCCGACCGGCGGGAATCTCGAGCAGGTCTCGGCCGACCGCGTGGCGGTACTGGCGCACGAGGGCCACGCGTCCGTCCGGCTGCAGTGCGACCACGCCCACGGCCCCCGGGTGGCGGACGATGGTGAGGTCCTGTCGCAGCCCCGAGGGCAGCTCGACCACCTCGCGCACCACATCGAAGATGCGGCCGCTCAAGAGCACGGAGGAAGACTGCACTCGCGGCGGCATGGGAATTTCTCCGAAAGAAAATCGCTCAAAAAAGCACTTCTGAGTGGTCGAGGGGCAGAGAGGGAGCCTCGCGCGACTGTGCGCGCGTGCAAGAAAGAAAGCGCAATCGCGCGGAATTCCGCGTCGCTCAGCGCCGAGCCAAGGGCCGCCGGGTCGGTTCCGGTAGCTCCTGAATCATGCGGTCGAGGCCTGCCATGAACGCCACGATCGAATTGGCCACGTCGGAGCGGCCTTGGTCGTGGGCGAGCTGGGCAAACTCTCGCAGGCGCTTGTGGAATCTCGGCGCCTCGCGCAGCAGGGCCTGATCGGGCCGAGCCGCTTCCTGCGCCTTGGAGCGCAGCATCTCGATTTTGGCCTGCAGGGCCGCGATGCGTTCTTCGTCGGAACGTCGATGGACCATTTCGTCTGATACCTGTCGCAGTATGGATAAAGGAGAGTGGAGCGAGTGCTCCGAGCCAGAGCATCCCTAGGGCGGGCGCGGGGAGGCTGCGCCGCCATCGGGCGGGCGAGGTGAAGGTGACGGAGACTGCGAGAGTTCCGTCCGGGCCACGCGGCGCCGCTTGGGACGGAGACGGGGAAACCGACGTCTGCGGCCAGCGGCACGAGGTGGCACCCCGCGCCTGATCGAGTTGGATCTTAGCACTCGATCGGGCCGCGGCCCACTGCGGGCAGGGCGCGCTGCGGTTGCCGCCGCTGGAGCTTCCCCGTACCCTGTGGAGCCCTCGCGCGGCCGGCCCTCCCCGGACGGGCTCTGG
>Ga0169931_10009390_pt1 | contig 14103 bp, 13 predicted proteins | sample Kivu_15m_20L_FD_129675 | JGI IMG/M metagenome (GOLD analysis project Ga0169931, IMG submission 129675) | Freshwater microbial communities from Lake Kivu, Western Province, Rwanda to study Microbial Dark Matter (Phase II) - Kivu_15m_20L... | ecosystem: Environmental > Aquatic > Freshwater > Lake...
TATAGACGAGACCCACTGTTTATCAGAGTCATATGTCAATATAGAATAAGTCCCTGGCTGAAACTGGTTTATATAAGAGTTTTTCGTATCCAAATTATAAAAAGGCTCAAGCATTTTAAGTTCAGAAGCGAACCCTTTTACACATACACAAGTGTCATCAAAATCTGTATTTACAAGTTTATATAGTGGTCTTACACCATAAGGATCTCTTGCAGCATATATTTTATTTTGATTCCTGTCATATAAAACAAATGCAAATTCACCATCAAGCATAACCAACGTTTGTTCCATTCCATATTTTAAATATAAATGAATTATGACTTCACAATCTGAATCCGTATTAGGTGTAATATTCATAGAATTATATAAATTCTTATAGTTGTAAATTTCACCATTACATATAAGCTCTACTCCATTAAAAATAAGTGGTTGATTAGATTCTTCATTCAAACCATTAATAGCTAAACGATGAAATCCAAAAATTAACTCTTGGTTTGAATATGAAACTAATTTAGAAGATTCTGGTCCTCTATTTTTACCTCTGTTAAATACTTTTGTAACCATATCCATATTAATTTGTGATTGAACATTTGAATTAAGTAATGCAAAAATACCACACATGTAATATATTATATTACATAGTTAAACCTTTAAGCTTTTTGTGAAAAAATAATAATATATAAATATATCAAATGGCTCAAGAATGTGTATCAGATATTCATAAACAAACAAATAATCGCATATATGATAGAAATATTCCATCGCAGATACTACAACCATATTTAGACGTAAGACCTGTTATGACAAAGTATTCCTATTTTCCCATTGTAGACCCGAGAAAACAAATAAACGTGCCTTTTATGCAATTACCAACTTATAATGTTCATCAAGTATTCAATCCAGGAAATACTCAGTCACCATGGTCAGGTTTTGCTTCAAATATTAATACTGAATCCGAATTGAGAAACCAAGTTTATGCACTACAAAAGTGTAGTCAAGCAACCTATGTTCCTCGTTCAAACAGTGATTTATATACGTATAAATTCCACACTCCTTCACAACCAAATCCACACGAAATGTTATTTAGAAATGAAACATTTGATTCATTTAACCCAAATCCATCGCCTAATATATGAGGCTCATCTATATTTTATAACAACACAAGATGTCAAGTTAGAGATATGACAAAACAAACGTGTTAAAACTAAAAAAATAAAAAAAGAGGATTATAAAACGGGTATAAATTAAAAATTAAAATTATGGTTTTATTATATGTCGCAATCATTGGTTGATCAGATAACTTTAGATTGTCTTTTGAACAGAGAAACAATGGGAAAACATGTAATGAAACAGAGAGAAAAACAAATAAACAAAGAGGATTTCTTATTTTATAGAAAACGTATTTTCAATTTATTTAAGGAATTAATAAGTAATAATGGTCCAAAAGAATTGTCGCCTGATGTTAAATATGCTTATGATACATTTATTAAATCCGCCATACACTATTTCAAAATTCTCGACAATAATGACTTATTACAAGAAGAATATAAAGACGTAGAATTTCCACCTGAAATATGTGATAACAATAACAATAATGCTACTAATAATGCTACTAATAATGCTACTAATAATGATAATTATAATTCAGACGTATGTGGAAATTTTATGGAAGCCAATAAAATAATGATGCGTTCTGTTAAAATGGATTTACCAACTTTAGACAAATATGTTAAACGATCTACAAATAAAAAACCAGAACAAATTATTTTACCAAAGTCAAGAGAAGTGGATATTATGAGTCCAGAATTAAAAAATAAGGGAATAAAATATAGTGAGTCCAAATAAATATATTGAGTAAAAAAACAATATCATTGTTATATATGAAGACATACAGGAGAAAAAGAAATAAAAAAACAATAAAAAGACATTATACAAAAAATAAAACGGTAAATAATCGTGTAAAACGGGGTTCGGGTACTGTTAAAAAAGTGAATTGCAGTCCAAAACCCAAGGACGAATTAAATGAATTTACTTGTTACACGAATAAATCGCTTATTCAGTTAAGGGACCGTTGGAATGCTAGACATCCTGACGTTAAAATTACTTCGAATTCTCCAAAAGACATTCATAAACAATTGAGTGAATATTTAAAAGATATATGCAATAATGAAGCGTGTTGGTTGAGACAAAAAGGTGCTTTTGGACAACTTGAAAGTGAACTTACCGAGTCTTTTGCTCCCGAATCTCCGCCAGAATGGAAAAAAAATCCCAATGAATGGTTATCTAGTACAGACATTATGAAAGTTATGAAACAATATGAAAAGGCATATAAAGAATTCGATTTTATCGGTCCATCTCCTATTGATTTTGACACAAGAAAATTATATGGTGAATGTGTTTGGGAAGAATTATGTAATTTTAACCTTGAAAAATTGATAAAAGAAGGGAAAACAAAAATAGGAATAATTTTCAACACGGATCCTCATAATAAACCGGGTCAACATTGGATATCTATGTTTATTAATATCAAAAAGAAGAAAATATTTTTCTTTGACAGTACAGGAGATCCAGCGCCTAAAGAAATAAAAAAATTAATTGACAGAATTAAAGAACAAGGGTTGAGTCTGAATCCAAAAATTAATTTTAAGGTCGACAGTAATGAAGGCATTGAACATCAATATGGAAATACTGAATGTGGTATTTATTCGATTTTTTTCATTGTTCATATGTTAGAAGATAAAATGACAGAACATTATTTAAAAACACATATTTTAAAAGACGAATATATGCAGAAATTTAGACATATTTATTTCAATGATTCGTTATAAAAATATATAAAAACACATTTGTATTATTATATATTTAGATGTCATTAAACCAATTTATACAGAAAGAGAATATTCAAATGTTATGGGATGTTGTAAGCGATGAAGATATTTTCAAGTTTCTTTCACCAGATATTCAAAGTAAGATTTATGGCTTATTCGTTAATAATATTAAAGGATTTTTTGAAGTTGAAAAAACGAAAGCCAATTCACTGGTAGATGTCAATAAAAAATATATTCTTCTTATTCTTAATCATATCAAGCAAACATATCCATATCAACCCAGTAAAATTAAAATACATAATGACCCTCCTGTGAAAGAATTAATTACATATGAGGAAATACAAAATGATAGAAAATCTCAATTTGATAAAGATTTTTCAAAAAGACAAGAGGAATTTGAAGATTTTATGGCTGTAAAACCTCCGCCAGTACCTGAATTTGCGGATCCTGTAGGAAAAACAGATAAACCTATTAAGGAAATGGATAAAATCATAAAAGATATGCTGGCCCAACGTAATTATGAGGTTGAACAAATCAATAGAAGTTATAATCAATATAATACTAATAGTAATCCGAATACTAATACTAATACTAATCCGAATATTAATATTAATCCGAATATTAATAGTAATGAAGTGAATAACTGGTTGAAACCACAAGAAACCTCACTTAAAAGTGAAAAATTTCAAGGTCATACAGAAGAACCACAACCTCAAAACTATAGTAGATTTAAATTTTTAAATGAATTAGACGCTGGATTATCCCCCACTAATAATAAGAAAAATGTCTCATTTAGTAATAACGACCAAGTTAATATGTTTATGTCAGAACCTGTATCAGAAGATGAAGAAGACAACAGTTTATTTTCAAAATTAAAAAAAGTTAACAAAAAGGAAGATAATATAACTCTTCAAATTCAGGAACAATCATTTAATGATGAAGACAGACTTTCTAAGCTAGAGAGAAATATGGTGAATTTAAATGAAAAAATAGATAAAATACTTGCTTTATTGTCGAATAAATAACTATAGATATTTTGATTTATATAAAATGAAAATATCTGTGATCCCGATAAAATAATATAATATTACCATTATTATTTAGTTACTAATTGTTTAAATACCTTTTCTCCGCGTTCATTTGTCTCATATGTTCCAATTTGAACAGGGACAATGGATGGGTCTTTTAATGCAGCTTCATATGATTTTAAGTCATAAATATTTAAAACTTTATCACTAATTCTACGATATACATATTTAACACCATTAATGGTAACCGGTTTACCTCGCCATTCTATCGCTATTTTATTGGCTTGTACAGTTGTGTCATTTTGCTGCTCTGCGTAATCTGGAACATATGAAAATTTATCGATGGATGGGTCGCCAAAATTAACACATTTACCATTTGAATAAATATAACAATCAAATGCGGATTCTTTAATAGCTTCTGTTAATTGGTTTGTTAAATTTGCTTTAATTTCTGAAATTTCAAATAAATATTGGTCACTTGTGAACGGAATTTTAGGGACGGATTTACTCAAATCCTTTCGCTTTAACTCAATTGCCTCATCTGATTTCAATTGAGCTTCACTGAAAACCATTAAGTAAACAAATACTTCAACCGTTTGTAGTGCTGGAGGTAAATCTTTATGACTGCAAATACGTCTGGCGCGCCCAATGACTTGTTCTGAACGCACAGGATGCCAGTAAGGGTCCATTAAATGAACATAACGTGTATTACGTAAATTAATACCTTCAGAACCAGACGATGTAATCATAAAAACTTTAATGACTTCACCCATATTATTATTTCTATATTTGGATTTAAGAACCGAACCAATACTATCAGGAATATCATCCCATTCTCCGTTATAAATTTTACGCACAATTTCTTTTTCTTCAACTGTTTCTGTCCCAGTATATAAGGCGTATGTTGGTTTACCTTCATCTTCTAGAGGAATGTTTATTTCCCATAATCCAAGTGAATTTTTTTTGATTTTAAATTGTGTAAATCCATTTTTATTGAGAACAAGTGTGAATAACCCAATACCTTCTGCAGTTCTAAATTGACTATAAACTAAATGTAATCCCTGATATTCAGGATCTTGTATATTTTCAAGAATATGTAGAAATTTAGGGCTATATGTTTCAAGAGCTTCAGGAGTGAAAAAGTCATTAGAATGTGCTTCCATATCTTTTAATTTATTTTGTAGACGTTCCATATATGTAGTTCCACCGATATCTTGCAATACTTCATCCCCTTCAATTTCACCTTCACGCTCGTCTTCTACATCTTGTTTTGATTCAACTTTTTTGCCTTGTTTTAATGCTGCTACAATATCGGTTTCTCCTTCTCCTTCTTCAATATCTTTGTCTTCATCACTTTTCTTCTTTCTTAAAGGAATGGGTCTATCTGGAATAATAAAATTACAGAATAAACGAGAGAAAATACGATAAGTGGATGATTTATCTTCATAGTCTTCTGCCATTGCTTGTTTTGGTTTCTTTTTCTCTAATTTACGCTCTTCCACACGAGCAGCCTCATAAATTTTAAATTGTGTATCACTCATTGGAATACGAATAATATGATAATCTACTCCCAACTGTTTGTTAAATCTTGGTAGCAAATTTTCCTGAGCACTTCTGAAGTAAGAAGATAGACCTAAAATTCGGCGTTTAAGTGCATCTGTATTCTTAAGTTTGCGTTCCGTCTCATCGACATATCTGCCGACAAATTCGTCAAACGTATCAGGTAATGCTTTTCTATATTTAATTTCAATTCCATCAGGGACAATATCGATATCATTTCTTCTAAGATTAGCTATAAGTTTTCTCTCAAAATCATCATCACTAATAAATTCAATATCAAATTCCGTTTCACCGCTTTCATTGCGTTTATTATTTGAAACGCCTTGATAGCCAGATTCCTTCTTAATTTTATTTTTAAAACCAAATGGATTTCTTGTGACTGTCAACATCTTACTAGATGGTGAATAATCCAAATAGTCTAGTGTCTTCTCTCCAAGTAATAGTTCCTGAAGTGATTGTCTATCAATTTTCTTATTCGTATTGACAACCAATGGTATTTTCCACGTCTTGATATATCCTCTTAAAATATTAAAAAGAATACCAAATTCATTTGGATAGTTAATAACTGGTGTACCTGAAAGTAATATAATTCGTGCATTTTTTGCACTTAAAAGCATTTCATATAATTTGGTAGCCAAATTAAGCGGCAAACGTTCTTTTTCTCCGCGTTTGGTCTCGGAAATCGGTTTTTCTTTTTTCAATTTATTAACAATTCTGCTAATAAAATTGTGCGCTTCATCAATAATGACAACACTATTATCAAAAATATTCTTGGTGTATCCACTGGTCATTTCTCCTAGCCTCTTCTCACGTAAACCGTTATAATTTATAAATTGATATTTTTGTTTTATCATTTCATTGAGTTGTTCTTCTAAAGCTTGTTTACTCGTGTCGCTTAATTCATCATAATTGGATTGCTTTTTAATATTAACAAAAAATGCACCGCCGTGTTTGCGTATATATTCTTGAGGTAAATTTAATACTGCTGACATGGTTGTAAGTGATTCTGGATTTTGCTCTATAGAAATCCATTCCCAGAACTGATTTTTCTTATATAATAAGTCACCACATTTTTTCAATTCACCAACATAGTTGGAACGTAAAGAAGCAGGTGTCATGATAATTATGCTCTTGGAGTCCTTCATACCTTCTGCAATAGCAATACTTGTACACGTTTTACCTGAACCTAAACCATGATATAACAACAGACCCCTATATGGAGTATAAAGATTCATATAATCCCTCACAATCTTTTGATGAGTTAATAGAGAGAAATCAGAAGATGTTTTACCTATAGTATCACAAGATATGCTTTCCTTATTTTCTGCTAATTCCCTCTTATATGGTTCAAAAAGAGAATTAATAAAATTCACGAAAATCTCTCTATTATTCATTATGTAACTTGCAACTTTAATATTCACCGGAGGCAATTTCTTAGGTATACGAGCGGTTATTTCAGTATCACCCATTTCAACCACAACTTCTGGTCCTAATTTAGCAATACCTTTTTCAGGTTTGTCTGTTTTTCTTTTTTTTTCTTTTGGAGGAATAACAGGTATAACTTCTTCTACTGCTTCTTTAAATTCAACCTTCTTTTTAGGTTTTAAAATAAACTCTTCCTCTTCTTCTTTAAGTTCTTCGATATCTTCTTTTTTTAGAACCTCTTCTTCGTCTTCAATAATGAGTGGCTTCTTAATTTCTATTTTTTTAGCTTTTTTAACAACAGCAGGAGTAGGTGCAACAGGTTCAACAATTTTTTGCTCTATTTCAAGAATAGGCTTCATTGTAACCTTTGTTTTTTTACTTTCTGCTAATTTCTTCAATAATGCTTGTCTATCATAACCGACATCTGTTTTATCGACAATTATTGGACGTCCTGTAACTTTCTGCTCTTCTTCTATAATGGGTTCTTGTTCCTCCATCTCTGGTTCCCCTAGTTCCTCGCCAACAATTTTTTCTGTTTTCTTTTTTTCAATTGGAGCCATTGGTTTTCTAGTTTTTTTATCTCCTTTTATAACAACCGCTACTCTTTCTCTTTCTTGTATATTTGGTTTTATCATTAATTGTTGTTTAAGTTGTTCTAAATGATTCATCGCTTATATAATTTAAATATATAAATTTTTATAATTTTACATATGAAATAATAAAAGTATTTTAATATTATATGGAGGTATTCTATAATGGAAATATATTAAAAGATGGACAATTTTTGAGTGTATACGAAAGTCAAGCGGAACCTGAAATTAAATTAAATGTTAATCCAAATAAATTATATACACTAGTTCTTTATGATCCTGATGCTATAAATGGTACATATATTCATTGGGTAAAAGTAAATATTACTAATAATGATATGAAAACTGGTAATATTATAATTCCATATAAGGGTCCTGCACCACCACCTAAAACTGGAAAACATCATTATATTTTTAATTTATATGAACAAAATGGAGAGAATAAAATGATTCCACTTGAAGAAAAAGTAATTGAAATAAATGAATTAGAGAATAAATTAGGAGTAACTAATCTTATCTATCAAATTGCCTTTATAAGTGAAAATATAAGCGGTGGTAAAAAGACACGAAGAAATATAAAAAAAAGAAAAAATAAAAGAACAAGGAAAAATAGACAAAGAAAAATAAAATATTAATTTTCCTTCTCATCATTATTAAATTGTGTATCAATAGTTTTAATGGCCTCGTTACACGCTATTTGCTCTGCTTTCCTCTTGATTTTATGCTGCCCTTCTCCCATATAAATAAGGACTTTTTTTTGTTGTTCTACATAATCATGAATCGAATTAAAGTTCTTAAAAAATGAAATATCAACAGAGTCGGAATGAGTTAAATGAAAAATAGGTTGACCGAGGCATAAATAAACACCCATTTTATAACCAAGTTCCGGGTCGTGTTCCATTTCCAAATAATGAGGTGTTACCTTAAACTCCTTCTGTATTTTAACTTGTAAAATATTCTTATAGTTATCGTCATTTTGAATAAGAGCAACCCAGTCAATATGTGTCTCGAAAATACGATTGATAAATTTCTTAGCCATTTTAAAGCCAGGACTTTCATCGTCGGATGTATCTTCTGATTGTGGATTGTGCGTCTCAAAATTTAAGAACACTGCGCCAATAAATGACTCAAATAAGCAGCCTAATTTCTTTAGATTAGTCCTAATTTTCTTTTCTTCTGCGTGTTTTGAAATAATCAACCATTTATGCAGTCCCATTTCTAATGCGATTTTTCCGATTGCCTCATTTTTGACAATAGCGATTTTCTTTTCTGTCATAAACCCTTCATTCTCTTTAGGAAAACGTTTATATAAATACAGTTTGGTTACACACTCCAAGACTCCATCACCTAAGAACTCTAATCGTTCGTTAGATTTGCTACTAAGAGGAAGACAATCATCAGGGCGTTCAACAATAGTAATATTTTGTTCTGCATTCTCATATTGAGGACGTTTCGTATAAGAACGATGTACAAATGCACGTTGATATAGCTCCAATTTACGGACGGTCGGAGGCAAACCATATTTGGAAAGAATAGATTGAACTTCGCTCAATGTAATCTTAACATTTAGAGGATTATAAGGATTAAATACTAATCCATCCTCCGTTTTAATTAAATCATCGTCGTGTGCTTGTTTGATTTCTGACATTTATATAGTATAGCGTTTTGGCTTTATATTATTTTATAAAATTGAATAATTTATATATTATTTAAAATGATATAAAGACAGATTATATATTTATATATGGAGGCGTGTGAAAATTGGAAAAAGATAGATGGATTTGATAACTATGAAGTTAGTTCTTTTGGAAATGTAAAAAATTGTAAAACTAGTAGGGTATTGAAAGCATATAATAGAGGTGGTTATTATTGTGTTGGATTAAGTAAAAATTCTAAACTTGTCACTTTTGACGTTCATAGATTAGTTGCGAGAAGTTTTATTGAAAACGCCGAAAATAAACCGCATGTAAATCATAAGGATAAAAATAGTTTAAACAATAATATTCAAAATTTAGAATGGGTAACAAATAAAGAAAATTGTATTCATAGAAGTGCTGGTGTAAAGCAAACTACAAATCAAAATTTAGAGATTTATAGAATAAATCCAAATACCAATGAAATATTACAAAAATATAATTCAATTGAAGATGGAGCAAAATGGATTGTAGAACAAAATTTAACAAAAAACTTTAATTCAGCGAGAAGTTCTATTAGCTGTAATATTAGAGAAATATATAACTCAGCATTTGGATTCAAATGGAAAAAAGTAGAACAAAATGAATTAGAAAATGAAGAATGGAAAGAAGTAATAATAGATAACCAAAAAATAGAAGGTTATTATGTATCATCTTTAGGAAGATTTAAGAATAAAAAGGGGGTTATAATGAAGGATTACAAGCCACATCATTCAGGATATATATATTTAAGAGTAAATATAAAAAAATATGCTTTACATAGACTAATAGCTCAAACATTTATACCAAATTTAGAAAATAAACCTTTTGTAAATCACATTGATGGAGATAAAACAAATAACTCAGTAAGTAATTTAGAATGGTGTACTTGTAGTGAAAATAATTTACATAATCATAAAATTAGATTAACCAAAGGTAATACACGAAAAATAATTCAATATGATTTAGAAATGAATGAAATAAAAAAATTTGATAAAATTTTAGATGCGAGTAAACAACTTAATATATGTTATAGTAGTATTAAGGCAGTTTTATATAAAAAACAAAATACAGCCGGAGGTTTTATTTGGAAATATTTAGATTAATTCGACATTTAACAAAAATAAAATATTATTGTAATTTATAACTATGGTGTACATGTCTGGGTCACGTAACGCCCGCAACAGTGCGAGCATTGTTAATAGAACTAATATTTGTGGTGGCGTAAAAAAGGCGGGAACCGCGCCACGTGTCGGTTGGTTTTTGTCTAACAATCCTATGTTAATTGGAGCACCTCAAAGAAACCCTGCAATTTGTGTTCCTAACTTTACAATCCAAACTCAAAAGTACGGGTACCGTGCTACAATTGGTGGAAATCGTTAATAGTTTTTTATATACATTTATTAAATATATATAAAAATACTTTAATTTTTATTTATGAAAATGTATTTAGATATATTTTACATTTATTAATTATATGTCAAAAATAAAATATGATTATGAATTATTAACATCTTTATGTAACGATACAATTCTAAATGAAGATTATTCCAGAAACAAAATTAATCGAGATACAATCATTAAAGGAAAATGTATAACATTAACTTGTCAAAATTCCTTTAATAGATCACTTAGATATTTATATAAGAGTAAAAATTATTGTTGTGATGTATGTACTAAAAATATCGCTAAAATTAAGGCAAAAGAAACATTTATATCTAAATACGGTGTCGAAAACCCTATGTTATTACAAGAAACAAAAAATAAAATAAAGAAAACATTATTCAGTAAATATGGTGTTGAACATCAGATGTATATGCAGGAAACTAAGGACAAAATGAAAAATACATTATTTTCTAAACATAATGTTACACATCCGTTACAATGTGATATTATAAAAGAAAAAATGAAAAATACGTGTTTAAATAAATATGGTGTTGAGTATACTTTTCAATCAGAAGAATTTAAAGAAAAAAGTAAATTAACTAGTATGGAAAAATATAAAGTAGAATATCCGTGTCAATCAAGCGAATTTAAAGAAAAATGTAGAATTACTAATTTAAATAATTATGGAGTGGAATATCCATCACAAAGACAAGATGTAAAAGACAAAAAGATTACGACAAGTATTTCTAAGTACGGAGTTGAATATCCCTTGCAAAATGCTGAAATAATGAACAAATCATCTAAAAATGCATATAAATTAAAGGAGTTTATTATGCCGTCAGGAAATATAGTGAAATGTCAAGGTTATGAACCATACGCATTAAAGGAATTAATTTTTAACCAACATATTAAAGAAGACGAAATTAAAAGTGGAGCCAAAAATGTTCCAGTAATATGGTATACTGATTCAAACTCAACAAAACATAGACATTATGTTGATATTTTTATTCCTTCTCAAAATAAATGTATAGAAGTGAAATCAACATGGACTATTCAAAAACAAAAAGACAACATATTTTTAAAACAATCCGCGGCAAAACAAATGGGATATTTTTATGAAATTTGGGTATATAATTTAAAAGGTGAGAAGGTTGAATGCATCATATAGATTTATAATGATTAAATATATATTATTAATTTTATAAAATATATTTATTCAAAAAACGATTTAATAACAATTTAGTAAGCTATTTAATAACTAATGATCATCAAGGTCGATACTAGAGAAGCCGCTCTTTTACAGCAAATAAATCAGCAAGTCACCGTTATTCCCGTATTTAAATCAATCAAAGTTATAAGCGAAACCTTACCAATTGGTGATATTATTATAAATGACGAAACAGAAGATAAAATTATTATTGAGCGAAAATCTGTGTCGGATCTCTTATCAAGTATTAAGGACGGACGATATGAAGAACAATCTTACCGCTTAAATGGTCTCAATCATCATAATCATAATATCGTTTATCTTATAGAAGGCGATGTTAACAAAGTCAATCGTTTTAAACCGGATAATCACGTTGAGAAACTAACCCTTTACTCAGCTATGTTTTCATTAAATTATTATAAAGGGTTTTCAGTATTTAGAAGTTTCTCTCTAGATGAGACCGCCAATATTGTTTGTAATATGGCTTATAAAATGGGTAAAGACTTGTCGAAAAAACCTTATTATCAAAACAAAATACCAGTAGAAATGCCTATAAATCAGGATGGAGGAGATACTGTGACAATTATACAAAGTTCAACAGATGAATCTGAAGAGACTGAAGTTACAGAAAAAGATTATGTTGGTGTAGTTAAAAAAGTGAAGAAAGACAATATCACTCCAGATAATATTGGAGAGATTATGTTATGTCAAATCCCAGGTATTAGTTCTGTTACTGCATTAGCTGTTATGGAAAAATATAAAAATATTTCTAATCTTATTAAGGAAATCGAGGCAAATAATGATTCGATGAAAGATTTATCATATACAAATACAAAAGGACAAGTAAGAAAAATTAATAAAACGTGTATTGCAAATATAGTAAAATTTTTATTGAAAAAATAAAAATATAATATATGAAAGACTTTTACAACTTGTTAATATTTGTTACAACTTGTTTTGTAATTTATTTGGTATTTAGAAGTTTTCAATATAATCCAATGCTAATAGAAGGCATGACCGATGCTTCAAATAAAACTACCTCTAGTGAAAATGGAATAGCTGCAAATGCATCTAAATATGCTGCCGCTTTGAAAGCAGATACCATTAGGGAACTAGATACTTTATTAATTAGCAAATATCGTGGGGATTATGAGTCAGCAATATTAAATTTAGATGATAGAATTAATGTTTTAATGCTGCAAACCGCGTTAACATTTGACAAATCAAATCCAGAGAATTCAGTCGAAAAATTATCTAAAATGCAGCAAGCAAAAGTTGCATTAAATTCAGTAATGAAATTTGTGGATACCCAATAAAAACAAAATAATAACTAATAAAATAATTATCTATCTAATTATTTTATTTATTTAAGATATCATAATCTTGACCTCATTTTCTTTATAATATCCGCGGTCAACTAGACTTTGTGTATATTCCGCTCCTCCCCAATTTGAATCCATAGGATTAGGGCTTATAGGTGCATTTTCTTGTGCAACATCCATCATATCAAGAGGCGTTGTGGTTCCTATATAATAGGATGATTGATCATAAGCAGGATAAGATGTTTTATTATATGGCGGGTCATTTCTTGTTGCATCTACTAAAAGTGTTGGGTTCGGATATGCTAACGCATTTGGATCGCCTAATGAACTTTCCATAATAGGAGGCTCTTGAGATGCAATACCTACAGGAGGATCAGCAGATGGTGGTAAAAAATCGTCTCGTTTAGGGACGCTAGAACTTGATTTATGTAGTTGATTAACTTGAATAGTAGGGGGTCGTTGAAGAGTAGAAGGCGCTTGAAGAGTAGAGGGTGTTTCAATGTTAGATGGTGGTAAACCGGCTTGTGGTTCCGAAACACTGGGTCTTGCTTTATATACTTGCTTTCCTTGAGCATCATAGGTAGATTGTAAATAAAGAACCGGACATCTTATGCCTTGACTTCGCTGCCAATCCAAAAACTCAGTATATTCTTCTAAATTATCAAATTGAATTGGATTTACACCTGGCACTTCGGCTAATTTTGAATTAGATAAATAAAATTTGGAATCTTTTTGAATAAGCAAATTAGGACATCTTGGTTTAAAACTAGGATTGATATTTCTTTTACTATATTTAGGCTGATCGTATTTAAGGTCACCATATATTGCGTAAAAATATAGCCCAATTAAAAATACTAAAATTGTTAATAGGATGGTAAGTGTCATTATATATTTATTGTAATATTATTTTCTACATATTTTATATAATGGTATACCTTGAAATAAATCGTAAAAATTATTCTAGCGGATTAATCGATAAATTGAATAAATATTTATCTAATAAAGATGCAAAAGTATTCATTTTATTTTATATGGAAGGATGTGGTCCGTGTAATGAAACAAGACCTGAATGGTCTAAACTTAA
>Ga0169931_10009391_pt1 | contig 14103 bp, 8 predicted proteins | sample Kivu_15m_20L_FD_129675 | JGI IMG/M metagenome (GOLD analysis project Ga0169931, IMG submission 129675) | Freshwater microbial communities from Lake Kivu, Western Province, Rwanda to study Microbial Dark Matter (Phase II) - Kivu_15m_20L... | ecosystem: Environmental > Aquatic > Freshwater > Lake ...
CAGCGTCGCGCCGTTGTAGAACTCGACTTGGGTGACCGTGCCTTGCGTCGTCGAGGCGGTTGCGTCGATAGTCACCGAGGCCGGCGACGTAAAGGCGGCGTTGTTTGCCGGCGCCGTGATGGAGACAGAGGGCGCGATAGGCTCGCCGACGGTGAACGACACGGCGGCGGAAGACGACGCGCCGTTGGAATCGGTCGCAGTGGCAGTGATCGTGTAGGCTCCGACGGGTAAGTTGGAGGGCGTCGTTGTGTATGGCGCTACGGTAACGGTGGCGATTAGGGCCGCACCGTTGAAGAAGTCGACCTTCGCGATTGTGCCTGAGGCTGGTGTGGCGGTGGCGGTGACGGCGACGGTGCCTGGGGCAACGAATGCCGCGCCGTTGGCGGGCCCGGTGATGGCGACTGTTGGCGGCGTGGCGGGGGTGACGATGGAATAGCCGAGTCCGCCGGCGGCGAGGACTTCGGCGAAGGCCGGGAGCGGCGTCGCGCGGCCTGTGGAGCCGACGGCAGGGACGAGCACGAATTCGTTGCCGGCGTTGAGAAGTGGGAGTTCGGGGTGATCGAAGGGGGCGCGTTCGAATTGGACTCGGGTGTCGAGAAGCGCGGTCTTGAGGAACGTAACCAACGACTGCTTTTCGATGCCGGTAAGGGCGAGCGGGCCGATGTCGGGGTGGGAGTTAGAACTGTTGGGGCCGAAGCCTGTGGAGTCGCCACCGGCGATGGTGGTAGCGTCGCCGCCGCGGTCGTAGAAGTCGACGACTTCTTCGAGAGTGGCGAGCGAACCGTTGTGGAAGTAGGGCCCGGTAAGTGAAATGTTCCGAAGAGACGGCGTCTTAAAAGCGCCGTCAACCGCATCGCGGCTGGTGGAGTTGAGCGGCAGGCAGGGCTCGACGGCGAAGGTGCAGGGGTCGATCGAGATGCCGTCAACATTGGCGCCGGCCTTAATTTGCCGAGTGATGGAGAGTGGGTTGCCGAACGGGTCGACACCGCCGATGCCGAGGTCCTCGGAGGTGGGCCGCACGCCGATGTTGTAATATCCGATATCGTAAGTCGCGGGCGAGCCGCTGCCCATGAGCATCTTCGAAATCAACGCGCCGAACGCGTTGGCTTCTCGGGCTGGCGTGGCGGCATTGGTCAATTGTGGGCCATGATGGCAACTCGCGCATCGGCCTTTTCCGTTGAAGACGTTCAGACCGGTGATTTGCTCGGGCGTAAGGGCCGAGGCGGTTTCGACGCTGGCCGACGGGTAAGGGGCGAAGTAGGTGTCGATAGGCGCCTGGTCGGAGACGAGGGTCGCCTGATAGAGCTGGAGAGCAAGTCCGAAGAAGAGCGAGAAGTTGGCCTGCGCCTGCGTGTAGTTCGTCCCGCCGATGTTGACGGCTGTGGGCGAGGTGTGGAGGTCGTCTGCGAAGGCGGCTTGGACCAGTTCGAGGTAGGTCTTGTTGAGGCCTTTCAGGGCGGCGCCTCGGGAGTATGATCCGAGGACAGAGTCGGTGGTCAAAACGTTTTGACGCGTGAGAGCGGAAGCGGCGAGAAGGCGCTTGGCGATTTCGGGCCAAGTACGGCCAGCGCACGACATTTCCGTGCTGTTGAGAGGCGCGGCGACGGCTTGGGAGGCTAGGCTGGCGTTGTCGAGGGAGACCGCTTGCGCGACCGGTGGATTGCCGCGATAGATACGGGCGTTTGTGTTGCGCGGGCCGAACGAGTCAACACCGTTGAAGATGGAATTGGCGCGGCCATCCCAGAAGTTGCGGACGTTGAAAATGGCATTGATGACGGGTGGTGTGTTGCGGCCCGTGGAGCGGCGCGCGGCGCCGAAAACGGGATCGGGCGCGATGGCGCAGGCGTCGGCGATGGCGCCGGCGGTGGAGGAGGAATAGTTGCGCAAGAACTGGCCGTGGGAGCCCATGACGTCCTTGCTCGTGTAGACGACGGCGGAGTTCGGGTTGGCGGGATCGGTGAGAACGTGGCGGGGGAAATCACCGGCGACGGTGGTGTAGTTCGGACCGTTTGGTGCGCCGGTGCGGGAGTTATCAAACGTCATCGGCGGCGCGCCGGTTCGGAGCGTGCCTGGGTTCATCTGATTCTTGAGGCGAAGGTCGGCACCGGCGTGGAAGTGACAACTTGCGCAGGCGACGGCGCCATCGCTGGAGACCTGCATGTCCCAGAAAAGCGCCTTGCCGAGCGCGACGGCGGCGGGCCGGTTCTTGATGTACGAGTTGATCGCGGCGGGATCGGGAACCGGAACGCCTCGGAGCGATTGGATCTGGCGATTGACGACACGGATCGTAATCGCGGCGGTGGTGCTGAGACCGGGAGAGTCGGTAGCTTTGGCGCTGAAGGAGTATGTTCCGGCTGCGAGGTTGAGAACGGTGAAGTTGAAGGGAGCGGCGGTGAGTTCTCCGACCTTTACGGCGCCGTTAAATAGCTCGACCTTTTGGAGGTTGTTATCGGGATCGGCGGCGGTGACACTAAATACGACGTCGGCGGCGGCCGTGAACATGGCGCCGCTAAGAGGGCTCACAATCGAGACCGTTGGCGCGGCATTAGTGCCGGAAGTGACGGAGACGTTGACGGAGGCGTCGGTAAAGAGGCCTAAGGTATCGATGGCCCGGGCGGTTATTGTGTAGTTGCCGGCGGCGATTCCGCTCCAGACAAAGCTATAGGGGGCGACGAGGTCTTCGCCCAGCTTGGTGGCCCCGTTGTAGAACTCAACTTTGGAGAGATTGTTGTCAGGATCGGAGGCGTTGGCGGCGATTGTGAACGAGCCGGGCGCGGGAACCGAGGTTCCCGGACCGGGCGATGTAATCGACACCGAGGGAGGGTTGTTGGTGATGACAGTACCGATGGCCTCGAACTCGGCGAAGTTGAGCGCGGCGGTTCCTTCGAGTTGGACGCGGAGGTACCGCGCCGAGCGATTGACGGCGAGCGTGACCGTCGCGCCGGCGGTGCCGGAGTGAGGAATATCGGTTACGCCGGCCTGTGCCTGCGACTGCGCGACGGTGGTTCCGGTGAACGGCTGGTCGGAAACGAAGACGTGGAAGTTGGTCAGATTGGCGGCGCAACAGTCCGAGCGGTTCCAGATTTTTACATTGGCGATTTGGGCCCGCGCACCGAGATCGACCTGCCAGTAGGGTTGCGACTGGCTGTTGGTTTGGATGACCGAGTTCTGCGAGAAGTTGCCGTTCGTGTTGCCATCGACAGCGCGGGCGGCGACGCCGCCGGAAGCGGTCGAAGATTGTGTTGCGGTCTTGCCGATGGCGAGATTCGTTTCGCCGCCGGCGCCGCCGGGCCAAGTTGCGGTTGTATAGACCTGCACGTTATAGCCGAGGGAGGGCGTACCGTTGGCATTCACGGCAAATAGCCAGTAGGCACCAGGGACAAGAACATTTTGACTGGAGTCAAGGGTGAGTGAGTAGCTGCCCGTGCCGGTTTTGGTGTGGGTGACAGGAACGTAGCGTTGGTCGGAGTTGTAGCCGTGTGTGGTGGCTTGGAGGCGAATGAGGCGGAAGCCGGTGATATCGTCCGAACCGGTCACGCCAATGGTGAGGCCGGGCTTGAGATCGTTGGGAGCGAGGTTGATTTGCGGGCGGGTGGCGTTGGAGCCGTCGGCGTTGAAGAGATAGCCGGGCGAGAAGATCTGGCCGCTCAGATGATCGGCGGAACACCCGCAAAGGCCGCCTCCGCCGGCCCAAACGCGGCCGTCGCGAAGGAGGATGGCGAGGAAGTGATACCCGCGGGGCTCGGACATCGACGCAAGCGTGCGCCACTGGCCGGTGTTGGGGTTCCACATTTCGGCCGGGAGAATCCCGCCGCTATCGCTAAACTTGATGGCGCTGGAGTTGCCGCCGGCGACGAACACCTCACCGTTGGGGAGGACGACGAGATTGTGGAAGGCGCGGGCAAAGCTCATTGAACCGGTGGATGTGGTGACGGGCGTTCCGCTGGTGGCGTCGACAACGACCGCTGTATTCCAGGTTTTCGGGTTGTACCGTGCGTCGACACCGCCGGCAAACAGGATCTTGCCAGGAAGGTACTGCACGGCCGCGGCGAGTTTCCGGTAACGGTCGACGTCGGGCGTACGCGTGCCGGCGGACTGGGTGCTGCCATTGCCGGTTGTATCGAGCCAATACATCTGCTTGAGCGGACCCGGCATGAGGATCTTGCCGTTCGGCATCCAAAAGAAGTGCGGGAATCGATTGTTGGCTTCATCGATTCCGTCTTCCGGCTCGGCGGCCGGATTCAGCGAAATACCGGAAAGAGCGGTCCAGAGGTTGGTCGACTGGCTAAACGACTCGGTCAGCGTGCCGCCGGAACGGCCCCACATCGTCAGAATATCGCCGGTGTTGGTGGTGATCGACGAGTTGTACCAACGCCCGTTGATCATGTCGTTGAGACGGGTCCAGCCGGATTGATTCCAGCGGGGCAACATGCCAAGAACAGAAGTTGTGCGAACGTCGGCGCCGCCGCCGGATAGAATAATGCGTCCGTCGCCGGTAGTGGCCAAACCCGCACAAAACGTGTCGTGCTGGGTGTTGTTCATCGATGTGATGCTATTGGTGGCTGGGTCGTAAATGGCGGCGTGCGTAAAGGTCGCGCCGGCGGGGAATGTAGTGGTCTGCGTGGATGCCCAGCCAACAATGCGGCCGTCGGCGAGATGCGTGACGCCAATCGGAACAAAGGGCCAATTGACTTTCGGCGCCCATTCGCCGGTTTGCTGCACCTGTGCAAAAACGATTGCCGTGCCCGCGAGGCACAACGCGGCGATGCCGAATGTTCGCGTTCTAGTCATCTGCTGGATCCAGCCTTCTCTCGGATCCTTTATTTTGCAGCGCAATCCGTCGGATTGAGTAGTGCAAATCGCTCTAGAACTGCCATGGGTAAGTGCGGTACGGACCACCCAGCCCAGTACTGTACCTACGGTTCCAGGAGGGTAGATAGCGCAGGCTGGGCGGCGAGCAAATCGGGGTCATAAAGAAGAGCCGTTTTCAGCGTCGCGCGGGCAGCCTTGGCGTCGCCGGATTGATATTGAGCGACGGCTAGATTGACGCGGGCGGCCGTCAGGGCAGGGTTTTGCGCGAGCGCTTTGAGCCAGTGGGCCATGGCGGATTTGACGTCGCCACGCTTCATGGCGTACGAGCCGAGATTGATGCGGGCGGCGGTTTGGGCGGGGTCGAGATCGACAGCCCGGAGCGCGGCGCGTTCGGCCTTTTCTTCGAGACCAGCGCGGTCGTAGGCGAACGAGAGTTGGGCTGTGAGTAGGGCGTCACCCTCGTTCGAGGCGGCTTCCAACAGTGCGAGAGCGGTGGTGGGCGAGGCGATGGCGTGGGCAAGGGCGACCTCGCGCTTGGACGGCTGGCCCCAGAACGGCTTCAGGACTGGTGTTTCGGTTGGAGTCCTTCGCGCGGCGGGGTTGCGCGGAATGGAGTGATCGGTGAAGGGGAGGTGCTGGCCGGACTCGGACTTGGGCATGTGGCACTGGACGCAGTCGCCTCCGCTGGCGTTCGGGCAAGTATTGGGTGTGTGGCAGGACTGGCACTTGGCGCGGAAGTCAGCGGCTTCGGTGTGGGGATCGTGGCAGGTCCCGCACCACAGCTTGTCGCCGGCCTTGGTTTTGCAGGCGCTGTTGGCAAGGTCTTCGAAATGGCCAGTGGCGCGCGCTTTTTGCGGAGGAGCGGGATTCCAGACGAAGACGGCGACGGAGTCGCTCAGCTTGCGGCCGGGCTGATACGCCGCGCGGCCGCCACCGGCGGTAGCAACACGAGCGGCGCCGGTAAGATGGCATTGGGCGCAGACGCTGTCGCGGGCTTCGGCATTGAGCTTGGCCGGGTTGATCATTCGCCCTTTTCCAGTGGCGTGGGCCGAGCCGTCGCCGTGGCAGCGCTCGCAAGAAATTCCATCTTCGAGAAAGGGTCTGGCGGAACTCTGCTGGACGCGGCTGGCGTGGCACTGCAAGCACGCGGGTTCGACGCGGCGAGTGAACTCCGCGGTGGGCTTGGACTCGTAGCCGGGGGAGAGGTTCCAGGATTTCGACGCCGCGAAGTAGGACACGGGGGCCTGAAAGAGCATGCCGTCCGTCTCGAAGAGGTAGCTTCGGCCGAGTCTTCCCGAGCCGATGAACCATTGCAGTTGGCGAGAGGCCTTGGCGGCGTCGCGGGCGAAATCGAGGCGGAAGGTTGGCGAGACCTTGAACGACGCGCCGTTCGATTCGGAGGTAAAGGCGGCGTTCTTGAACGACTCCTTGTTAGGAGTTGCCGGAACACGGCCGCTGGACCGAGCCATGCCGGTTTGCATGTACTTCTTGTAGATTTCGGCGTGACAGGGAGCGCAGGCGCGGCTGCCGGTTTCGGCATGCATGGCGAAAGCGAACACGAGCAGTACGAAGCTACTTCTGCTTAAACTCATCGGGGCGGAGCGCACGGCGCGTGAAGCGGGCGGAGTGGATGGCGCCTTTGAAATAGTCTACGCGGTTGATGCGCACACCGGCGGAGGTGCGGCCGGGGCCTTGCGGCGCCAGCTTCACTTCGGCCTTGCCCTGCAGAACGCCGTTGACGTAGTTGCTGAAAACGGCGCCGTCATAGACGCTGGCGACGTGATGCCACTCGTCGCATTTGTGCGTGAGCTTGGGGTCCATTAACGCTTTCGAACCGGTGGCGGACGCGCCGAAGCTGTCGAGATACCAGGCGCCGCCGCCGACACGAGTTTCAAAGAGCAAGCGGTGCTGTGAACCGTCTTCCTGCAGGTGAAAGAAGCGCTGTTCTTTTTTACCGTCGCAGTCGGGCCGAAAGATGACTTCCCAGGTAAACTTTTCGGCGCCGGCGAGCGGGTGGATTTCGACGAAGAGCGCATCGCCATCGCCGTCGAAGGCGACGACTTTGCCGCGCGGCGAATTGACGACTTTCGGGTTGCCCTCGACGGTGGTCTTGTGTCCGCCGAGCTTTTTGAGGCGGTCGAACCGCCAGACGTCCTGCGAGTAGGCGGCGAGTGCGGAGAGTATGAGGAGGGCTTTCACTAGGGCGGTTATATCACATTCTGGATTCTCCTCTTGACAATCGAGAGGAAGCGGCGTTACTCTCGATTGTCGAGAGAAGCCGATGGGAAAATCCAAAACCGAGATGTTGCAAGGCACGCTGGACCTGCTGATCCTGAAGACGCTGGAGCTGGAGCCGATGCACGGCTGGGGGATCACGCTGCGCATTCAAACGCTGTCGGAAAATGAATTGCGCGTGAATCAGGGATCGTTGTATCCGGCGTTGCACCGGTTGGAGGAGAACGGTTGGATTCTGGCGAAGTGGCGGGCGACCGAGAACAACCGGCAGGCGCGCTACTACGAGTTAAGCGCGAAGGGCAGACGGCAGCTTGCGGCGGAAACCGAAAACTGGCTGCGGTTGTCGGGAGCGGTCGGCAGGATTCTGGGAGCGGCGTCATGATCCGGCGCATCGCGCGGGCGATTGGGGATCTTTTCGACCGCGACGGGCGCGAGCGCGGCCTCGACGCGGAGTTGCGGTTTCACGTCGACAACGCCGCGGAACAGCTGCGCGCCGAGGGACACTCTCGCGAAGACGCCGAACGGCGAGCCCGCATGAACACGGGGAACCTGGGCGCGGTGAAGGACGAATGCCGCGAGACCCGGTTGAGCCACACGATCGAAACATCCTGGCTCGATCTGCGGCAGGGCATACGGATGCTGACGCAGAACCCCGGCTTCACGATGGCCGCATTGGGAACATTGGCGGTGGGGATCGGCGCGACGACGGCAATTTTCAGCCTGGTGTACGGTGTGTTGTTGCGGCCGCTGCCGTACGGGCGCGGCGACGATTTGATCGTTCTGCACCAGCAGGCACAGGCGCGCAATCAGCGCGATTTGCGGTTTTCGGTGAAAGAGATCGAGGACTATCGCGGAGCGAAAAACACGCTCGACGCGGTGGTGGAACATCACTCGATGGTTTTCCTGCTGCTGGGCGACAACTTCGCCGAGCGCGTACAAACTGCGGTAGTGTCAGCGAACTTCTTCGACTCGCTAGGTGTGAAGCCGGCGCTCGGACGCACGTTCGTCGAGTCCGACGATACGGCCGAAGCCGATGGCGTGTTGGTGCTGAGTCACAAGTATTGGGCATCGCGGCACGGCGCGGATCCGTCAATCGTGGGCCGCATGTTCGCGATGAACAACCGGCCGCATCGGGTGATCGGCGTGCTGCCTCCGATTCCGCAGTATCCGATCGAAAGCGCTGTATACATGCCGACCTCGCATTGCCCAACGCGGTCGTCGCAGCGATTTCAAGCCAATCGCAACGCGCGAATGATGACCGTGTTCGCGCGAAAGAAACAGACCGCCACGATCGAACAGGCTCGGGCCGAATTGTCTTCGATCGCGAGACAACTGAGCCAGGCGTATCCGGAGTCGTACCGGCCGGAGCTGGGTTACAAGATTGCCGCGGAGAGTTTGCACGAAGAGCTGACTTCAAGCGCGCGGCCGGCGCTGATGGTGTTGCTGGGGGCGGCTGGTTTTGTGCTGTTGATTGCCTGCGCGAACGTAGCGAACCTGTTGCTTGCGCAGTTGCTCCGGCGCGGACGGGAGTTGGCGTTGCGAGCGGCCTTGGGCGCGAGCCGAGGAAGGTTGATCCGGCAACTGCTCGCGGAGGGCATCGTCCTTTCGCTGGCCGGCGGTTTGCTCGGCGTGGCGATTGCGCCCCTATCGCTGAGGGTTTTGCAGCGTTTCGCCGAACGCTTCACTCCGCGCGCCGCAGAGGTGGCGCTGGACTGGCCCGTGCTGGCGTTTGCCCTGACGGCGGCGTTGATCACGGGAATTGTATTTAGCCTTGCGCCGGCGCTGTGGTTTCACCGCGGTTTGAACGACGCGGTGCGGCAGGGAGCGGGCCAGTCGGCGTCCGCGGCGAGTAACCGGCTGCGCGCCGGGCTGGTCGTCGCCCAAGTGGCGGTAGCGTTCGTACTACTTGCGGGGGCCGGGCTGATGCTGCGGAGCGTCTTGGCGCTTCGAGAGGTGCCGGTGGGATTCGGCACGGAGAATGTGTTGTCGATGCGGCTGACGTTCAACAACCGTCGGTATCCGGCGATCGCGGACTATCGCAAGGCGTGGGACCGGATTCTGTTGGAGTTGCCACAGGTCAACGGCGCCACCTCGGTAGCGCTGAGTTCGAACGTACCGTTCGATCCGGCGGGTGTCGCGATTGGACCTTCGAACACCGAGTTCGCAATTGAAGGGCGGCCGGTTACGAAGGGAGAACTTGCGCCCGTCGTCAGCACGATGAACGTCAGCACGGAGTACTTCGCGACGCTTCGTCAGCCGATCTTGCAGGGACGCGGGTTTAACGAGCGTGACGATGCCGAGCGGCCGCAAGTGGCAATGATCAACCAGACGATGTCGCGGCATCGGTGGCCGGGCGAGAACCCGATTGGCAGACGCGTGACCTTCAATGCGGGACAGACTTGGATTGAGATCATTGGCGTGGTTGGCGATGTGCGAGAGTACGGGCTTGAGCGCCCCGTGGGCGATCAGATGTATCTTCCGATCCGGCAAAACGGATTCGCGAGCCGGTTGATTGTCCGGACCGTAGGCGACCCGAGCCTGATGACGGGCGCGGTGACACGAGCGTTGCGAGCGATCGACGGAGAGATCGCGATCGATCAGGTATCGACGATGGCATTGCTCCGCGAGGAGTCGATGGCTTCGGCGCAGGCTACGGCGATGCTGCTGGCAGTGTTCGCGGGCATCGCGATTGTGATCAGTGCGTTTGGAATCGGGGCGGTCATCGCGCTTTCGGTAAGTCAGCGGCGTCGGGAGTTGGGAATACGTCTTGCGTTGGGCGCACGGCATTCGTCGATCATCGGAATGGTGATGCAGCAGGGGCTGGCGATGACAGCGCTGGGCGCGGCAATCGGTATCGCGGCGGCGTTGGCGCTAACGACGTACTTGGAAAAATTGCTGTTCGCCACCAGGGCAAACGATCCCTGGACCTATGGCGCGGTGGCGTTGCTCTTTCTGATGATCGCCGCCCTGGCGTGCGTGGCGCCAGCGTGGCGGATTTCAACGATCGATCCGGTGAGTACGCTGCGGCAGGACTAATTCAAGCGCGACGGCTTGCCTGACTTGCTTTCGGTGAGGCGGCGCGGGTCAAACAGATGCATCGGCTTAAAGGAGCGCGAATTCCATTTCGTGCCCGGCTCGAACTCGATTCCGGCGAAATAGCCGAACTCGCGAAAGACGCAGTAGCGAACCACTCCTTTGAATTCATTCTTGCCGAACACGATTCGGACCGGGACGCGGAGCGGGACTTCGTCCTCCAATTGCAGGCATACACCCATTGCCGAGATGTCTTCAAGGTTCGCCACGGCCGTCTTGCGGCGGCCGCGTTCGTCGACCCATTCGATGTCGATAAGGTCGGCGCACATGAGCCTCGGTTCTAAACGTCGTTCTGCTGCCATATACCTGATCTATCGGCTTTCGCTGGAATTCGAGTATCCATCAGGGGGAGGGAAAATCACCCTACTCCATCTAGGAGGAATGCCTATTGAATTCCGTTTACCCATGAACCTCCAAATTGTGATAGCCTCTCCCAGATTGTAACTGGGATGACAACCGCGCTTAAGAAGCAGGTCTCCACAAAATCCGCGATGTTGGGGTGGCTCGATGCGATCGAACCGTACGAGCGCGTTTTGCTCGCCTTCTTTTGCTACTCCGCAACGCTGGCGTTGATTCTAGATATCGCGGCGCCGCAGCGAGCGGCGTTGATTGCGCTGCCCTTCGCGCTGATGGCGGCATGGCGAATCGAAGCGATGACATCGCGTATCTGGACGCGGATACTGCGGCAGTGGCTGTCGCTAGGACTGATCCTTGTTGCTTATTGGTCCATGGGCTGTTTCACGACCGCAAAGCTCGTCGATTCGCAGACGGTGCTGATCGGATGGGATCGCGCGGTGTTGGTGGTGATGCGGCCGGCGGTGGAGTCGTTGGGCGGCTTGTTCCCGTTCGTTCTTGAGTTTGTGTATCTGCTTCTTTACGCGATCCCGCCGATGTGCCTGGCCGCGCTTTATGTCTATCGCGCCTCTGCGCGCGCACCGCGCTTCCTGCAAATACTCTTTCTGGGCACGCTGACGACGTACGGGCTATTGCCCTACTTTCCCGTGTCGTCGCCGTATTTCGCATTTCCGTCGGTTGATCCACCCACCTACTCCAGCGCAGTACGCGAACTGAACACTTGGCTGCTGGCACGTCTCGATATCGATACGAGCGTCTTTCCGAGCGGCCACGTGGCGGTTGCGTTTTCGACGGCGTTCGGGATGCGCGCGGCGGCGCCCGAGCTCCGGCGGATTTGGCTGGCAGCGTTCAGCGCGGCGGCGATTGTTTACGCGGCGACGATTTATGGACGCTACCACTACGCGGTCGATGGGCTGGCGAGTATCGGTATTGCGTGGGTGGCGTCGAAGGTGGCGGCGGAATGAGAACGCTGCTGGTATTTGTCCCGGTGGCGTTCGCCGCGGTGACGCAAGAGATGCAACTTCGACTGTTGACGCCACTGGCAAGCTACTCGAAGCCAGGCACGCCGTTTGAAGCGGTCGTGACGGGACCGGCGGCGGATACCGAGCATGGCATCGTACCGCGCGGAACGCTGATTCGGGGCGTTGTGCGGCGCGCGCATACCGTAAAGTTCGGCGTGAGGCGCGAGCGGGCGTCGTTGGAATTATCGTTCGACGCATGCCAGACGCCGAATGGCGAACCGCTGGCGTGCGAGTTGAAGCTAATCGCGGTCGATAACGCGCGCGAAACGGTTCGCGAAGGCAATCGGATCCGAGGCATCCTGGCGGCGAATCACGCGCAGAGTTTGTTGAATGGTGTGTGGCTGCGGCCCGCTCCACGCTTGATCCGGCGGCCTTTGTCGGGGCTATACGGCGCAGCGGGAATGGTGCACCGGCTGGCGCCGAATCCGATCGGCATGGGGAGCGTGATTACGGCGCGGCTGTTGTTGCTGCGGCTGCCCGATTCGGAGATAGAACTGCCAACGGGCGCGGGGCTGATTGCAAGGATGTCGGTGGAGTCGCCAGCAGCGATCGACACGCATTCGGCGCCGTCGTCCGAACCGTTTGACATCGACCTTGCCGACTGGCTTCGTACCGCGCCGGTCGACATCACGCGCCCTGATGGCGTGCGCGAAGCCGACGTCATTAACTTCGCGTTTTTGGCCACTCGGGAGCAGCTGGAACGGGCGTTCGCGGCGGCGGGTTGGGTGACCGCAGACGAGATGAGCCCGAAGACGCGCGCCCGGTCCTATCGATCGGTGACGAAGATGACCGCGTATGCGCGCGCGCCTGTTTCGACGCTGCTCTATCAAAAGCGCCCGCCGGATTTGGTGTTTCAGAAATCGCTGAACACGATCGCAAAGCGGCACCACATTCGCGTCTGGCGCGCCGAGGAATCGGGTCTCGATCTTTGGCTGGCCGCGGCGACACATGACACATCGATCACCTTCGACTGGTCGCGCATGTCGATTACGCACCGTATCGATCCGTTCCTCGATAAAGAGCGCTCGACGGTGGTCAACGATCTAGTTTTCAGCGGCTGTACGGCGCGCGCGGCGCACATCGACCGGCCGCACCGCGCCCGAGCGAAGTCGACCGACGGGGCGCTGGTTGCGATTGAGATGACCGAGTGCAATGCGCCAACGCCGGACGTCCGCTACGTGGAACGGTCAAAGGGGAGTATCGTCACAGCGGGCGTTCGTCGCGTGGTGCTGGAGACGCGGCACTACTTCTGGCGCGCAAATGTGTATCACTGGGGCTTTCGCGGCGCGGCATCGATGCGAGCCGCCTTTCGGAAGTAACGCTGGTCGTGTAGCATGGCTGCATGATGAAACTACTGCTTGTTTCGGCGCTCGCGGTCGCGGCGCAGACGCCGGACACGGTGCACCTCGAAGAAATGACGTGGACCGAGGTCCGCGACGCCGTAAAGGCGGGCAAGACGACGATCATCATCCCGACCGGCGGCACCGAGCAGAACGGGCCGCACATGGTGCTCGGCAAACACAACTTTCGGATCCGGTATACCGCGGGCTTAATTGCGAGGAAGCTCGGCAATACGCTGGTCGCGCCGGTAATGGCCTACGTGCCCGAGGGCGCACTGGAGCCGCCCGAGGGCCATATGCGATTCGCCGGGACGATCACGCTGCCCGATGAGTACTTCCGCAAGGTACTGGAATACGCGGCACGCAGTCTGAAGCTGCACGGATTTCGCGACATCGTCTTTATCGGAGACAGCGGGCCGAATCAACCGGGCATGAAAGCGGTGACCGACATGTTGAATGCGGAGTGGAAGGGGTCGGCGGCGCGCGTGCATTTCATACCGGAGTATTACCGCGGCAATGGGTTTGACGAGTATCTGTTGAAGCAGAGCATTTCAAAGGAGGACATCGGCACGCATGCGGGCGTGCACGATACATCTCTGCTCATGGCCGTCGATATGAAACTGGTGCGGAAGGACAAGATCGCAAACGGCGGCGGTTTCGCTGGCAGCGGTGTGACGGGCAATCCAACGAAAGCGACGGCGGCGCTCGGTAAGAAGGGCATCGAGATGATCGTCGAGTTGACGACGAATCTGATCCGTAAGTCGATGGCGGCGCGGTGACATAAAATAGGGCGCATGAAGATCTTCCTGCTGGCGATGGCGATTGGCGCGTTTGCCGCGGACTGGCCGCAGTGGCGCGGACCAGGGCGTACTGGAATCTCGACCGAAACAGGACTGCTGAAACAGTGGCCCGCGGGAGGTCCGAAACTGCTGTGGCAGGCGACGGATATGGGCGAGGGATATGCGACGCCGATTGTCGCAGGGAAGTTCGTCTATCTGATTGCGAACCAGGGCATGGACAACGAGTTCGTGCAGGCGCGATCGACCGAGGACGGGAAAATCGTGTGGACGACGACGCTCGGCAAGGTCGGCAAACCCAATCAGCAGCCGCCGTATCCGATGGCGCGATCGACGCCGTCGCTCGACGGCGACCGTCTGTATGCGATGGGATCGGACGGCGATTTGGTGTGTTTGATCGCGGCCACGGGCAAAGAAGTATGGCGCAAGAATGTCATCAAGGAATTCGCG
>Ga0169931_10009392_pt1 | contig 14102 bp, 10 predicted proteins | sample Kivu_15m_20L_FD_129675 | JGI IMG/M metagenome (GOLD analysis project Ga0169931, IMG submission 129675) | Freshwater microbial communities from Lake Kivu, Western Province, Rwanda to study Microbial Dark Matter (Phase II) - Kivu_15m_20L... | ecosystem: Environmental > Aquatic > Freshwater > Lake...
ATTAAATGAATGAATATGTATCAGTGTGGACTGAAAACAGCCCTTCGAGCTAACCGGTCATATGCTTTTGCAGCTTATCTCAGTCTTATTTTCTATGCTCTAGGGTCTACTTTAGGTTGTTTCCTAGTTTTTGGTGGAGAAATTTTAGGAGGTGGTCCTGGCTGGACAAAATCTTTTACATCGACTTCGAAGCAAACTCCTCCTCTGTTCTGGAATACGTTCGATTTCGGCATTTGCCTTTAATTTTGCTCTTACTATCTGGCATTCGCTTATCTTTTTTTATTCTGGTGTGGTTTTTATGTTTTGGACATTTCTTGAATATTTTTCTATATGATTTCTCTGGCTTTTTCTCTCAAAGTGGGACTATATGAAGATTCCTACTATGATTCTGAAGCTTCCTATTCTTCAGGTTCAGCTTCTAGCTATTCTTCGCTCGAACTTGAACTATAAGCTTCGATCTGGATAGGTTTTTCTCTAGTCCTCGAGTTAAAAGTTATCATCTTTTCATGCTAGACCTGAACTACACTATCTTTCCTTTAGCTACTTTGCGATTTTTCTCTTCTACTATTATCTCCAAAATGCACCTGTGGTGATGGTATTGATCTCACTTCTACTTGTTCTGTTTCTGAAGAAGATTCTGATGAAATTTCCTCGCTTTATTGTCTAATTTTATTTTTAGTATTTTTAACGGCAGGTTCTAATAATTTTGATGGAGGTTTTTGTTGTTTAAGTTACTTGAGTGCTTGGTCTAGCTGATCGATCTTGTTGCGGATTGTTCCGATATTTTATTGTATATTTTTTTGTTGTGTCTCGTTGAATTGAACATGCCTGTTTTAGATGTATGTTCGTTTGTTCTATACCTCTAATTGAGGACCATCGAATTATTATTTGATCCGCAATCCGCCTTGAGCACTCTTGACATTGTCTCTAGTAAGTGTCTTCCTTGATGGAGGTTGAGGAAGAGGAGGTCTCTGATGACGTTCTGGCTAACGATTTGAACGATATGGACTAAATTACTAATGATCTCGACTACGACCTTTTATTTTAAAATAGGAGAACTCCGATGGTTATTGTGCTATTGGTATTTGTTTGGTCGATCGAGTGCGTATAAACCCGACTTGTCTTTGCTGCATATACATATATAATTTGTTTATAATCAAAGTAGCGGCCTCAAGCTCAAGACAATCTATTATGGACCTCATGAATAAGGTCAACAAGGCACTTTCTTACTTATGTTTCCACTTTGATCCGCTCGATTGCATTCACTCTTGCATATTAAGCCGCCGTTATACATCTTTTTTGAATATATTTCAAAAATTAGTTGAGTTACGATACCCGCATCATCCCTCTATATATTGATACATTTTTACTAGTAGAGTTAGTTTCGCTATATTTATTTTGCTTATTCGAATAGTCCTTAAATGAATCTATTTATGTCTTTGAAATCTAACCTGACGTTTATGTCTTGTTTTTAGAGTCCTGTGAATATTTTGGGTAATGCACGATACATTGAATCAAGGAAAAAGAAAAATTAGTTTCTGGAGATTTTACCTGGATTTTAAAAGCCAAAGACGTCGACGATTGTCTTGAGGAATGCTTAGTAGGGTCCTTTTGAAAGGACAAGACAGGCTGTATACAGCTCGCTTGCGTCTATTTTATCTACCTCATGCATGTGGTACTGAGATTTCTGGTGTCAAACAATTTAAAAACTTGTTTCAAAATAGGTTTATTCTTGGAAATGGCTTACATGGCTTACACATTCGGGAAGAATAAGGGTAAGGGAGATGATTTATTTTTGCTGAGTTTGCTAATAACTTGTTTAAAAGTTTCAAGATACCCTGTATAAAATAAGTCATACATCCTCCACAAAGCGAAGTCATGACATCTTGAATAGCTTGCGGCTAGTTGAGTTTTTTGAAATATTTATCAATATAGTATCCGTGAGGTTTAATCTTGATGGCTTATTTTACTTACATAAAATGTATAATCATTTTCGCCATTGCTTTATCTTCTACATCATCTGATTTGATCTCTAACGAGCCAAACGCACTTGCTATGCTATTTATTCAGTGCTTATTGTCTTTTTCATTTTCAGGAGAGGAGTCGAAGGGGAGGTTGGACTTTTGTGTATGATGCTCTAGTTAAGACCTTATTTAAATTCGCTCTAGCTCATCGAAATGTTAGATTCTTACTATTAAGCGTTATTTTTGTTACTTTTTGCAAAATAATCGGCCAGTCCCTACTAACCTTCGAACAATTGCTGAGGATCATTGATCTAATATTACCTATACGTCGTGATCTTGACCTTATAAGAATCTTTACGTTGTTTTCCATTTGCCTTCTGTTGCTACATTTCTATCTTGATAGTCTTGGCTGTAGGTGAATAGTCTTCCTCTGGAGCAAATTCTTACTGCATGTAACTGAGATTATGCACATTGAAACTATGTTTATGTGCTCTACTCGATCTCACTGACGGCTAATGTTGAGAAGGTTGACTAGGGGGATAATTTATCCCTGATACGTCGAAATCATTTGCACTCATTTTTCTTTTCATGAATTTAGGTATGCTTTTTCTCAAAGAAGTGTCTTGGGTATGCTGGACATGTGAAAAATTCATGCCTTAGATATCGAAGTCGTTTGCACTCATTTTTCTATTCTTTGATTTTATTTTTGTTTAGATTTATTTTTGTTTCGAAGGTCTTAGCTAAGTGCTTCTGAGTCCAAAAGTGACATTGGGGCTTTGTTTTTGTTATTAAATTGGCTTGAAAACATCGTTTTATCAGTTCATTGCGTTTATTTCTTAGCTCGAATCTCCCCATCTTCTCACTCTGTTTCCACCTAAATTTCTATTATTCAACTTACACGATTATTAGACCTTTATAGATCCTTCAGATTCTGGAATTTGATGTGAAGCTGCCTCCGCCATAGCATTAAGATATTTTATAATATCCTCTTTTATTTTGGTATAATGAGCTATCAAGAAAAGCTAGCTACGTATCCCCATCCTGGCTTTGGTGCCAATATGTATTTTTACTTTCTAAGCCTAGGTTACCCCTAGGCTCTCGTAAGTCAGGTCCGTTTATACTCTGTTACGAGCTAAGAAACCTACAATCATTGTGATTTCATATACCAATTTTTTTATTATCTGAGTTTTTTTTAGCTACCATTCAGAGCTATTCATTTTCCGTTTTGCCATCAGGTAGCTTTAAAGACTGTGGGGCACGTACTCGTAGTAGTACTTAAGGATTAGACCTTCTTATTTGGTCGACAGGAGTCGAACCACATATGGACCACTAAGCATCTAGTCTCTCTTTATCATCAGTCTTTGTTTTTCTCTGAGTTCTTAGATGGTAGGGTAAACTTGTATTTCTTCGACTTTGAGGCCGCACTTGCCGAAGGGGTACTTGTTTTGTTGTATTTGCAACACCAGGTCCATCGTCACTAAATGTAATATAACTACTAATGTTCAAGCAATCTCAACTTAGCAATACATAAATATTAAAGGATCGATCGCAAAAAACATACTATACTCAAAAATACATACATTTTTCATGAAAACACACGAAAAAATAATAAATTATAAACTTTGTCTTTGATTTTATATTAAAAGCTCTTTTTATAGCTTAAATGCCACAATTAAATACTTCTCAGTTATTGTAATTTTTAGATAAGTATTTGTTCGTAAAAACACAAGATAATCAGATGTGCATTCCTATGAAAAAAGAGACTACACTAACAATCGCATAGATGATCAGATCACTATGCGATCTATTTCTTCTGGTTGCTCGCAGATGACTAACGATCGAATTAATCCTTTAGCTTCTTAAATTTCCAGAAGAATCTCTCCAAAAATTAGCCAAAAGTTCTTTTCTATTATGGAACATCGTCTGTTTTTTTAGCAGATCTTCAGCTGATCTCACTACTTGTGAAAACTATTCGGCGGACATGGGCATATGCTACAGCTTGCTTTTTTTCCGAAAAGGAACCCCTACTGATGGCGATGGATGCATTGAGGTTGTATCTCTGATTCGTGTTCTGTCTTTTCGTTTGATTTAAGTTGCGTTGTCGCGGCTTGAAAAATGAACCATATCTTATTATTACATCTACTAGGGTTAGGAATCACATAACAATTGTTTGTCAATGATTTTGCATTAAAAAGTCACCCATGTTTGAGATTACTCGAGTTTTTATTTAAAAGTATTCTGATACGTTTTTTAGTTTAGCATCTTCTCTACTTAAAGTTAGTAGTGACCCAAAAGACTATCCTTTTTATTAGGTTTAAGCACTTTGAAAACTAAGTTCAGTTAGGCAGAAAACGGCACTCGTATTCTTTAATCGTAAAATTGAGCTACTTTACCTTTGAAAATAGGTTGCAGACCCATTCTGAGAAAATCGTTGCCATAGTGCACTTAGCACCGTACTTTGGCTGAGGGTAGAGGGTGCTAAGTTTATACTTTTTTCATGGTTATGTCAATCACGTACTATTTGTTAGTCAGTCGATTCATTCTTTATATTAATAATATTAATTACAGAACTGGATTTTCAATAATAGTAAGATTTATAATGGCACTCTACTCGATACTCCTCCCTACATACAATTAGTCAGAAAACTTGCCTATTCTTATGTATTTACTCGATGAAACTGCCAAAAATAAGTATTTTTTGTTTAATCAAGCTTGACCAGATTGCAAATAGTAGTAGTGGATGATAATAGTCCTGATGGTACAGGTGATCTTACGTAAAAAATTGCAAAAATATTTACTAATCTAGAAATCGTACTATAAAAACTATGTAGAAATTAGTGAGAAGGGCTTACAAGATGGGGTTGGGTTCTGCTTATCGATAAGGTCTAAAAAACTCTACAGGTTAGTATGTGATTCTAATGGACAGCGATCTATCACATCATCCCAAATATATTTCTTAAATGATCAGGTGATTTTTAAAAAATTTAGTAGACAAAAAGAAACAAATGCTGATATTGTTACTGGAAGCCGATACAAATAAGGCGGAGGTATTTAGGGCTGGAATATGCTAAGAAAAGTTATAAGTCGGACTGCAAATGTCCTAACGACTGTTTTGTTGGGTGCGTAGTGTAGTGATTTCACTGGAAGCTTTCGTCTTTATCGCAGGTTATATTTTTAGATATTAAGATCAGTTATAGAAGAGTTGATGGCAGCGACGAAAAGTCAAGGCTACTCTTTTCAAATGTAAATGATGGTAAGAGCCAAGCGAGGAGGGTTTAAAGTAGAAGAAGTTGCTATAGTTTTTGTGGATAGAATTTATGGTAGTTCGAAACTTGGACAGGGAGAAATCGTAAAATATGTCAAGGGTCTTCTACAGCTATTTTTCTAATAGTGATTGTATTAAAAATAAAAGTATATCAAATAATATATAAATAATATTTTAGAGTATGAAAACTTAGTATACGCATCAGTGATATATGCCTTGAGTAGGACCTTTTGACATTAACTGCAAATTATTTTTAACTGGTTTATTTTTAAAGTATTGACACCATTCATCGATCTTCAAATAGCTGCATGGAGTCATCTTAGCGCCCTTGATTGCAAACTTTTCTCCCCTTGTTGCGAGATTACTCATTTTGACTGCACAGTGAACAGATTTAGACCTTACCAGCTCGTATGTTCCCGGGCCGATTTGTCCTTTTTAAGTATCAACATTTCTACTAACTGATCTCATAAAATGAGATAAAGACCGATGTCTTTGGATGGTTTTCTGTTATGGTTTATAATAACCTGGTCCTGGGGTCTGAATGCCCATGTATTATGATTTTTAAATAAATCGATATGGCTCAGCTTTCAGAAATGCGTGTTATTATTTTTTAGGTGCGATGCTAGTATTGTAGCTGCCTACGCCCACATTACTTTTTTTATTATTATTAGTGTTCTTTTTGCAAGGAGACTTGAACATGTAATTCTATTTGCTTTGCGATTTGGGTACTTTGATTTATTTGACGTCATATTGAGCTGGGCTTGGATTCTTATTAACATGACTAATAGTTCTTGTTTTTGATTCACCTTTGTTAAAGCTAAATCCTTGTTTTTTAGGTAAGTTGGTCAAGAAAAGGTGTTGTGGCCATTTAGTGGGAGGTGATGTATATTCTTATATCATATCAAAAGGCTATATTTTGATATATTCGTCTTTGTACTAGGTTTGCATTTAGAATATTGGCTATTATAAATAGAAATACGTCCATAAAATTATAAAGTTACTACAAACTTAATAATTTCATTTAAATAAATATTTAATTTATCACCTTTTTATTCTTTGCGATAGCTTGTTGATGATGTTGGTTGCGTTATGCATAGACCGGCTTAATTAAAGTCGTCTTGAACTGTCTTTTATGCCAGAGTAGCCTAGACTTTTGTTGTTTTTGTCTTAGTTGCGCATAGAAGCTGCTTTTGCTCTGGAATGCAGTAGTAACGAAGGCTAGGCGCAGTTGAAAGATTATCCAAATTTGTTCGATTAGCCAAGTTTCCCTCTTTATTCAAGGTTGTATTGCCACTGGTTTTACTTTAAAGGATAGTCCGAGTGCCAGCTGATTCCTCTCATTATGTTCTAAATCGCTAAAAGAACTGATTACTACTGATGCAACTGCACACATTTGATGTGATGGTTGAACTAAAAAGGCATTTCTGCTTCAGATTTCTGCTTATTAGCTTATATCTGTCCGAACGCACTCACAGCTTCTTCTGGTCTAAGCTGTTGCATTTGATTCTGCATCTCCATTATCTGATTTATTTGTTCCTATCTCGCTATGATAGTATTTAATCTTCCTGCTATAACCTCCATATTTCTTCGATGCACAGCATCTAGTTAACTATTCAATTCGTTAAATTTAGCCGTAACTTGTCCTATTATCGCCTATTTTACCCCAAAATTACATCAAATTATCCTCTTAGATTGTTTTTCAACTAGTTAAACGATCTTTCACATTATCTTTGTTGTTAGTTCGCGCGTTGTGTCTAGCCTACCAGCACTCTTCGGGTGTCGTTAAGATGATGTGAATCTTTGTTGAGTTGTTATATGATTATATTTGCTGCTTTTTTTAGTGTATAGACTCGATGACCTTGGTGTTCGTTATGAAGGATGCATTATGAGCATATGTGAGGGTCGTGGCAATCGAAACAATAATAAAGTGATTTTTATTGATGCTACTGACATATCAAATGTTTTTATTGATTTTTACTAGGCAAAGGAGGCACTTTAGAATGCTAATGATACCCATGTGTATTAAAATAATGCTCATTTTGCGAATGCTAATTAATAGAAGCACATGCAAGACTAGCCAAGCAATCGATACTTTCTTGATCAAGCGGAGTGATCGCCATACATATCTAACATTGCAATTGATTTTGTTGCGTCGATGCTGAAAATAATTAAGTAGCACAATCTAGACACAAATTATGTCCGCAAGTAACGATCAGCATATTTTCTGGTTGTTGGTGACAAATAGCACATGTTTACTATGACTATCCCTCCATCTATATTCAAATTATAACTGGCAAGTATTATGTGATATTTTTGCCTTTATAGATATTTAAAATCAGAATAGATAAACTTAGTTAAAAATCAGATGGGGGCTGCTACTCAACGTTCTCTAAGAGAAATAATATAAGCAAAGTATTCTTTCACGCATCCTAAAGACAACCAGCCACGACAAATTAGTTGTTGGAGATTTATGTAGTAAGATCTATAGGGTCAAGGATCGGTATAGGGGGAATCACTTAGATGGCCTTACAAATTTTATTCAGATTAAGGGTATATTATTTCGCTTATACATAATAATACGACTCCTTAGCCTTTGGTGGCGTACTAGACTGCTTCGCCTTGGCTGGCTTTGGGAAGTTTAAAAGTATCAGTTGCTTTGGTAGAACTTTTGTATTCTTTCGGGAATGGAGAAGTAGAGGAGTATCTTTAGACCAGAATAGCTGTTGAAAATCATAGTAAATATATCAAGGATAATCTGTCAATGAGCGTTTTTGTGTATTCGGGGTAAAATCTGAGCTCATTAGCAAAATTAAGACTCGTTTCTAGAGCAGTCGAGCTGGAAAGATATGTATCTAGAGGTGGAATGTGTGCGATTAGTAAGCTGTATCACGATTACTAAGAGATACATGATTTGAGACAAGAATTGAAAAACTAAGTTGCTTCACATTAATACGCAGTTTTCCTGTAGATACTCATCTAGGAAAAAATAAAAGGTTTTTAGGGTTAACAGGTCAAACAAGAAGCCACATAGAGATAGCTCGAATCGCTTTATCATAAATTTTATAGATTCGGATTGCTGAGACGAATGTTTTTAGAACCTTTGTTTGGATCTCATACTGACAAAAACACCATGAAAAGAACGTCATTCTTGCCAAATATATAAAAACTTCCATCTTTACCTTTGATAGTTAGTAGTAGTGGTGGATTTGGTAAAAAATAAAAAGGATCTAACATCGTAATCGGTGATCTAAGATAAATCTAAGTCAAATAGAAAGCAGGTAAGAAGTAAAAGGCTATAAATATAAATGAACTTAACGATTTGAATTAATCTTTGCCTTTTCAATGCGAGATAACTTAGATTAATTACAGGTAGAAGAAAAAAATAGGAGAATTATAGCACATAAACGATTCGATTAGTATGGCATAGTTCTCAGTGTTGGAATAAAACAAATAGCTGTTTAATCTTCATTTTCCATAATAAGACTATCTCGTTTTGAGTGACTACATATCTCTAAGAGACCTTAATTCTCTGCGTGACTTGAAAGTCCGTTTAGTCATAAATCTTAGCGCAAATAACTGCTACAACTACTATCTTAAATAATTTTAGTATCTTTCTTACTATCTGGCTCCATTACCCAACAAACACCCTGCAGATTCGATAGCTTTCTAGTACAATATCTAGCATTTGATATTTGGTATTACTTAGGCTATCGCAAGACATACGGTACATAACCAACCTGGTGATGCTTTGGTCAATCGAGTAGTCGTTCATGGTGGAGGGTCGATGTTTTCAGATTAGAATTGCGCTGTTGTTATAGGATATCTTATCTCAAGGCATCTATATACATATTAGAGTGCTTTTAGATTGCTCGAACAAAATTTCCAACAATGTAAGAAAAATAAACAACCTTTTGTTTTAAATAAAGTCTATGTGGATCAGCTTAGAAATGTTTAGGCGAGAGTTCTGGCAGCTTCAAAACCATCTCAAGGAATATAACTGAATTTGAATGCTTGGCGAATTTACCAAATGAGTGATAGTCATCCTCATCCCGCCCATCTACTCATGACAAGGTACGTACAATTTTTAACATATAGATCGGATAAGTAACTCATTTGAATCAATTACAATGTGTCCCTAGTCACAACCATCACTTTTTCATCGCTTTAAGCAATCAACTAGTGAATACTTTGAGTTCTACTATATAAAAATGGTAGAAAGATCAAAATATGAAGTCACCGCAATCGATGACTGGAATCAAGGTACTTTTGGGCAAAGATTTTACATATAAGGAAGAGTATCTACCTAAAGCTAAGTAGACTATACCTTTTTTATTGAAATATGAGCTGATAAACAGGACCAAACATAGGCAATCTTTCAATAACTAGTTTCTCATGCGATTCATAGGATAGATAGTCAATATTAATCTGAATGTTTAGATAATATAGGTAAGTTTCCGCAAGCCCAAACCCTTCACTCCTTCTTGCTGGGGTTTCGACTAATAAAGACCAGGAAAAGGCATATAAAAACCAAGATAGCCCTTCAGATCTGGATAAAAACTAACATTCAAGTATCCCTATCTCGTTCCTACATGGTAGTCATTGCGTGATGATCAGTATTATTTCGTGGTGGAGATCAAAAAATAAGGAGCTTCTATTTTGATCGTTAAAGGGAAAAATTGGATAGGTCTGGAGTAAGATAAATAAGATTTTTTTGATAGAATTGTCAAAATGTATTTAGTCAATATAGATGAGGAGAAAATTTGGATTGATCAATAGAGAGAGGAATCGATGTTTGTAGACCAGCTAGATATTAAGTGATCTGAAATAAAAAGTAATAACAATATTGAAAAAAATCAATTTTTTATTTTAAGTTTCATTTATTACAGTCATCTGTTGAAAGCCCTATGTAAATCCCTATTTATTCACGACTTTGAATAATATTATTAAACCCGATGCGCCTCACAACACTCACCTTACTCATCGCTTTGCTCACCCTCGTGTCTTCTCGTTGCCGCTACAACATTAACTAAGCCTAATACCCTTACCACGTCGATACATAACCCTTCTAGCTAGGCGAATTAAATGCATGCAAAGACTTCGTCTAACCTGGCAGATTAGGTTGCTGCAACTCAGTCAACGACAAAGTCGCGATGGCAAATTTCGGCACAATTGACTCGATATTCGGTTCGTAGGGAGGAGGCTGCGATATATGCGCAGTAAATTTGAAGAGATTTTGGTGTTAATATGCTTGCTCAGATAGACAGGACTAGTTCATGGATACGGCTTAGAAATATGAGGAATTTCCTGATCCACAAAAACCAGGAGGAACGCTTATGGGACAAAGAGTTAATGTAAGAGTGCATGCTGATACTGCTTGTGCGATGTTCAATTCATGCAAAAGAGTACCATTCGTAGCATCAGTCAGTGCCATGGGTAGCCCCTCAGGGTTTTTGAACTTCCAAGGACATAATGCGATCGGTCAGGGGCATCAATACATCTCCATGAATTTTTCATACAACATCAATGACTCGCTAGCTTTTACAGACTCATTATAGAAATTCGCATAGGCTGATCTAAATCAATGCAATACCAAAGCTTTTGCTCCTGATTTCCTCATCCACAACTTCACAGTACAATACAAATAAGATAGGTCAAAGCAAACTGCACGTGCAATACTTGCGAATAAGCATGCGATGGAGCCCAAGGGTTTCAATATACCGAACCTGATGTTTTTGAAGGATTTAACGCTGTTCTGGTTGGAGGAACGTATGTGGGAGTGATTTTATTCACAGTTAGTTTGACAGCTTATAGGAGATGCCAACAAAAATCAAAAAGAAAATGATTTGATGCAGTTTGTGATCGATGAAAATAAAAAATTAATATTTTTTAATAAAATTTCGTCTAAAATTTTATCGGATACATAAGTATCATGTCGATGGTACCTGAACAAAATCCGACTGAGACTACTATTCTCCCAGTTCGAATGCTTTTTCTTTGATCAACAGATACAAAAGAAGTCCTATTTTGACTACAAGTCCTACATAGGTCAAAGGCACTGCCCAAGAGCTCTACTTAAATGCGATTTGACTAGGAGTCTATGCTGCGAAAGCAAGCCAGACGAAATCAAGTACCAAAGCTGCTATGGTTACCCAACCCATCAAAAATTTTTATTTTCTGAGAATCACATATTTCCAGTTTTTTACTAGAAGGGTCGCAAGAATAAATGAAAGAGGCTAGTATCGACCGAGTACATGTAGGGCAATACAAGTGACGGCTAAAAGAATAGACAGAATTAATCGAAGAGCTACGATCCATTTTACATCTATTTTTGCGATTTTCTGTGGTTGTCTATGTCTGACTCCCCAGAGAAATTGTAAGTATTCATATTAGCGACGTTTATGTTCTGCGAGTTATATCTTAGATGGGAGTTAGCGTTGTTGTTCCTATAGTTGCATCTATACTGTTCTAGGCTTGTTTAATATCTTTTTACATTGCTTTAGAAACGAACTGAAAACTAGCAATAGCCTACAGTTTGATTATTTTTGGTGATATCTATCTGTATTTTATCGATTTTACTCTGCTTTTTATTGTTCTAGTGAGATCTTTTAAAGGCAAATTTATATAGCATTGTCCAAGCTGTGTATTAGTCTTCGGGCAGTAAAACTTGGACCTTGATTTATACAAAAATACCTCAAAAAAAAGTAATCATTATACGCTGGTAGTAGTACCTAAAAAGATTGCGAATCTGCAGCAAAGGAAGGTTGATCGATGATATAACTCAATCGATGATCATGATCCTAATACTCCATTTGTAGATTCATCCACTATTGTAGTTAATTCTAAACTGTCAGATAACATTTTGTAATTTTTAACACCGCATAACATACAGGTTTCTTTTTTAATATACACTTACTAGTGGTTTGCTTTATTCAAATATGCTTCTTACTACTTAGATTCGTTTGCGAAGACAACTGTATTGTTTTATCTCGTGGTACAGTTTTTTCTATCTTGTCAAGTATTTAGAGCAAAACTATTATCTTAGTATCCTTCATTGTACCTATATAGATACTCATTTACTTTGTTACTTAGCCATCGATCCATGTCATGGAGTTCAATAAATCATCTATAAGTCCATAGTTTAAATCTGCGTACTTTTCTTGCAGGTACTAGATGATAACAGTGCGTGTGAGTCTTCCTGTTCCGTTGAAGTCGACTAGCTAAAATTAATTTTAGATTTAGGTTTAACGGACTTAATAGGTGAGGATGGACATTTGACGTAGTGCGTCTGAGGGTCATTGAGAGCACGACTGCGCTAAGTGTACTGCCCGGCTCTGCTCATCTTGAGAAAGACGCTTTGTTGCATGTCCTCCATGGGATTTTAAGATTATAATATCTGTTACGAAGGATTTCGTATCAAAATCAACGTATTAAGCTAGTAAATTTGATCTGATATTTGATGCAATATTTTGACTATTTGATAAAATATTTATATTTTGATTCAATCTTATATATTGTGAATATTCAAGTTGACATATGAATGATATATTCATTTCAATGTAAATATATACCCTATGCAAATGCTTTCTTTGAGCGCCATACATCATAATAATAATATGTACAAAGCATCATCTAAACCTTCAAAATTAGATAAAGAAAACAAGTAGTAGCTTCCATGCTAGGTGTGCTGGTCCAAGCGCTAGGACGATCACGATTTCTAAAAATTAAAATGCAAAGACTGCGGTCGTTGTGTGCATCGTCATTGCTATTACCCTAACATCAAATAAAAACACAAATTTAGATGCGATCAGTGCAAGAAAGGCACATACAAATCCAGATAATCAAGACATGCTTGTGTGGTTTGTTCCAGAAATGATGGTATGCTCAAAGATGTGGGTAATGGTCAATGGATGCATGTTTTTTGTGCTTTGACTTCAAAATTAGCCACACTTACTTCATACAAAACACTTGAGTTTAAGCTACCTTCTGTTCAGTAGAAAAAAATGGTAGGCAAATAATTGTGTGTAAATTGCCGCTGCAAAAAGACAAGTGGTCTCAAATGCCGGATTTAAGGTTGCACTAATTTTACTCATATGTAGTGTGTGGTACACGATGGAGCACTGGCTAATGATGACTAGTACCCTTCCTTTACAACCATCGGGCTTATGGATAAAAACAAAGGATGTTTCAAAATAAAATACAAAGGAAAATCTCAAGGAATGTAGCTGCTTCATGCAATATAAAACAAAATAACGTATTTTGTATGCGCATAGCACAACAACTAAAACTTTTTTGTATAGTGTCCGTGTGGATAAGCAGGTATTGATGATTAAATGGCCTGTTGTGATGTATGCACACGATGGTACCATCGCAGTTGTATGGGTAATAATATTTCAACGTGTCCTGGGTGTATCAAGAAAAATATTTACTAAAAAAATATGAGACTTCCTGAATTAATTAGTAGGGCTTTCGAACTGTAGAATTCTAATAATTTCGACAATTAAAATATCAAATTTTTAGACCATTTCAGTCTCAAATGGTCAGATCTGCTCTAAAAAAATGTATAAGATGATAAAAACTTGAGAAAAATTTAGCGATATTTTTTAAGATAATACCTAGAAAGCCTAAACTACGAAGCGTCCGAGCATAAGGAATAGCTAAAAGACACGAAAAACTAATAATAAAGTTATCTGCTAAAAATTCTTTTTTTCTTGAGCAATCGCTAGATAAGATAATAGGATGAGATTTCATAGTAATAAATTCAAAAAATGATAGTCGAATTCAACACAGACAGCAAATACTTGACAAACAGCAATAAAGCCAAGGCAGTTTAGAAACGATTTACGCCATTTTTGTAAAAACTGCTTAAAAAAATG
>Ga0169931_10009393_pt1 | contig 14102 bp, 11 predicted proteins | sample Kivu_15m_20L_FD_129675 | JGI IMG/M metagenome (GOLD analysis project Ga0169931, IMG submission 129675) | Freshwater microbial communities from Lake Kivu, Western Province, Rwanda to study Microbial Dark Matter (Phase II) - Kivu_15m_20L... | ecosystem: Environmental > Aquatic > Freshwater > Lake...
ACGCCAGATGATCGTGGATTTTCGCGAGGAGTTTACCAACCGCTTTGGCAAACCCCGAGCCGACCAGGTGTTTCACTTTGCCGCGCAGTTTTTTCGGGTGACGTGAGTCGGGGGCAACCGCCGAGTCAGCGCGGGTCGCCGGCGAACATGAGCAGCGCTTCGGGTCCACTGATCAGCTGGACGTCGCGTTGCCGCTCGCTGCAGGTTTCGTCCGCGGTCAGTTTGATGACCTCGCCACTGGCGACTTTCTGGGCCAGATCTCCAACTTCAGACGCGGTGACCACGCTGCCAAGGGTGATCCACGCAAGATTACGTCGGGAGTTGTCGGACAATTCGACGACCTTGATCGTGCGGGAGTTTGGCATCTCGACCGTGGCGACCTCGATGTCGTTCATGCGGCATCCGCGCGCCGGATCGCGGCGCAGGTGGGCTACGGCCCGCCAGATGAATTCTTCGCGGCATCGCCCGCCTGACTCCCGGATCCACTGAATCGCAAGGCTCGCTCCAGGACCGCGCGCCGGCGGAAGAGTTTGTCCTGCATCGCATGTGACCGGTGGTGGCAGCGGCGACATGGTCGGCGTTGGTGTCGAGGTCGGTGCCGGTGTCGGCGTCACTGGAGTTGATGGCGTCTGAGGCGTCTGAGGCATCGTGTCCTGTGGATATTCCGGTGTCTCGTCGGTGTCTTCGCCAAACGGAAACCACCGGACGCGAAACGACGCGACGGCCCGCGCACATTCACTATTGGTGCGCACATCAATCCACAGTTCGTGTGGCATACCGGACGCGAGATTCAGCGCAGTGCCCGGACGTGCGGGAGCAAGTTCTGTGAGGAGCCCGGCGTTGTCAAAACGGGCAATGCGGAGTTCAAAGTTCGAGGGCGTCTCGTCCTTGCAGTCGCCGTGAAAGGAAAGACCGTGGACAAGGAGGGCGCCCTGAGTATTCGGTGTGAAGGAGAATCTGCGGCGAAAGAGCTGACCGGTTTGGGTTGTGCCAAGCTCCGTGTCGTGCAGCGTGAAGCCATCCGGGTTGAGGGTTGCGAGCGGCATCGCGAGGGGTACAGGTTGACTGGTCGAGCTCGTGCCCGGTGAGTCGATCACTGGCGGGCTCGCGTCGTGCCCGTCTTTCCTGCAGGAGCCAAGGAGTCCGATCAGGCTGAGAGTTCCAGCGATGACGCTGATACTGAAGAAGCCTCGGACAGAAATGCGGCGACGTGCAGAAGTACTTTTGTTTTGTCTTTGCACGTCGCCGCCTCCGGGTCTTGTTCTCAGGTTTTGCAGGGTTCGCGATTACGGCCGAACTTTCTCGATGAAATCGAGAACGCGTTTCTGGGAGAACTTCGCGAAATCGTCCGTCAGGAAGATGCGCGAGTTTGCCCGTGCCATATAGGTCACCTCGATGGCGCGTCCCCAGGTGCATTCGCTGCAGTTCCAGTCGATCGCGTCAACATCGTGAAATGCTCCGACGCGCCAGGTTTCGCTCTCGCCGTTCGGGCCGGCCATGATCGTGTCGCAGTAGTAGAAGTCAACCTGCTCTGGATTTCGGCCGTAGAAGAAGTTGTTCACCATCGGTACGCGGATCGACTTGATCGTTGAGTTGAGGCAGGCGTTCCAGAATCGGCTCGATGAGCGTGTGAGTTCGCGATCGGCATCGTAGATCGAAACCGAGAGACGTTCGTAGTTCTCCGGCGTGGCAACCTTCGTGTCGGTTGCGATTTCGATGTGGTTCATCGCGAGGCGGTACTCGTTGTCAGCTTTCCACGCAGCGCGCGTCGGGGTCGAGTGGCAGTATGCGAGCTGTTCTCCGGCTGGCGTGATGGCGTTGACCAGTCGATCCCAGCCGCGATTGCATGCGAAGTTGCCGAGGTAGTACGGATCGGACTCAGGCAGGATGCGAAACACGCTGAGGACACCAGTGGTCTTCGACGTGCTGAACTCGGTGACGTGCATTCCCGCCGGAACGTTTGCCCGGTAGAAGGCGCCGAGCTGCAGCGCTGTGGCAAGTGTGCGGACCGGTTGTCCGGTGAGTCCCGGAGGCGGGAGGGAACCAGGAATGCCGACGTTGCTGCCGGCCTGATCGCCGCCCGAGAGGTCGACGACAAAAACACTCGTTGCTTCGCGAGCGATGATGATGCGCTGCGTTGCGGAATCACGCAGAAGGGCGCGAACACTGATGCGGTATTGAACTCCGCCCTGGAGACCAGAGAGGGTGAACGGCTTGCCGCCGCACGGGATCCAGTCGCCGGCATCGCCGATGCGGCACTGGTAGGAGTCAAAGGTCAGGGCCGGGTTGGTTGCGTCCGAGCCGGAGAGTGCGAAATCCGTCTGAAAGACGCTCGAGCGCAGGGGTTTGTCAGATGCAGGTGCGCTCACGATCGCGGTCTGCAGATCGAAGTTGCTTGCGCCGCCGGTGGTGCCGGTTGCGGTTTTTTCTGTGACATCTGGTTTCGCGCCATCGCCTTTGCCTGATGAGCCACCGCAGGCGGTCATGAGCGAAAGACTCGCGAGCGACACAGCACCAAGTCTGGTTGCCAACGTGAGATTTGAACGACTCTTCATGGGGACATTCTCCTCTATTATGTGTGCGCCGATGGATTCGGCGCACAAGGGGTTAAGGATCTTGAACGTGTTGCACTCGGACATTGGATTCAGTTCGCTGCAAAAATTCGGTCGAAGCGTTTGACGAACTGCCGGACCGCCGCATACCAGGTGTTGTCGCGGAGAACGTGGAAGACGATGCCATCGGTCAGGTAGTCAAGCGTCTCGCGGTAGACGGCGAAGTCAGACCTCGCGAGGTCAAGACGAACCGCGACCTGCGCAGCTTCGACGTTGAGGTTGTCGAGCCGTGTGCGCAGAGCCGTCAGTTCGGCAGCGAGTGGTGCAATCTGGCCAGCGATGCGTTGCAGACTGTTTGAGACGGCAAGCATGCGGGTTTCGATTCCGTTCATTTCCGAGCGCAGATTGTCGATCTGCTGGAGAATCTTGTCCCGCTGACGCGCGAGATCCCCATTGGCCAGACGCGCGAGTCGATCGTTGATCAGTCGAATCTGTTCGCCGAGGTCGACGATCCACGAGTCAAACGTCTTCATCTCCCGTTCGAGGAGTTGCAGCTGGTCGCGAAGCGGTCCGCCCTGGGCGTTGAGTCGATCGATCGCCGACTGCACGCGGCTGATCTCTTCGCGGACGCGGGACATGGCGAGCTGAATTCTGGCGGATTCTTCGGTCAGCTGGAGGATCAGGTCGGAGAGGCCGCCGTCGAGCTGCTCCTTGAATGCCGTGTAGGGCATCGATGCCAATTCGGTTCGGCAGTGGATGCGCGTCAGAATGCCGGTGTCATCGCAGGCCGCACGAAATATTCTTCCGGAACTGACCCAGTAGAGGTGGACGTCGGAAGCAAGGCCTGTGTCCGGCAGGTCGGTCGCGATGTCGCGCAGTTCGGCGGATGCGGCAGAGGTCGACTCAGGTGCTGGGCCGCTTCCCGGCAGGCCGCAGGCCGATATGGTCAAGGCACTGAAACATATAAGGAATCTGATCCGTGGGGGACGGCAGTACATGAGCGCTCCTCTTGCGTGACGTTCGATGTGGCGAGACTAAGTCGGCCTCCTGACGTGCGCATGGGAGTTCGGGGTTCGCGGTGGCTTTGTGAACACAAACTGTGCTCACGAGCGCAACGCATTCCGGTCTGCGGTCCACACTTGGCCTCGGCACCGGTACGGTGATACGGATGCGTCGCTTTGTCCCGAAAACCGCTGTCCGTGGAGTGAATTCGCGTGCGTCGACTTCTTTGTACGTCACTGGTTGCTGTTGGTTTCTTCGTGGGCGAGGCCGCAAGCGCGGATGTCGCAACAGTGCTCGGTTCAGATCGGGCTGTGTACGGACGATCCGGGGACACGATCGTGCGTGGCAAGTGTCCGCGCGATCTCACGATCTATGATCGGACGACCTGCACCATCGAATCCGATTATGTGAATCGCGAACTTTTCTGGCGCGAGATCGGTGCGCTTCGCGGGCAACGGATTCCGCAGCTGGAACGCGAGATCGCGGATGCGTTCACGCGGATTGCGCAGATCGATGCGCGACTGGAGGAGTATCTCGCGGTTGATCCGACGACCCCGGATCCACAGCTCGTCGATAACGTTGAAGCCGCGGTGGCAGCTCTCGCCGCAGCGGACTCGGAACTCAACCTGCTCAATATTGAGCGTGCGCGCATCGAAACGCGGCTCGCCAGCGAACCAAATCCAGATTTGCGCGAGCAACTCGAAGCGTTGCGGCTGCGCATTGGCAATGCCAGCTCCCTTCGCCAGGATCTGGCCACCCGAGTGGCCGCAGCACGCGCCGCACTGATCGCTTCGCGCTCGGCGCAGATTGATCAGAACATCTTTCGCTCCCTCCAGGAGGAACGACGTCGTTACGTTGCGCGTGCCGGCAACGCCCGCGCGGCCCTTGGCGTTGAGGTCGAGCAGCTCGCGGTGCTGGCGCGGACGCTTGAGGCGCTGGATGAGCAGGGTTTCACCCACTACGTGTTCTCGCTCAATGACACGCCCCTGTTCGACGCAGCGACCTGGTTCGATGTCGCCTTCCAGCGTGCACGTGCGGCTGAGTTGGTATTCGTCATGATTCCGGGGGAGGGTGACCAGATGCGCGCCCGGATCGCGTCAGAGGGTACCGGGGTGGAGTCGATCACGTGCAGTCTGCAGCTGCCGTCGGACTATCAGTGCGAGGGTGTTGCCATCCGTGGACCGGGGCTGCTGCCCGGCGCGCCATCTGCCTACGTGGAGGCAACAAACTTCACGGTTCGATTCGATAACTATCGGGATCGACCGGGCGACGATGCTTTTTTTCGGATTTTTCGCACGTCGCCCGTCGGCGACTGGGATTTGCGGCCGGTCTGCCGCTTCATGCGTGTCGGCGGTTCCCGCCCGGGAGCCGAAGGCGGATCGTGCCGGATTACGTTGCGCAGAATCCGCTGACAGATTCGCCGGACGTTATGGGCCGAGATGCCCATTGCCGCCAGGATGTCTGATAGAATCACCCGGTTGACACTCGCTTTCTACCGGGAGGCATCCATGCACAAAACTCTTCGAACCCGTGGCGTTGTCCTTGCCCTGTGCATGTTGGTCCTTGGTGCCTGCCGCACCCCTGGGTCCGTTGAGCCGAGCGCGCAGGACAGCGATTTGCGCTTCTACGGCACCGACAATCGTCGCGCGATCCTGAGCTTTGAAACGACGTTGATCTTTCTCTATCCCGAGGATTGGAACGGCAGTGCCGAGGCATTGCTGACGTCGGACCATCGGGAGAAAATCGACGAACAGATCCAGTTGCAGATCGCGCACTCCTTTGCCGCGTTCACGACGCATCCGGAATTCGTCGAAGCACCCGGTGTCACGGAGAACAATCCGCAAGTCACAATCGTGAGTGCGACCAAGATTCCGGGGCAACGCGCGGCGCGGATCAAGTGGACGTTTCGGGATACGGCCGTCTTTCACAAGAAAGTTTTCGCCAACGGCAATCGCGAAGTTAAATTCTGGCTGCCGGCGGAAGTGACGGGGATCTATCGCAAGGGCTTTCGACCGGGCGGAAGAAAGAATTTCTGCACCGACTCCCATTACAATTCGGAAGGCGATTTCTGGTACTTCTGGAATCCGTTCCAGGAGAACTGTCCGATCGTTCCGGAGCGCGATCTGGTGCGCGTGACCGGGACCTTGCAGCCACTCAACAGCACGACCAACACGTTTCCGGATTACAACCGTCTCTACGGCAGCAACGGCAATCGCCGCACCCTCAAGGTGGTCGCACTGATCGGCATCGACGAGAGCTTTCGCTCCGGCGATCTCGGACGCCAGTCCTATCGCGACATGGTGAATCTCCTGACCGGGAACGGCTTTCGCATTGTTCGCGACACGCCGCGCATGAAGAAGATGACGTTTCCCGCGCAGCGGGAGTTCGACCTCGACATGGTTGTGCAACTGATTGACCCATCGTCCGACGAGTTCGCTGAGCTTACCGTCGACGCGCTGGAGACCGCGGATATCTTTCTCTACAGCGGACACTCGGGTCTCGGCGGGCATCTGGCGCCCGAGCGTCTTGAGGACGCCGTTGGCCGACGCCTGCGCATGCCGCGCGACAAATATCAGATTCTGCTGTTTCAGGGATGTTCGACGTTCGCCTACTACAACCGCATGTTCTTCGACATGAAGCGCACCACAGAAGATCAACGTGGGTCGGCCAACCTCGACATTCTCACGACGGGGATTGGACTTTCCTTTGACGTCGGTCCTCGTCAGGACTTTGCGCTGCTGCAGACGCTCATCACTGGAGAACGGCCGAGCTGGCAGGTCATCGTTGACCGACTGCTGGCCATCGATCCGAACGCGTCGGCCCTGACCCACATCAACGGTGATGAAGACAATCCACGCGCGGCGCGCTGATCCGCGACGCGCGCCTTGACGCTACGGAAGCTGAGGCGCGGGCGGCGGAGCCGGTGGGTTCGGCGACGAGCCTTGTGGAGTACTCGCACAACTTCCACCGAGCGGACGATTCGGGTCGCGAGGATCCGGTGGCGTCCGTGCCGGTCCGACCCGGATCGTCTCGCCACTGTTCAGCGTGACCGTCGTTCCTGTCGTCGACCAGCTTCCAATCTTCGTTGTGAATCGACGCGTGGTGGTGATCGCGCCACCCGTTGCCCGAACGATTTCGTTCGGCGGCCGGTAGTCCGGGAAAACGTCGAAGTCGACACTTGCGACCTGTGCGAGTGCCGCGTTCGATGCGGCGTCCAGCCGCAGTCCAAAGCGGATGATCCAGATCGGGCTTTCGTTGTACCAGGAGCCGCATACGACTCCATCGTAGAAGCTTGACACCTTGAAGCTCTCACTGCCGAGCGGCGGCGGAGCTTCCGGAGTCGGCGTCGGCGGAGTCACGGCCCCCAGTTCGGGAAACATGTCGGTGCAGGGACCAGAAAGAACTCCCTGCTCCGATTTCACCAGACTGCATTGGGAGCGGCGATTGACCTGAACAACGAGGGTTTCCATGTTGACTCGTCCGACGACCACCGGCTGCGTGCCGTTGACGCTCGCCGCGGCAAGGGGCGTGTACGAAAAGTTCGCACCATCAAACTTCGAGAATGACGCAGTGGGCGCCGCGTCGCTCCCGTCCTCGGGAAGACCCTCTGCAGCCGAGGAACCTCCAGCTGGCGCGAGAGACGCAGAGAAGATTCCGGCGCTGGCCTGAACATTGGCGCGAACATTGGCAACGTGCTCGCCCGGAGGCTGGGAAGCGAGGTTGGCACTACCAGCCATTTTGCACGCCGAGAGCAATAGAACTGATGTAACGACGAGCGCCGCGCTGGCATACAGCCGGCGATCAAGCATTTGCCGGAGCGTTTCTGGTCTGCGATCCATCATGGATTTCCTCCACAAGGGATGCTGATCGTCTGGGCGGCGGCACCGCGCAGCGTCACGGAGCCACTGCAGGCGCGTCCATCTTTTTCAAAGCTGATCGTGAGCGGGACTTCAACGGTACCGCTGATCGCGCCTGGCGCGATGGCAGGCTGCGAAAGCGAGATGTTGCCAGCGACAACGGCAAGTGCGGAGATTCCGCTCGGGTCGGGGAATGCCACGAGCACACTCGACGAAGAGCTGGAGTCGTCACGGAGTGAAACCGTAACCGTGACGGCGCCATCATCAATTCGGGGAGCATCACCCGGCTGCCCTGGCGGCGGCGGATTTGCCTGCGGAGTTTGCGGTTGTGCCGGTGGAACCTGCGGTTGTGCCGGTGGAATCTCCGGCGGGCGTCCAGTGGGCAACGTGGTCGTGGTGGTGGACGTCGGCGGAGTGAGGCCTCCGGGCGGTGGCAGGAGGACAGGCAAGAGCACGCGGATCGTTTCCCGTAGAATCGTCGCCATTCTCGTGGAATTTGCTGCAAGAATCTCGGTCGCCACGATGGCGACTTCGGCGATGACACGGGCGAGTTCCTCACGCGGCAGACCGGAGAAGACGAACTCCTGCTGCCACGGCTCTCCTGGCACATTCTGGCGAACCGAGACGCGACGATCGCCAATGGAAGTCGTGTCGACATTCCACGCGACGCGACTTTGGTCGGCGCCGTCGGCAACGACTGCGCCGGTGTCCTTCGACCGGATGAGACAGCCAATGCGGATTTCGCGGTCATCGCGCTGCGCGCCGTTGGCTGACGGAATCTCACCGCAGTGCAGATACGTGCCGGTGGTCATTCCGGGTTCGTCAATGCCGCGGTCGTCTCGACGGCCGGCGTCAGCATCGTCGGACCCGGGACGCTTCTCGTTCTTCGGTTTCTCATTTGCTGCGTTGCCGCGGACGCCCTGCACAAGGTTGCTGCTCGTGCATCCGGTCATGCTTAGAAGGATGGTTAGCACCGCGACGAGGGCCGACGTTCGCGGTCGGTACTGAGTTTCAATTGTCCGGTCGCCACATTGCCGCATCTTGCGCTCGGCTGACGGGTTAATCGATTCTCTGGTTTATCGGCGCAACGCGGCCGAATCTTTAGCAATTTTGGTCAAGGATGGAGAAATTCTGACGGCTGCCAGTTTTTGCCTTGTGGTGGCCGGTGGTTATCGTTCGGCTGTTGGAGCGGCAAGGGCATCGGTTGGATAGGTCTGCGGATCGAAGTCGAACTGGAGGCCAGCGTCGATCAGGCCCTGTCCCTTGCGCACAAACACGATTGCGCCCTCGTTAATCGGAAACCCGCGGGGAGATTTCAGGCGTGCCTCGGGACCGTAGAAACCGACGACGTGGCCCGTGACCTCGCTGCCGTCAGCCGCGCGTGCACGAACGCGGTCGTCCATTTGCAGACCCCAGGCTCGACCGCGGTCGAGGTAAGCCCAGCCGCGGTCGATGCGCGCGATCTGCGGCAGGTCGTTGCGGGTGAGGGCCGTGGCTTCACGCGTGAGGGTTGCGGTCACACTTGCCGGAAGACTTCCGCTGACGCGACCGTTCTGCGCACGATCAAACGAGGTCGTGAAGGTCGTCTCGCGCGGCGTCGTCGCAGTGACGCCCTCGTCGTTCACTGGACTCACGAACGGCTGACCGAAGACGGCGTCTGTCCAGCGGGCGGTGGCGCGAAGTTGCAGGGGCCAGCGGGTGGCACGCGCGTTTTCGCCGAGGGTTTCTGGCCAGCTGATGACGAGGCTGCGATTTCCCCGGCGAAGTTGTGTCGTGATGTTGAGTCCCCGTCGCGCCTGCAGCAGAGCTTCGGCGCCGATGGACTGCGTAACGGCGACGCCTGATTCGAGCAGGGCGAGGGTGGCCAGAGCCTGGTGACAGGTCAGGCTCTCTTCGCTCGCACCGCGAGTAGCACCGGGCCCAGTGCTCAGACGCACGGTCAGAAGCGAGCTCGTTTCGCGGCGCGACGTCTCGGCAAGTTTTTCGGAAAGAGCGTCAAAGAGATCGCCGGCAACACCCGCGATGCGACGTCCGGTCTCGCCGATCTGCGGCGCGCCTCTGCCGAAGGTCGTGGGAACATCCGGACTCGTCGCAACCTGCGCTACGGTTGTGCCGTCTCCGATCGACAGCGCCAGCAGTGAAACGATGTTTCGTCCACCGATGCGGCACCACATCGGTTTGACCGCCAGACCTGGAGTCGACGCACCAATTCGCTCTGCTCCGGCCCGCACGATCGCGTCGAGCTCCCGGCGGGCAGCGGAAAACTCCTCGCGACTGACGCCGCCCGTGCTCCACGCCAAAGCTGTTGTCGCTGCAGTTGTTATGGAACTTTGCGCGGACGACTGCTCAGCGCCTGGTTGTGTCTGAGTGACGGCCGCTGTCTGCGCGATTGCCAGTCGTACGTGTGAAACGAGCGCGACAAGCCCGAGGCCGACGCCAAAGCGGCGAAGGCGTGATGTCTGTGCATGATCTGGCCCCAGAGAACGCATGCAATCCCCAGATGTTGTCGTTCACCTTTCTAGATCGGACGTCTGGAGAGACCGGATGAGTGGGGGCGCAGGCGGACCGCGGGGCACGTCGAAGCCTACGCCTTTGGAAAACAGACGATTCCGACGTGTCATGGGATGAAAAACAGGATGTTGCACTTCGCTGCAGACGGCAACGCGCGACAAGTTGGGACCGCTCTCAATGGTCGGCAGCTGGCGCAGGCCAAAGCTTGACCACGCCGCTGACGGAGAGTCCCGTCAGGAGAAAGGCACCATCCCCGGTGAAATCGATTGGTGGCTTTTGCCCGCCCATCGCATGTGAATTGGGATCGTGCCACGACGGCGTTGCATGTTGTGCTTCCCTGCGGGGTCCCGCGATTTCAAAACGGTACCATGTGCCGTTCAGGGAAAATGCGTCAACAAAGCGCGAGTTCCCGGAGACACGCACGTTCATGATGAGACCATCGGCAGAGTAGGTTCGTATCAAGGTCTCACGCTCGAGATCCCAGATCTGAACCTGTGCTGTCGTGTAAGGTTCCCCACGAATCACGATGGCCGCCACGCGAAGGTCATCGGTGAGGGCTGCGGCCGTAATCGTGGCCAGCGCACCGTCGGGCTGGATGCGTCCGGTGATTTTGCGCAGCGGAGTATCGGGCTCAAAGGCGGACCAAATCGTCAGACTATTCTCGCTAACGGCGTAGACGAAATCACGATCAACAGAAAAACCAACGGCGTGATTGCTTGGGTCCGCGTCCTTCCAGGTGTCGATCAACCAGCCCGTCTCAAGATCAAACACATCAATTTCGCGCGCGTTGCCACTGCGTGCTGCGAGTATGAAACGACTGTCTGAAGAAAATGCGATCGCATCATAGCCGCGTTGCGATGCGCTGATTGCACCCGGAAGGGGGCCTGCCGGCCGTCCCGAATCCACGCGAAGGACCGTGAGAAACGGTGAATTCTCGTCACCAGCAACAGCAAGCAGGCGTCCATCGGGAGAGAAGACCGACGCGTGCATCGACGTTTGCGAGCGCGGGACCCCGCCGTGCGTGACTTGCTGCCAGAGGGCTCGGCGCGACTCGAGACTCCAGAGGCCGATGCGATTGTCGCGATCGCTGATCACGACAAGCGATGGAACGAGTGGACTGGTTGTGAGCGAGGCAATCGATCGGTGATCAGTTGCAAAGGAGATCGGAACAAGACTTTCGGTATTGATCGCGGGCGCATCCGAATCGTCCAACGTTGGCGACGTGTCTGGCGACTGTGGCGCGCACGCCAGCAAACCGCCAAAGCTCGCCGTGATCACGAGGGTGATGGCGAGCGCGACGCGAGTGTTGTGAACATCGAACGTGATCATGGCTGACGGGTATCACCGCCATGGTCGTTTGTCACCGCGCGTGATCTCCTGAATGCCTTGTGCGCCAAGGTGAGAGGCAATTTTGGATGGACCGGCCAGATGAAAGATACGGACGCCACATGCAGATACCACATACGAACGTCACGAACAGTTGGTGTATTGGCGCTTGGAATTCGGCCGTGTCCGGGGCACGCTTCGGGTCATGGAACGACCCCCGCACCATGCATCCCGGGATCTTGCAGCAGGCAGTTCTCAAGGCCGAGAGTCGTCGCCTCGCGCGGCGTCTGGCCGGCGGTCGCCGATCGCTGAATTCGGTCGCGGGTTTCGTGCCTATCCGCGCGGTCTCAGGTGGCTGTCGCAGCATCGCCGCTGGTTTTTTCTCCTGCTGGTTCCGATCACCGTTGGACTCGTCGCCTTTGCGACGATCGTGAGTCTGTTCTTCACGCACCAGGATGCAGTGTTCTCTGTGCTGCTGTTTGCCCAGCCCGAGGCCTGGTGGATGCTCGCCCTGTGGTACGTTGCGCGATTTTTTCTGACCGTGGCCATCGTGATTCTTGGTGCGCTCACCGGTCTGGTGGTGGTCAGTATTGTGGCAGCCCCCCTGTATGAGATGGTGTCGGTGGCGGTGGAGCGGGATTTCACGGGCGAGCTCGTCCATGAGATGACGTTTTTGCAGTCGATCGGGCTGATCGGTGAGGAAGTCAAGAAAGCTCTTTTCATCCTCATTTTTCCGATCTTGTTCTTGCTTGTTCCGGGCCTGAATGTACTCTCGTCGGTGATAGCAGCCTTTCTCATCGGTTGGGATTTCAGTGACTATCCACTCGCACGGCGCGGCATGGCGTTTCGCGAGCGGTTGAGCTTTGTCACGGCTGAAGGTTGGGCTGTCCTCGGATTTGGGATCTGGCTCGTGTTGCCAGTCGTACAAATCATACTCATGCCACTGGCAATTCCTGGTGGCACGTTGTTGAATCTCGAAGCGCTGGAACGACGCGGCCTTGTGCAGCGTTCAGCGCAGTTCCGTTTCTGAGTTCTTGTTGTTGGTGAGAGTTTTTCCAGAGCCCAGTTTGATGAGGAGGCAGCCCGTGAGTCAAAACCAGGTGAATCAGGAATCCCGCACGTCGCGTCAGAGCCCAGCCGATGCCGGGGAAGGGTCTTCGCTTTCCCGTGGTGAAAAAACCAAGGCGATCGATCTGGCGGTTGGTGCCATCGAGAAGCAGTTTGGCAAGGGCGCCATCATGCGTCTCGGCAAGGGCGGGCATACATTTGATGCCATTGAATCGATTTCGACGGGAGCCCTCTCGCTCGATATCGCCCTTGGTGTTGGTGGTCTGCCGCGCGGCCGGATTGTGGAAATCTACGGACCGGAGTCGAGCGGCAAGACGACGCTCGCCCTGCACGTTGTTTCCGAAGCCCAGAAGAGCGGCGGCGTGGCAGCGTTCGTCGATGCTGAACATGCTCTGGATACGTCCTACGCAAAGAAAATCGGTGTGAACCTGGATGATCTTCTCGTGTCGCAGCCAGATACGGGTGAGCAGGCGCTTGAGATCGTCGACATGCTCGTGCGCAGCAACTCTCTCGATGTGATCGTCGTCGACTCGGTCGCGGCCCTGACACCCAAAGCTGAAATCGAAGGGGAGATGGGAGACACGCATGTGGGTCTGCAGGCCCGTCTCATGTCGCAGGCCCTGCGCAAGCTCACCGGCACGATCTCGCGCTCGAACTGTGTCGTGATTTTCATCAACCAGATTCGGATGAAGATCGGCGTCATGTTCGGCAGTCCCGAGACGACCACGGGCGGCAACGCGCTGAAGTTCTACTCGAGCGTGCGCATGGATATTCGCCGCATCGCTCAGATCAAGCAGGGTGAGGAAGAAGTCATCGGTTCGCGCACCCGCGTCAAGGTCGTGAAGAACAAGGTTGCCGCACCGTTCCGTCAGGCTGAGTTTGACGTCATGTTCGGACGCGGGATTTCGAGATCCGGAGACGCACTCGATCTCGCCGCTGCGCGCGATATCGTCACCAAGTCGGGCACGTGGTTCTCCTACAAGGGAGAACGTCTTGGCCAGGGTCGCGAGAATGCCAAGGAGTTTCTTGAGCAGAATCCGAAAATGCTCGCGCAGATCGAAAGCGAAGTTCTGGCCAGTGCTGGCGTGTCGCGTGGACCGCGCACCGATGCAGCAGCGGCTCTCGCCCAATCTGAGCGCGACGCACAGAAGGACAAGGATGCTGGCAAGGAAACTGGTGCGGCGGGTCGTGCCGGCGCAGCAGCGCAATCGGCCGACAAGGCTGGAGAGGCTCGCAGCACTCCGTCCGTCGGACCAAACGGCAAGGCAGATCACAACCTGTCGGCGCAGGCACTTGCTGCCCGCAACGCAAGTCAGGCCAAGGCTGGTCAACCGGGAGCTCGTCCACAGGGAGCTTCGGGCAAGAGCTGAGTCGTTCATCCTGCAAATGGCAAGAGATCGCCCCGGTGTCCTAAAAGCATGCCGGGGCGAATTGTTTTCACGTGAAATTCGGAACGACGCCCTGAACGTCAGGGATCTCTGGCCTGACCCTCACCACAGCCGGCCCATTCACCCTCGCGCCAGACGTTGGCTCCGCGCGTGGTTCCCGCGCAGCGGTCGATGCCGTTGCGGACACCATCCCCGTCGGCATCACCATTGGGATCTGGACGAGAAAGGCCGGCGACGATCACGTTTCGGGTCCACTCATCGCCGTAGACGTCGCGGAGGAATTTTCGAAAGTCTTCTCCGGCCGGCCCGACGCGAATCGCATCGAAATAACGCTCCTGCTCGGCCGAGCGCAGCGGAGCGAGCAACGCTCCGGCGCGAAACGCTCCGAAGGATCGCTC
>Ga0169931_10009394_pt1 | contig 14102 bp, 13 predicted proteins | sample Kivu_15m_20L_FD_129675 | JGI IMG/M metagenome (GOLD analysis project Ga0169931, IMG submission 129675) | Freshwater microbial communities from Lake Kivu, Western Province, Rwanda to study Microbial Dark Matter (Phase II) - Kivu_15m_20L... | ecosystem: Environmental > Aquatic > Freshwater > Lake...
CGGTCGAGTACGCTAACCCAAGCTGGTCGGCGCTGCGCACCACCTTCATGCCGCGCCCACCGCCGCCGGCCACCGCCTTGAGCAGCACCGGGTAGCCGATCGTCGCGGCCGCGCGCCCGGCGTCTTCGAGGCCGTCGACGGCCGCGCCCGGCACCACCGGCACCCCCGCCTCGATCGCCGCCTGCCGGGCGGCAAGCTTGTCGCCGATGCGCTCGAGCTGCGCCGGGGTCGGTCCGATCAGCACCAGGCCGGCGGCCGCGCACTGCCGCCCGAACTCGGGGTTCTCGGACAGGAAGCCGTAGCCGGGGTGGATCGCCTGTGCGCCGGTGCCGAGCGCGGCCGCGAGCACCGTCGGAATGCGCAGGTAGCTGTCGGCCGAGCGGGCCGGCCCGAGGCACACCGCCCGGTCGGCCAGACGCGTGGGCAGGCTGCCGCGGTCGGCCTCCGAATACCCGATCACGGTGCGCAGGCCGAGCGCCCGGCAGGTCCGGATCACCCGCACCGCGATCTCGCCGCGGTTGGCGACGAAGACGGTGTCGAAGCTCATGCGAGCGGGCGGATCCGCAGCAGCGGCTGGCCGTACTCGACCAGCGCACCGTCGGTGGCGAGGATCTCGAGCACCTCGCCGGCCACGCCGGCCGACACGGAGGTCATCAGCTTCATCACCTCGACGATGCAGACCACCGTGTCCGGCTCGACCGTCGCGCCGGGCTCGACGAAGGGTGCAGCGCCCGGCTTCGGCGCCCGGTAGAACGTTCCGAGGAGCGGCGCGAGGACCTCGTTGATGCCGGTGGCCGCGGCCGTCGGTTCGGGGCCCGCGGCCGCCGCAGCCGGCTCGGGCCGGGGCGCGGCCGGGGCCGCGGCCGGGTGTGGGACCGGGGCCGCCGCCGCGCCGTGCCGCCGCAGCGACAGCTTCAGTCCGTCGATCTCGAGGTCGAGCGAGTCGAAGGCCGAGGCCTCGAGCAGCTTCAGGATCCGATCGACGTCGTCGTGGGTCAGCTTCATGGGCACGGGACCGGCGAACCGTCAGCGGCGCAGGCCGCCCAGGGCGGCGAGCACGTGGGCGAACGGGTTGGCCTGCGGCGCGGCGATCGGCTGCCCGGCCACGGTCGCGTCGCGACGGCTCCACACCGTCTCGGGCCGGCTCTGCAGGATGAACAGCCGCCCGGCGGCATCGGTCGCCCACTCCACGTCCATCGCGTGACCGTAGTGACGCTCGATGCGTTCAGCCATCGCGAGCAGCGTGCGCAGCATCGCATCGTCGAGGCAGGCGATGCGCCGCTGCGGCTCGGGCACCGGCTCGGGCGCCACGCCGCCGCCCGGTTGCGGCACGTCGCGCACCGCCTTGTCGGAGATCACGCGGCGGGTCACCTCGCCGGTCACCTTGTTCAGCGCGTACTCGTCGGGCGTGACCTCACCGCTCACCACCGCAGAGCCCAGGCCCCAGCTGGCGTTGATCGCGACCACCGAGCGGTCGCCGGTGGTGGGGCTGCGGGTGAACATCACGCCGGCGCAGCGGGCGTCGACCATCCGCTGCACCACCACGCCCATCGCCACCTGCGCCTCGGGCAGCCCCAGCCGCAGCCGATAGGCCACCGACGGTTCGCTGTACAGGCTCGCCCAGCAGCGGCGCACCGCGTCGATCACCGAGTCGATCCCGCGGACCCAGAGGTAGGTGTCCTGCAGACCCGCGAAGCTCGCCTCGGCGCTGTCCTCGGAAGTGGCGCTCGAGCGGACCGCGACCGGAGCACCGGGGTCGTCGCCGACCAGCTCGGCGTGCGCACGCGCGATCGAGCGGTGCACCGACTCGGGCAACGGGGCCTCGAGCACCCGCGCCCGCAGACCGGCGGTGGCCGCGCCGATGCCGGCGAGGTCGTCGGCGCGCAGCCCCGCCAACGGCTCGCGCAGCGCCGGCAGCGTGGCGGCGAACGCGGCGAACGCCTCGGTCGTCAAGACGAAGCCGGGCGGCACCCTGATGCCGGCCCGCATCAGCTCGCCGAGGCTCGCGCCCTTGCCGCCGACCCGGGGACGGTCCGACAGGCCGATCGCCGCGAACGGGGCGATCGCCGGATCGGGCGTCGCGGGCCGGACGTCGTCGGCCGACGCCACGTTCAGGCCGCCTCGAGGATCGTGACCAGGCCCGAGTCACCGTCGACCCGCAGCCGGTCGCCGCTGCGGATCGTCTTCGTCGCGTGACCGCAGCCGACCACCGCCGGCATGCCGTACTCGCGGGCGACGATGGCCGCGTGCGACATCGTGCCGCCGATGTCGGAGACCGTGGCGCGCACCTTGCCGAAGATCGGCGCCCAGCTCGGCGCGGTGACCGGACACACCAGGATCTCGCCGTCGCGCACGCTGGCGATCTCGTTGACGGTCCTGACCACCCGCGCGATGCCTTCGACGACCCCCGGCGACGCCGCGAAGCCGCGCAGCTGGTTGGCGGCGGCGCCGGACGGCGGCGTCGACCAGGACGTGAGCTGCTCCGAGGTGATCCCCCACAGCATCAGCAGCAGCGGATCCTGGATGTTCTCGGGCACCTGGCCGAGCGCGGGCGGCGGCGACCACTCGGCCATCACCGCCAGCATCCGCTTGCGCTCGGCGACGATCGGCGGCCAGTGCGCCGGGCCGGCCGGCGCCGTGCCGGCCGCCCAGGCGAGCATCAGGTCCGAGATCGCCTGCCCGACCTCGGTGTGGTGCAGGTGGAAGACGTCGTCCACCTCGGCGAAGAAGCCGAAGCGATGCAGCAGCCCGCCGATCTCGCGCATCTTCCGGTAGAACGCGCTGGCGGCCCAGTGCTCGCAGTAGAACTTGTGGTCCTCCACGTACGGGAAGACCATCTGCGAGAGACCGAGCATCTGGTCGAAGGCACCGCGCTCGGCGTCGCCCGGCAGCAGCGCGCGGTACTTCGCGACGATCTCGTCGCGCTCCCGGCGGATCCGCTCGGTGGGCCGATCCAGGCTCTCGCCCGCCTTGATCTGAGCGACGTAGCGCGGCAGCGCCGAGAACGGCACCGACAGGTCGTCGTTCCAGCTGCGATGGTGATGGTAGAAGCCGTCACCGGTGGACGTGTTGAACCACGGGTCGCGCGCCGCATCCAACGCGGCGATCCATTGCGCGCCGGCCTCCCCGCGCGCGCCCATCGCGGCGAGCAGCGCGTCCGGGGAACGGCCCTCGCGGATCTCGTCGTCGACGCCGAGCCGGATCGCCTCGCGGGCCAGTTTCTTGAGTTCGTCGTCGGGCCGGAACATCAGCACGTCCACGCCGGCGACCATCCGCGACACCGTCTGGTCGGTGATCTCCGGGAACACCTTCTTGCAGAACTCGAAGAAGGTCAGGTACCCCCCGTAGCCGAGCACCAGGAACTCGAAGTGGTACTGCCACATCTTCAGATAGGCCTCGGTGCACCGGTGGTAGGCCTCCACCAGCCGGAAGTTCTGCGCGATGCCCCGCGCCTCCTTCACCATCGCCTCGTCCTCGTACTCCGGGAGCTCGGGCACCTGCAGCGAATCGATGTCGCGGATCAGCGCGAGCATCTTCTCCTTCCACTGGCCGTAGAGCCGGTCCCAGTTTCCGAAGTAGAAGAAGGCCCGGTCCTCGAACAGGCGGACCCGCTCCGCGATCTTGGCCGGGTCGGTGACCGGCTGCACCGAGATGTAGACCCGGCCGTTGACGATCCGGTGATCGATGCCCAGCACCGGCGGGATGGCGAACACCCGGCTGTTGTAGGCGCCGAGCGACACGTAGGGCGCCTCGGCGGTGATCACGTCGAAGGCCGGCATCGGCTCCGGGAAGTGCATCCCGTTGTAGAACCAGAAGCGCCGGTCGTCCTCCGGACGAAAGCGTGTGTAGTACGGGTACATCGACGCCCACTGCTCGGCGCCCTTCAGCGTGGGCAGCTGCGAGGGCAGCGGGAATCCGACCGACGTGGCCTTCGCATCCATCCGTGTCTCCTTCGTATCCCGGGCCGGTTCATGCCGGCCATTCGAGCGTTGACGGACCGGTGCCCGCCCCCGAGGTGAGTCCGCATGGTTGCCGGGAATGCGGCGCCGAGCCAAGATCGGCCTGAAGCGTTTTCACCAGGTGAACGCAGGGCCATGCCGCGCCGGGAGGGAACCGAACGATGCGCGCCACGCGCGTGAAGACGATCCGGGCGCTGGACCGGGGGCTGGAGGTGATGCTGCGGCTGCACGAGATGCGGGCGGCGAGCCTGCACGACCTGCACCGGGCGACCGGCCTGCCGCGGGCCACCCTCACCCGGATCCTGCTGACACTCGAGCAGCGCGGCCTGGTGTGGCAGCGCATCGCCGACGGCGCCTACCTGCCCGGCCACTCGCTGCGGCCCGAGGGCCGGGAGACCGACGACACCGCGCGCCTGGTGGAGATCGCCTCGCCGATCCTCGCCCGGCTGTGCACCGCGGTGCAGTGGCCCTCCATCCTCGCGGTGCCGCGGCTGCACTACATGGAGGTCATCGAGACCAACAGCCCGCGTGCGTACTTCCATCACATCCCGCTGGGGCCGATCGGCTTTCGCGTGAACATGCTGCGCTCGGCGACCGGCCGGGCCTACCTCGCGCACGTCGACGAGGCCGAGCGCGCGGCGATCCTCGAGCGGTTGCGGGCGAGCCAGTCGCCGGGCGACACCGCCGCGCATGGCGGGCGCACGCTGCAGCGGGTGCTCGACGAAACCCGCCGGCGAGGCTACGCGGTACGGGATGCGAACTTCGGGGGGCACTACGACAAGGTCCGGCGCGAGTGGAACGACGGACGCGACTCGATCGCCGTCCCGCTCGTCGTCGATACCGGGGTGGGCGGCGTGCCCGCCCGGGTGATCGGGTGCGTAAACCTCACCTGGATCCACCGCGTGACGACCGTGTCCGAGGTGGTGGGTCGGCACCTGCCGGCGCTGCGGGCGGCGGCGGACGAGATCGCGGCGCGGGTCGGGGGGCGATCGGGTCGATACGGGACGCCGAGCCCGTGAGCCACCTAGAACAACCGGCCCGGCAGCCAGGTGGCCAGCGCCGGGAAGGCCATCACCAGCCCCAGGGCCACCAGTTGCAGTGCGACGAAGGGGATCACGCCCCGGTAGATGTCGCCGGTGTGCACCCAGCGCTGCGCCACGCCACCCAGGTAGAACAGCGAGAAGCCGAACGGCGGCGTGAGGAAGGAGGTCTGCAGGTTGATCGCGATCAGCACCGCGAGCCAGATCGGGTCGATGCCCATCATCAACAGCACCGGCCCGACGATGGGGATGACGATGATGGTGATCTCGACGAAATCGAGGAAAAAGCCCATCAGGAAGATGACCGCCATGACCGCCAGCAGCGCACCGAACTGACCGCCCGGGATCGCCTCCAGCAGCGACTTCACGGTTTCCTCGCCGCCGAGCCCGCGGAACACCAGCGAGAACAGCGTGGCGCCGATCAGCGTGGCGAAGATCATGGCCGTGATCGTCATCGTGGAATGGGACACGGCGGGCAGAACGCCCGCGCGCAAGCAGCGCCACAGCGCGACCGCGACCCCATAGGTCAGCAGCAGGACGAGCAGGGCGGCAGCGCCGATGGCGATCCGGTCGGTGAGCGGCGCCGCCTGCCGGCCCAGGCGCAGGTCGAAGGCCGCACCGAGCAGCGCCAGTGCCACCGCGGCAACGGCGCCGACCAGGATGGGCGCCGGATGGCCGCTCTGGCGCAGGCCCGCCAGCAGCGTGGCCCCGATGGCCCCCACCGCCGCCGCTTCGGTGGGGGTGGCGACACCGCCCAGGATCGAGCCGAGAACCGCCACGATCAGCACGATCGGCGGCACCAGCGCACGCGCCAGCTCGCGTCCGGAGATGTCGCCGCGTTCGTCCGGCGGGATCGCCGGGGCCACGTCCGGGCGCAGGAAGGCGAACACGAGCTGGTACAGGATGTACAGACCCACCAGCAGCAGCCCCGGCAGCATCGCGCCGGCGAACAACTGCCCGACCGACACCGTCTCCACCGAGAAGCGCCCCTGCGCCAGCTGCGCCTGCTGGTAGGCGGCCGAGATCACCTCGCCCAGGATGACCATCACCGTCGAGGGCGGGATGATCTGGCCCAGCGTGCCGGCGGCGCAGATGGAGCCGCAGGCGAAGCGCTTGTCGTAGCCCCGGCGCAGCATGGCCGGCAGGGCCATCAGGCCCATGGTCACGACCGTGGCGCCGACGATGCCGGTGGATGCAGCCAGCAGCGCCCCCACGATCGAGACGCTGATCGCCAGGCCGCCGCGCACGCTGCCGAACAGCCGGCCCATCGCTTCGAGCAGTTCCTCGGCGATCTTCGATCGCTCGAGCATGATGCCCATGAACACGAACAGCGGGATGGCGACCAGCGTCTCGCCGGTCATGGTGCCGAAGAGGCGCTGCGCCAGTGCGCCCAGCATCTGCAGCTCGAAGACCCCGAGCGCGATGCCCAGGCCGCCGTACACGATGGCGCAGCCGGTGAGCAGGAAGACGACCGGGATGCCCGTCAGGATCAGCAGGCACAGGCTGGCGAACATCAGCAGGTCCAGGACCTGCCCGATGGCAGACGTCGTCATGCGCTGCCCTGGTGCGCGCGGCTCGGCAGGTGGGTGTGGGCCTGGCCGCGCAGCACGGCCACGCAGCGGACCGCGATCGACAAGGACTGCAATGCCAGCAGCACGGCCATCGCCGGGATCAGCGACTTCAGCCAGGGCGTGAAGGGCAGCCCGCCGACGGCCATCGGGCCCTCACCCAGGCGCCAGGAGGTGCTGACGTAGCCCCAGGACGCCCAGAGCACCAGTGCGCAGAACGGCAGCACCGCGATCAGCACCGCCAGCAGGTCCACCAGCGCACGGCGCCCGGGCGTCCAGCGGGCGTAGAACACATCGACGCGCACATGCTGGTCCACCAGACAGGTGTAGCCGATGGCCAGCATGAACAGGAAGGCGTGCAGGTAGATCACGCCCTCCTGCATCATGATGTAGGAGGTGCCGAACGCATAGCGCAGCACCACCACCGCGAACTGCAGCAGCACCAGCAGCAGGGCCAGCCACTTCACGACGCGCGCCAGCAGGCGGCTGGCGGCGTCGTGCGCGTCAGCGATCGCGAGCAGCGCGCGCAGCCTCAGCCCCAGCGGATCGGCAGCGCGCGGGCGTTGTAGTTGCCGGCGTACGACTGCAGCATGTAGGCCTGGCTGCGGTTGCGGAACTCGGCATAGGAATCCGCGATGCGCTTGACCAGGGGGTCCTGGTGGCTGCGGTACTCCGCCAGGATCTCTCCGGCGGAATTGCCGAGCGCGATCAGCACGTCGCGCGGCACTTCCCTGACGACCACACCGTGTTTCGAGATGAGTTCGGCCAGCGCACGCGGATGGCCCATGTCGTACTCGGTGGTGATCTCTTCCGAGACGCTCCGGCAGGCGAAGGCGACCGCCTGCTTCAGGTCGGCGGGCAGCGCGTTCCAGCGTTCCAGGTTGATGCCGATCTCCTCGGCCGAGGAAGGCTCCTGCACGCCGGGGAAGTAGTAGTTGCGCGTGACCTGGTGCAGGCCCAGTGGCGCGTCGGACATCGGCCCGATGAACTCCGCGGCGTCGATGGTGCCCGACTGGAGCGCCTGGAAGATCTGCCCCGCCGGCAGCGTGACGACGGAGGCACCTGCCCGGCGGAACATCTCGCCGCCCAGGCCCGCGGTGCGGAAGCGCAGGCCGCGGAAGTCTTCGATGGACTTGATCTCGCGACGGAACCACCCGAGCCATTGTGGCCCGGAGTCGCCGGTATTGAAGGGCTTCACGCCGAAGCGGGCATAGACCTCGTCGTACAGGGCCTGACCGCCGCCGTGCATCATCCAGGCCTGCCGCTCGTAGGCGGTCATGCCGTAGGGAAACGAGCCGAAGAAACCGATGCCCGGCGACTTGGAGATCCAGAACGAGGGCACGCCGTGGTAGAGATCCGCCGTGCCGGCGGCCACGGCGTCGAAGGCACCCTGGGCGGGCACGAGCTCGCCCACCGAGAACAGGCGGACGGTGATGCGCCCCCCCGTCAAGGCGCCGATGCGGTCGGCGACCTTCTGCGCCGCCACACCGGGGCCCGGCAGGTTGCGCGGCCACAGCGTGGTCATCTTCCACTCGATGCGCCCCTGCGAGAGGGCCGGCGCGGCGAACGTGGCTGCAGCGGCGGCACCGCCTGCGGCAAAGAGTCCTCGACGTTTCATGAATGCCCTTCTTCTTGTTGCTGGCGTGGTGTCACCCTGACACCGCGGAAGCTGGCCTCGCCCCGGCCTGCCAACGCATTCGGTGCCCGGTACTGCCCGACCGGAGCCTTCGACAGGAGTCGGGTCGCCTGCGCCAGCGGGTCCGGCTCAGTTTATCCGTTGTACCCACGAATGTCGCGCACCGTCAGCCTGCCGCTCGGCTGGGGGACGATGTGCAGCGGGCAAGCCTTGACGCCCGGAACACGCTGCGTCCGGCCTGCGAGCCTCGACCTGCCGGGGCGCCGTCCCGACACACCCCTGGATGTGGGTGGGCCCCCCGGGGGTCGAACCCGGCACCAACGGATTATGAGTCCGCTGCTCTGACCACCATGAGCTAGAGGCCCTGCGGGAATCGGCCGCAGGCAAGCCGTGCGACACCGCCTTCGGCGCGCGGAGGGGTTCGGCTGCCGCACACACGCACCCACGCTTGCAAGCCGGCACGGCGCGCCGTGGAGCGCGCACCGCGTCAGCAGTGTACCGGATGCGTCGGTCGCGTTCTGCCGGGCACCGTGGCACGCATCGGATCGTCGGCCCGCGGTCCGGCGTGCCACCCGGTCGGGGCGGGCCGAACCGCGGACGGAGCGTGCTCAGGGTGACCGGATAGAATCAGGCCCGACGCGGCATCGGCCGCTCGGCTTCTTCGGGGTGATCGCGGATGAACATCGGCAGGCTCGCCGGCAAGGTGGCGATCGTGACCGGCGGCGGCCAGGGCATCGGGCGCGCCATCGTCGAGGTGTTCGCGCGCGAGGGCGCGCAGGTGATGATCGCCACCCGCAGCGCCCCCCACGGCGAAGCGACGCTCGCGGCTGTCCGCGACGCCGGCGGCACCGCCGCGCTGTGCGTCGCCGACATCGGCAGCAAGGCCGAGGCTGAGCGGGCGGTCGCCGAGACGGCCGATCGGTTCGGTGGGCTCGACATCCTCGTGCACAACGCGGCTTCGTTTCTCGGCGGGCCTGTCGAAGCCTATGTCGAGGCGGATCTGGAGACCGTGCTGGCGGTGAACCTGAAGGCCTGCTTCCGGTTGTCGGCGGCGTGCATTCCGCATTTCCGACAGCGCGGCGCGGGTCGCCTGCTGTTCACCTCGTCCGTCACGGGTCCGCGCGTCGCGATGCCCAACACGGCCTACTACGCCGCCTCGAAGGGCGGCATCAATGCGTTCATCCGAGTCGCCGCCCTCGAGCTCGCACGCTCGGCGATCACGGTGAACGGGGTCGAGCCCGGCTTCATCCGCACGGCGGCGATGGATCTGCTCGCAAACGAGGAAGGCCAGGCCGAGATGGCGAAATACATCCCGATGGGTCACATGGGCGACCCGCAGGACATCGCCTACGCCATGCTGTATCTCGCCTCCCCGGAAGGGCGGTACGTCACCGGTCAGACGATCTGCGTGGACGGCGGCTCCACGCTGCCCGAAAGCCCGGTGTTCCTGGCGGAGCTGGAAGGCCTCCGGGGCCTGGGCAGCACCGGCTGATCGGCGCCGCATGGGTCCGCTCGCGCGGATTCGCCCGCGGCCCGGCATTGCGCTACGCTTTGATGCTGCGCCCGTCCGCCTCGAGCGGCCATTGGGCCAGATGCCCCACCCCGCGATGGAGAAAGAGGATGCTTCGTTTCGACGTGCCACAGGTCTGGTCCCAGGTGATCCGTTTCGAGGCGTTCCTGACCTTCGTGGTGTGCTGGATCGCCCTGTTCGTCTGGCCCTGGATCCTGCTCCTGCTGGTGGCGCAGGGCTTCGTCCGTGGCTTCCTCGGTCATCACCGATGTCCGCTGCACCGAACCTGGAAGCGGCTGTTCGAAGCCCGCGGCTGGGGGGGCAGGAAGGAGAACGCCGGCGCGAAGATGTTCGCGAACAAGGTGCTGTTCATCGCCAGCAGCGTGGCGGTGCTGCTGCTGGCGGCGGGCAGTCCTTTCTGGCAGGTGCCGGTCACGGCGCTGATCATCTTCTCGTTCCTGGAGTGGGCCTTCGCGTTCTGTGCGGGCTGCTGGGCCTACGGGTTCTGGTATTCCAAGTTTCCGCCCAAGGCCGGCTGACCGAACGACGGGGAAAGGCCCGATGCACGGGGAAGGCAGTCGCCAGAGCGGCCACGTCCACGGCCGCTGTGGCACGGGCCGGCGCAGCCGCAGCGTGCGCATCGTCGGGACGCCGCCGGCCAGCGGCATCCCGGGCATCCACCCACCCGTCGCGCGGGCCCCGCTCGAGGGCACAGACCGGCCCGGCGCCACCGATGGTGGTGCGTACCCGACCAGGCGGCTCGGCGGGCTCGAACGGGGGGGCACGACGAGGCCGGTACGGGCGGGCCCGCCCCGGATCGCCGAACGGCAGGCCACCCTGCTGACGATCCGGCTGAAGCGGCAGGCCCACTGCTTCCCGGGGATGTGGTCGCACCCGATCGGCACGAGGACCGTCCCGCTCGACGCCGGCGACGCCTTCCGGCAGACCGTCCTCTGAGCGCTGCCCCGCCCCTGCGGGTCCTGCCGCCGCTGGCATCGGCCGGCTTCGCGAGCATGGTGTCGATCCGCATGACCGACCCGATGCTGCCGGCGCTGGCCAGCGAGTTCGACGCGACCGTGGCGGCGGCCGCCGCGGTGATCACCGCGTTCACGCTGGCCTACGGCGTGATGACGCTGCTGTGGGGTCCGCTCGGCGACGCGCTGGGCAAGCTGCGGCTGGTGGGATGGGCAGCGCTGGCGGCCATGCTCGGCTCGCTGGCCTGCGCGATCGCGCCCTCGCTGCCCATGCTGGTACTCGCCCGACTGGTCACCGGCATGTGCTGCGCGGCGATCATCCCGCTCACGATTGCGTTCGTGGGCGACACGGTGGCCTACGAGCAGCGGCAGGCGGCGCTCGCCCGTCTGGCCACGGGAACGCTGACCGGCATGATCGCGGGCCAGGTACTGGGCGGGGTGGCGACCGACACGGTTGGCTGGCGCACCGGCTTCGTGGCGGTCGCGGTGGTGTTCGCCGGCGCGGGCGTGTCGGTGCTGCGGCTGAGGGCACAGCTGGAGCGTGCCCGGGGCCCGGCCCAGGCCCACGGCGACCCGGGCTCGCTGCTGGCCGGCTACCGGACCATCGCGCGCAGCCGCTGGGCGCGGCTGGTGCTGGCGGCCTCGCTGCTCGAGGGCGCGCTGGTCTTCGCCGCCCTCGCCTTCGTACCCACCTGGCTGCACGAGTCCGCCGGCCTGGCGCTGTCGGCAGCAGGCGGGGTGGTGGCTGCGGTCGGGGTAGGCGGACTCCTCTACGTGCTGACCGCCAAACGATGGATCGCCCGGCTCGGCCCGGCAGGCCTGGCGCGCCTGGCGGCGCTGCTGCTGGCAGGCGGGTTCGGCGCGCTGGTGGCGGCTGCCGGACTGACGCCGGGCCTGTCGACCTGGGCATTGATGGCAGCGGCCAGCGCGACGGTGGGCGCCGGCTTCTACATGCTCCACAACACGCTGCAGACGCTGGCCACGCAGCTGGCGCCGCAGGCCCGGGCCACATCGGTCGGGCTGTTCGCCATCTCGATCTTCCTCGGCCAGTCGATCGGTGTGGGCGTGATGGCCTGGCTGGGCCCGATGGTGGGCTACGGGGCGCTGATGCTGGGCAGCGGGCTGCTGCTGGGGCTGCTGGGCATCGCCGTGGGCCGAGTCCTGGCGCAGCGCGGCCCCTGACGGATCACCGCAAGGTCGGGCCGGGCATGGGCCATGCTGAAGCGGAACACTGAACGGAGGAATCCCGAATGCACGCACACACGATCCGCATCGTCGCCATCCTGGGCGGGCTGCTGCTGGCTGCAGGCTGCGCAGGCCCCCGGATGGATGGCCAGTGGACCGATCCGGCCTACACCGGCCAGACGCTGCGCGACGCCAGCGTGCTGGTGAGCTGCCGCGCGCCCGACGCCCTGCTCGCGCGGCTGTGCGAGGACCGGCTGGTGGCAGCACTGCGCGAGGAAGGCGCCCAGGCCCTGCTCGCACCCACGCCGGTGGATCCGGCCGGCGGCGCCCCGGCGGTGGCACGCGCTGCGCGCGAGGCGGGGGCCATCGCCGCGCTGAGCACCGTGGTGACCGTGGCCGGCGTGAGCCAGGCCGGGATCGGACCGACGCTGGGGATCGGCTTCGGCCGTGGCACCGGCAACGTCGGCATCGGTGGCGGCGTGTCGTTCCCGCTCGGCGGCGTGCGGACGGTGGAGTCGTACGCATCGAGCAGCACGGTGCTGGAGGCGGCCACCGGCCGCGACCTCTGGTCGGTGCGCACCGCAAGCCCCGGACGCGACGAGGCCGCCGTCCAGGTAGCGGCGCTGGCGCGCGCCACGGTGGCGGCGATGCGGCGCTCGGGGATGTTCGAGCAGCGCTGAAGCCGCCGGTCATGCGCTGCGGCGCGGCCGCGGGTCGCGCTGGGCAAGCGCCAGCAGTGCCCCCAGCGCAAGCACTGCGGCCGAAGCGGTCAGGCCAGGCCGCAGCGACCCCATCCGGTCGGCGATCCAGCCGGTTGCCACCGGCCCCGCGATCTGGCTGGCCGCGAAGGCAATCGTGAAGGTGGCCATCGCCGAGCCCCAGGCGGGCTTGGGCAGCAGGTGGCGGATCAGGCTCGACACCGCCGAGGGCGCGCTGAACATCGCTCCACCGAACAGGGCGGCCGACAGCAGCATCACCGGCGCGGACACCGAGAGCATCGGCAGCGCAGCGCCCACGGCCAGCACCGCCATCACTGCGGCCAGCGGATGCCCGCCCCGCCAGCGCTCGCACGGGCCTGCCCAGACCGCCGGCGCGATCAGGGTGGCCGCGCCGAGCACGCACCAGGTGGCGATCACCAGTCCGGTCCCGGCGCCGTTTTCGCGGACCCAGGCGATCGCGAAGGTCATGTAGCCGATATAGCCCAACCCGAAGCACACGTAGCCCAGGTATTGCGGTAGAAACGGCCTTAGCCGCCAGTCGGCGCTGCCGGGCGCGGCGCCTGGCTCGTCGATGCGCGAGGCCGCCCAGACGCTGGCCACGGTCATCGCCACGCTCGCCCAGCCCATCGCGCGCCAGGCGAGCGGCCAGGCCGCGTCGCCCTGGGCCTGCAGCAGCAGCGGAATGGCCACGCCGCACAGGATCAGCCCGGTCCCGCCGCCGGCGAAGAAGATGGCGATGGTGGTGGTGGCACGCTGCGGCTGCCCGGGGAACACGTTGCCCGACAGCGCACCGCCGCAAACGAACACCATCGCCCCGCCGATGCCCGCCACCGCCCGCGCCATCGACAGCGCGAGCGGGTCGCGCACCAGGCCGGTGACCAGCAGCGCCACCGCGGTAATCACCATGCCCGCGGCGAACAGCGCCCGATTGCCGGTACGGACCACCAGGGAGCGCGCCAGCACCGCCCCGAGCAAGTAGCCCAGCGCGTTGGCGGTGTTCAGCGCCCCGGCCTGCGACCAGTCGAGCCCGAGGTCGGCCCGCATCGAAGGCAGCACCAGCGCGTAGGCGAAGCGCGCGAACGAGTTCGACACGGTCGGGCCGAACGACAACAGGAAGGCGATCAGGAAGCCGCGGGCCATTCGATCATCCTAGCCCGGCAGGGCGGCGGTCGGCCAGCGGGTCCGCCGCGCCTCGAGCCTGCAGCCCACATCCGACCGCCGCCCACACGGTCTGCAGTCCGCCCGCCCCGCTGCCCATCCGGCCACCGCCGATCCATGTCCGCTCATCGGCCGATCCTGTGCGGTGCCGCCCGCCTGCCGAAAGCTGGTGCCTGGCTCGAGGAGTGAACCCATGTCGCACCCGAAGTACCGCCTCGTCACCCGCTCGGATTTCGACGGGCTGGTCTGTGCGGTCCTGCTCAAGGAGATGGATCTGATCGACGAGATCCTCTTCGTGCACCCGAAGGACATGCAGGACGGCAAGGTGGAGGTCACCGGCCGCGACATCACCA
>Ga0169931_10009395_pt1 | contig 14102 bp, 9 predicted proteins | sample Kivu_15m_20L_FD_129675 | JGI IMG/M metagenome (GOLD analysis project Ga0169931, IMG submission 129675) | Freshwater microbial communities from Lake Kivu, Western Province, Rwanda to study Microbial Dark Matter (Phase II) - Kivu_15m_20L... | ecosystem: Environmental > Aquatic > Freshwater > Lake ...
AAAATAAAGTTTACAAGTTTGTTCTAACAGAAGACCCCAGTTTTTTCATAAAAAACAATTTAACCAATGATAGGTGTATTGTTTCAATAAAGACACTTCACCACAAATTTGAGGAATCAATAAATGAAGTTTGTGGTGTTTCCACCAGCATTTAATAATGTTGATGGGCTTCCAAGTTTTGATTTTATACTAAAACCTAATAAATGTTGAAGACCTGTTCTTAAATCGTGAATAACAACTTTTATATCTGTTTTATCTGCTGATTTTGCTTTTAATGTATTACAATAAATTGAAGACATAAACTCTTCAATTTCTGGCAATTAAAAAACTCCATTGTCGTTATTAATTCTTGAAAATAACTGCTTTGCTATTTCTTTAAATGTTTCATTTGGTATTTTAATTTCTCTGTCGCCACCAAAAACTAAAACAACATTTTTGATAATATGATATTTAAATTTACCAGATTGTTCCTCTCTTAAAATTTTTGGGGGAATTTTGGGGAAAAACTTCCATTCTGGCACTTATAACCAAAAAAGGGTGAATAGATAATTACATTATCCTGAAAAAGACCTATTTTGAAGAACAATAACTTTAAAATATTTATCAAATGAATTTCTTCCCCTCCCCATCCTTAAAGAGCAAAAGCAGATTTTTACATCTCTTGACGAAAAGACCTCACACATTGGCAAGGTACCTGCAACCCAAGTCGAACGAATATGCTACTATTTGGCTAACAGATATAAACCTCAAAAACCCTCCGCACAATTCGGCACCTTTGCAATCCAACACCCCTAGCAATTTGACCAGCTTTGCCGAATGGACGTTTTGACCAAAGAGCAGAGACGGAAAAATATGCAGGCTATCAAGAGCGGTTCGACAAAGGACGAAGTTCTGTTGGCAAAAACTCTTTGGAAGCGTGGACATCGCTACCGCAAGAATGACAAGACTGTTTTTGGCAAGCCCGACCTGACTTTCAAGCGACACAAACTTGCCATCTTTGTTGACAGCGAATACTTTCACGGCAAAAACTGGCAGACTGAAAAACACCGCATCCAAACGAACCGTGACTTTTGGTGGACAAAGATTGAGGGCAATATGAAACGAGATAAAAAGGTAAACAATGAACTTGTTAAGACAGGGTGGAAAGTTTTACGGTTTTGGAGCAAAGAAATACGAAAAAATTTAGCATCTTGCATAGATTTAATTGAAGAAAATTTAATGTAACAAATGTCAACCTACAGTAGCATAAAAGAGAAACTAAACATCAACGTGGATAAGCACTTAAATGACGGATTTGCCCATCTGACACATTATTGGCATAACCATAAAAATGGGGTTTCTCAATACTTCAAACTGTCTGCAAAAGAATATTTGCAGCAGAAAATACTATCTATTGTTGAAGTGCCTGAACAACTTTACATTCCTTTAAAGTTTGACGTTCCTTTTCCACCCAAAGCCAGCCCAAAATTCAAATTCATTGACCTTTTTGCCGGTATTGGCGGCATTCGGTTAGCCTTTCAAAACATTGGTGGCAAATGCGTTTTCACAAGTGAATGGAATAATTTCGCAAAGAAAACTTATGAAGCGAACTTTGGCGAAGTTCCTTTTGGCGACATTACCAAAATCAGCGAGAAAGCTATTCCCAACCACGATGTATTATTGGCAGGTTTTCCGTGCCAACCTTTTTCAATAGCGGGTGTTTCAAAGAAAAATGCATTAGGTAGAAAACACGGTTTTTTGGATGAAACACAGGGAACATTGTTTTTTGATATTGCAAGAATTTTGAAACATAAAAAGCCGAAGGCTTTTATGCTGGAGAATGTCAAAAATCTTGTTTCACACGACAAAGGCAACACATTTAAAGTTATCAAAAGTACTTTGACAGAATTAGGGTACTCAATTCATTTCCAGGTTTTGGACAGCAAACATTTTGTGCCTCAACACCGTGAAAGAATAATTGTTGTCGGTTTTAGAAACGATATTTTTAAAGGAAAAGAAAATTTTCATTTTCCAAAGCTTCCAGAGCCTTCCGCCAAAATCAAGGATATTCTTGAAGTTGAAATAGAAACCAAATACACACTAACTGATAAACTTTGGAACTATTTGCAGAACTATGCTGCAAAACATAAGGCACAAGGAAACGGTTTTGGTTTTGGAATGACAGACCTTAACGGAATTTCAAGAACTATTTCCGCTCGTTATTACAAAGACGGATCAGAAATTTTGATACCGCAGGACGGCATCAATCCAAGGCGTCTTACCCCAAGAGAATGTGCAAGATTACAGGGTTTTCCTGACGAGTTCACTATTCCTGTCTCTGATAATCAGGCATACAGGCAATTTGGAAATTCTGTAACTGTTCCGTTAATTCAGGCAGTGGGAAAACAGTTAGTAAAATCATTATTAGCAATAGATGAACCTGCAAAAACTCAAAAAGTCATTCGCTGATAGTGGCTGTCAAAAAGTTTATGTAAAGAAACTGTCCCCCAACGATAATTCAAAAAATCAGGTTTATTTGGGTGGCAGTTTTGAAATTTTGAATATTCTGCCAATCGCTGAAATCAAAACTGAAGAAGCAGGAGATTGGAACAGAGAACGGTTTAAAGCATCTATAAATTTTTCATGGATTTGCAGTGACGGGAATATTTACCCAGCCCCAAACTCACAACTTATTCTTTACCCAAAATATCCAGAAGTAAGATTTTCAGGTTTTTTATCAAAGTGTCAAAATCCGCCTTCGGAGTTAATGACACAACGTTTAGCAGATAGATTATTGTTTTTAAGTGTTTCAAAAACAGGAACTGTATTAGGTTATGTTGCGTCACCAAATTCAGAAATATCACAAGAGTTTAATAAACTCAAAACGGATGAGGAAGTTGGTGTTTTAAAAGTAATTGACCTACCACAGACGATTAACAATAAAGAAAAGCTACTTGTTGAACTTTACCGTATTCATCAGCTAAATTGGATTACTTCAAAACGATTAGATAAAGACGGAAATATTTTACCTTGTATTTCTACAAATTGTGGTGGCTACACATTAGAAGCAGAGTTGGGAATTAAACCAAATGGTTATTCAGAACCAGATTATTTAGGTTGGGAGATAAAACAGTTTGGTGTAGCAAATTTTGAACGTATGAATTCTTCTGTTATTACGTTAATGACACCTGAACCAACAGACGGGATTTACAATAAAAAGGGTGTAGAAGTCTTTTTAAACCAATACGGCTACTCTGATAAAAAAGGTAGAGAAGACCGAATAAATTTTGGCGGTATTCACAAAGCAGGTATTCGCCACTCTTCCACAAATCTTGAAATGCAGTTAATTGGTTTTGATAATGAAAGTGGAAAAATCAGAAGTTCAAACGGACGAATTGCATTAGTAGATACTAAAGGTAACGAGGCAGCAGCATGGAGTTTTGCATCAATGCTGCTGCACTGGAACCGAAAACACAATCAGGCTTGCTATGTACCATCACTTGCTGACACTTCAGGAAACAGACAATACAAATATGGTGATAAAGTGATTTTAGGCACGGGTACAGACTTTATATTATTCTTAAAGCAAATGGCAATTGGAAACATCTACTACGATCCAGGAATAAAAATGGAAAATATTTCCACAAAACCACAGTTTAAAAAGCGGAGCCAATTTAGAATTAAATCGCAACATTTGAACAGCCTGTACAGGGACAGCGAGTTAGTGACATTACTCTGAAACCTACGCAAAAGCACACACATTTGTAAGCCTCACAAAAGCCGACACATAAATCCGAGCTTGCAAAAGAGTGTGCTTCTAACCATCGCTCAATGGACAGACCGAAAAAGGGGTATGCAAGTAATATTGTATTAGCTGATAGTAGCTGAAGAACATAGGCTTAATTTTTGTACTATGTCAATAAGAAATTACTTTTTTAGTTAATGAAAGGATAAATATTTTTGATGCCATTGATTTGGATGCATTAAGAATTCAAAAGATAGCAGAACATAAATTAAGCGTGGAAGATATTATTGGGGAAATTGAACCATTATCAGCAAAGGGGGGTGTAAAGATTTTAGAAGAAGCCTTGGATTTTCTATCTGAAATTCTAGAAAAGATAAACAAGACCTTTGGTATGGAATTATCAGAAGAACACAAGATAAGTGTTAGAAAAGTATCAGAACAAGTTTTTGAAAGTGATGAACTTAAAAAGGTAATGAGGGGAGATAATTCTGAACAGAATAAGAAAAAGAAAGTGGAGGAAATCTTGATTAGAACTTTGTTGGGTTATGTGAATAATCAGTTTGATTTTTATAAAAAAATGGAGAACCCCCAAATGGTCACAATTTGCTGACCAATATGATTTACAACAATTTTTACCAGAGTAATAATCTATTTTGAGAATTTACAAGGTTTAGAAAGTATTTATTTCTTGAAATAGAAGTTGCAAAATAGTCAAAAATAGAAACACCCCCATCTTTAATATTGAGGTGGGGGTATTTATTTTTAATGGGAAAATAGACAAGGATTTGGATTATTATATTAGAGAAAGAGATTTAAAAATTTAATTTAATAGATTAAACTATTGAAATACAGGTAATTAAAACACATCCTTTATATAACCTAATGATATATTCCGCACATTGGGGGGTCAATATCACCGGTACAGGGGGTCAGTATCACTGGAATATGCACATTGGACCACTTCCAACAAATTAGCATAAATAATTTCCAGGCAAATATTGATTATTCCGGAGCAAAGTGAAACACTTCTTTGAAGATGGTTGTAGCATCCATCTGGTTAATGATGCCATTGAGAACAAGATACAACCTCTGCTGGCATTGGGGAGGAAAAACTTCTTATTTGCCGGTTCCCACGAGGGAGCAAAGAGGATTGCCATGATGTTTTCTTTTTTCGCTTCTTGCAAGGAGGACAATGTCACTATACGTGGATGACGAATCCCTAAACCTGATTGGAAATCATCCTATCAATAAACTATCCGATTTACTCCCCGGTAATTTCCAGAAATTATAAAATATGTACTTGGACAGACGGATACATTATTCCTGCAATTTTAAGTGATTGAACAAAAATTCAGATAAAAAATGGTTAATTATTCAGGAAAAGGATATAGATTCGACAAACTAACCTTTGTTAGTTCAAATATTACCTAAGTTCCTAATCTTTTGTTTAACAAGTTCAAAAAATTAAGATTAATCCATTTATTCAAATACATTGATTAACAGATTATTAAATGTTAAAATTAGAGAATTAGTCATTGAAAAATAAATAAAGATCCACTACATATGGCAATAAAAAAATCTGAATTATACAGTAGCCTTTGGGCAGGTGCTGATGCACTTAGAGGCGGTATGGATGCTTCCCAATACAAAGATTATGTGTTGGTGCTTTTATTTTTGAAGTATGTAAGTGACAAAGCTGAGGCTGATCCTTATGCATTGATTGTAGTGCCACCAGGTGCTTCGTTTAAAGATGTTGCAGCACTTAAAGGTACCAAAGATATTGGGGAGCAAATCGATATTGCCATTGGTAAAATTGCCAAGGAAAACGATCTTCAAAATGTAATTGATGTTGTATCCTTTAACGATGAGGAGAAGCTGGGTAAGGGTAAAGAAATGATTGATCGTGTGAGCGAACTGGTTGCCATTTTTGAAAATCCTGCCCTTAATTTTAGTAAAAACAAAGCTGGGGGAGACGATATTTTAGGTGATGCCTACGAATTTTTAATGCGCCATTTTGCTACTGAATCAGGTAAAGCCAAAGGTCAGTTTTATACCCCTTCCGAGGTAAGTCGCATTATGGCTTTGGTAATTGGTATTAAAAAAGGTGTAAATCATAATCAATCCTTTTATGATCCCACCTCTGGCTCTGGATCACTGCTTTTAAAGGTTGCCGATGAATGTAATGGCTCTGCCTCTTTGTTCGGTCAGGAAAAAGATGTGGCAACTGCCGCTTTGGCAAAGATGAATATGATTCTTCATAACAACCCAACCGCCGAAATCAAAAAGGGTCAGAGTACCTTATCCAATCCTTTGTTTTTAAACAATCATGGCAACCTGATGACCTTTGACTATTCCGTTGCCAATCCTCCATTTTCATTAAAAAACTGGACACAAGGTTTTAATCCTCAAGAGGATGAATTTGGCAGGTTCACAGGATTTGGTATTCCCCCCGAAAAGAATGGTGATTATGCATTCCTGTTGCACATTATTGCTTCACTTAAAAGCACGGGTAAAGGAGCGGTTATTTTGCCTCATGGTGTGTTGTTCCGTGGCAATGCTGAGGCTGAAATTCGTAAGAACATCATCAAACAAGGTTTTATCAAAGGTATTATTGGTTTACCTGCTAACTTATTTTACGGCACGGGTATTCCTGCATGTATTATTGTGATTGATAAGGAGGATGCCGATAAACGCAAAGGCATTTTTATGGTGGATACCAGCAAAGGCTTTATGAAGGATGGGAACAAAAACCGTCTGCGTGACCAGGATATTCATAAAATTGTGGATGTATTCAACAAACAACTGGAAATACCCAAATACAGCCGTTTTGTTCCCAATACCGAAATAGCTGATGCCAAAAACGATTACAACTTAAACATTCCCCGTTACATTGATAGCCAGGAAGCGGAAGACATTCAGGACATAGCAGCTCATTTATTGGGTGGCATTCCTGAACGTGATGTGGATGCATTGTCACCTTATTGGGATGCATACCCTAGCCTTAAAAATGCATTGTTTACCAAAAGCAAACGAGCTGGGTATTACGATTCCAAATTGGAGAAGGATGCCATCAAGCAAACCATTTTTAACCACCCCGATTTTAAGGCATTTTCAGCCCGTATGAGCGATGTTTTTAACGCTTGGGCGAAGGAAACATCCAAAACACTTAAAGGTCTGCAAACGGGCTTTAAACCAAAAGAAATCATTCATCAAATAGCGGAGGACTTATTAAGAACCTACGAGGGCAAAGCCTTGCTGGATAGATACGATGTATACCAGCATCTGATGAATTATTGGAATGAGGTAATGCAGGATGATTTGTACCAAATAACCGAAGATGGTTGGGTGGCAAAACCATACCGCATTATGGAGAAGAACAAAAAAACGGGCAAAGAAACCGATAAAGGATGGACATGCGACTTGGTTCCTCCGAGCCTAATCATTCAGCAGTATTTTAAAACGGAGAAAGAGGCTATGGAGGCTATGGAAGCTGAAAAGGAAAGCCTAGCAGCACATTTAACCGAATTGGAAGAAGAACACAGCGGTGATGAAGGTTATTTTGCTGAGTTTGATAAGGTAAACAAAGGAACCGTTGCCAAAAGGGTGAAGGAACTGGGTAAAAGCAAAGATGCCAAGGATGAACTGGATGTGTTGAACAAATACCTGGATGTTTCGGAACAACAATCCAAATTGAATGGCGATATTAAAAAAGCCAGCGAAGCCCTGGATAAAAAAGCCTGGGAGCAATATGCCAAACTTTCAACCGATGATGTAAAACAAATGGTAGTAGATGCCAAATGGATGAGTGCCATGCAAACTGCCATTGAGGGCGAAATGGAACGCATTAGCCAGCGTTTAACTGGGCGTATTAAAGAATTGATTGAACGCTATGAAACGCCATTGCCAGCCATAGATAAAGAATTGACCGAACTGGAAAGTAAAGTAAATGCTCACCTTCAAAAAATGGGATTTGTATGGTAGTGGAGAAAGGCTATAAACAAACGGAAATTGGAGTTATTCCTGAGGATTGGGAGGTAAAACTGTTAAGTAAAATAGTATATTTTTTCAATGGTAAAGCCCATGAAAATATTATTAGTGAAAATGGTGATTTTGCTGTTATCAATTCCAAGTTTATCTCAACTAATGGAGAAGTAGTAAAATACGCATCAAGCAATTATTGCTCGTTAAACAAAAACGACATAACAATTGTGATGAGTGATATACCGAACGGTAAAGCCCTTGCAAAGTGTTATCTAGTTCCACAAACTAATAAATACACTCTAAATCAACGGATAGGTGGGCTAAGATCATTAGATGATTGTCCTCAATATCTATTCTATCAACTTAACAGAAATAAATATTTTATAAGTTTTGATAGTGGAAGTGGACAAACGAACCTAAGGAAACAAGAGGTTTTGGCTTGTCCTTTACCTATCCCACCACTCACCGAACAAACAGCCATTGCCAATGCCTTATCGGATATGGATGAGCTGATAGCCCAAACCGAAAAGCTGATAGAAAAAAAGAAAGCCATCAAACAAGGGGTTATGCAGGAATTGCTGAAACCCAAAGAGGGCTGGGTGACGAAGAAGTTGGGTGAGAGTGCACTAATATTAAGAGGTGGTTCTCCTAGACCTATTGAAGACTTTTTAACGACTGCATCGGATGGAATAAATTGGATAAAGATTGGAGATGTAGGTAAGAATGCTAAATACATTACCTCAACTGAGGAAAAAATCACTCCAGCAGGTATGTCGAGATCTAGAGTAGTTAAACCAGGAGATTTTTTGCTTTCAAATTCAATGTCATTTGGTCGACCATACATAATGCAAATTGATGGATGTATACATGACGGTTGGCTAGTAATTACTGAATATGAATCAAATTTTGATAGAGACTTTCTTTATTATGTTTTAGGATCAGAAGCTGTTTTCACCCAATATAAAAGCATGGCATCTGGCAGTAGTGTATTGAACCTGAATAAAGAAATAGTAAAGGAAGTGAATGTAATTTGTCCGATTAACTTAGATGAACAAAGGTACATTGCTGGTGTGCTTTCAGATATAGATATTGATTTGGATTTTACTGAAACCAAACTCCAAAAACTCAAACACCAAAAACAAGGCATGATGCAGGCTTTGCTCACAGGTAAAATACGATTGATATGAAGAAATATATACGCCTAATGCTTGGTGCAAAAAGTGCACATATTGATGAATGCCTCAAAGGCAATTTTATTGGTGCGGACTTCGATTTGAATCAAGATTTGAGCAAACACTTATTCGAAAACTGGAGAGACTTTAACAAGAAGTTTATTCCCGTTTGGTTGGAGAATCACCCCGAAAAAAGCAAGGTGTCAGCAGGCTTGGCTTGTGGAGCTTTATGGACAGTAGCCAAAGGTTTGAAGCGTGGAGATATCATTATTTCACCTGATGGTTCGGGCAAATACCACATTGCTGAGGTATTGGATGAATACAGCTACCATCCAGGTCAAATATTACCACACAGACGAACCGTAAGATGGTATGAACAGACCATTGAACGTGCTGAAATGTCGGATGCTTTAAGAAACAGCACAGGATCCATTGGAACCACTTCAGAAATCACCAATTATGCAACCGAATTGGAGGAACTTATTGGTGGTAAAAAGCCATCCGTAATTGTATCAACAGATGAAACCATTGAAGATCCAACAGTATTTGCCTTAGAAAAGCACCTGGAAGATTTTTTGGTTGCCAACTGGAAACAAACCGAACTGGGCAAAAACTATAACATATACGAAGAAGGTGGCGATTTGATTGGTAAACAATACCCAACCGATACAGGGTTCATCGACATACTTGCCATTAGCAAGGATAAAAAGGAGTTGCTCATTGTTGAGCTTAAAAAAGGTAGAGCAAGCGATAATGTGGTGGGGCAAATTCAACGTTATATGGGTTATGTATTGGAAGAGCTTGCAGAAAACGGTCAAACGGTAAAAGGAATCATCATTGCTTTAGAAGACGACAACCGCATACGCAGAGCATTAGCTGTTGCTCCCAACATTGAGTTTTACAGATATGAGGTTAGCTTCAAATTGTTTAAAGCATGAGAAATGAACGCGTCACCCACAACCGAGTGGTTCAATTGCTGGTGGAACAATTAAATTATACCTACCTGGGCAACCTTCATGATCAGGAAAATAGCAATATCCGTGATAAAGATGTAAAGGATTGGTTATCTAAGACAGGATATTCCGAAGCAGTAATAGGTAAAGCTTTATTAGATTTTAAAAGAACTGCCGCCTTAAATCCAAGTGATGATTTATACCCTGTAAACCGAGATGTTTATTATAAACTCCGTTATGGTGTCAAAGTAAAGGATAATGTATCGGATTTAGTTCAAACGGTTTGGTTGATCGATTGGAAAAATCCACAACGCAATCATTTTGCCGTTGCAGAAGAGGTTACAATAAAAGGCGAAAACACCAAACGACCTGATATTGTATTGTATGTTAACGGTATCGCATTAGGTGTATTGGAACTTAAACGTTCTGGCGTGTCTGCATCAGAGGGTATTCGTCAAAATTTAGACAACCAACAACACCGGTTTATTAAACCGTTTTTCTCTACTATTCAAACGGTATTGGCTGGTAATGATAGCCAAGGTTTATTTTACGGCACTACCAAAACCTCTGAAAAGTTTTTCCTAAAATGGAAAGAAGATAATTACAACTATAATCCCAATATAAATATTTTAGACCAACACCTACTTCAATTTTGCGCCAAAAATCGCTTATTGGAGTTTATTCACGATTATGTCGTGTTTGATGCTGGTATAAAAAAGTTATGCCGTCCAAATCAATTCTTTGGGGTTAAAGCTGCACAACAGTTTATACAAAAGCGTGAAGGTGGTATTATATGGCATACTCAGGGTTCAGGCAAATCGCTAACAATGGTTTGGCTTGCAAAATGGATAAGGGAAAACCAAACAAATGCGCGTTTACTTATAATTACTGATAGAACCGAACTGGACGAACAAATTGAGAAAGTATTTAAGGGTGTAGATGAACAAATTTATCGTACAAAAAGCGGACAAGATCTTTTGGATAAACTGAATGGCACAACGCCATGGTTGTTGTGTTCACTTATCCATAAATTTGGTGGGAATGATGAAAATGATAAGGATGATTTTATCAAAGACATCAAAAAGCCAGCGGATTTTGAGCCTAAGGGTAACTTGTTTGTTTTTATCGACGAATGTCATAGAACACAAAGTGGTGAGCTTCATAAAGCCATGAAAGACCTTTTACCAGATACTTTGTTCGTTGGATTTACCGGAACACCTTTACTTAAAACAGATAAGAAGAAGTCTATTGAGATTTTTGGCAGATATATCCATACTTACAAATTTAATGAAGCCCTAAAAGACGGTGTGGTTTTGGATTTATTATATGAGGCACGTGATGTGGATCAAAAAATAACTGACCAAAAAGGAATAGATGAATGGTTTGATACTGTAACCAGAGGCATGAATGATTTACCCAAAGCGGAATTAAAACAGAAATGGGGCACCATGCAAAAAATTCTAAGCACCAAAGACCGGTTACAAAAGATTGCTTTTGACATTATTAAAGATTTTAGGGTAAAGCCGAGGTTAATGGATGGCAGAGGAAATGCCATTTTAGTTACCAAAAGTATTTACGAGGCATGCAGATACTTTGAGATATTTAATACGTTCGGATTTAAAAAATGTGCCATTGTTACCAGTTTTGAACCCTCAACTGCTAGCATAAAAGGGGAAACAACTGGCGAAGGAGAAACAGAAAAAATCGATCAATACGACATTTATCAAAAAATGCTCAATGGCAAAGACCGCGCGCAATTTGAAAAAGATGTTAAAAAACAATTTATTGATGAGCCAGCCAACATGCAACTATTGATTGTGGTAGATAAATTGCTTACAGGGTTCGATGCGCCGAGCTGTACTTACTTATATATTGATAAAGAAATGCGTGACCACGGTCTTTTCCAAGCAATTTGTCGGGTAAATCGTACAGAAAAGGAAGACAAAGAGTTTGGATATATTGTTGATTACAAAAACCTGTTCAACAGCTTAAATCAATCCATAGCTGATTACACCTCCGATGCATTCGATGATTTTGAAGAGGAAGATGTGAAGGGTTTATTAGTTGACCGTTTAACGAAAGCAAAAGAACAGTTGGAGGATGCCTTGGAAACTGTTTATGAGTTAACCAAAAACGTTGAACCACCGAAAGAAATTGAGCAATACATAAAGTTCTTCTGTGGCAACACGGAAGACAAGGATGCTCTAAAAGCTAATGAGGAAACTAGATTAACCTTTTATAAAGCAGTTGTGGCGTTAATTAGAGCTTACAACAACATTGCTCCTGAGATGAACGAAGCGGGTTATAACCAAGTTGAAGCAAATAGCATAAAAACAAAGGTAGATTATTACGTGGAGCTTCGTAATGTAATTAAAACAGCTAGTGGAGAGTATATAGATTTAAAACAATATGAACCCGACATGAGACAGCTATTGGATATGTATCTTAGTGCTGATCCTAGCAGGACCATATCTAATTTTGGTGATGCCAGCTTGCTACAAATTATCGTAGAGGAAGGCATAAGTGCTGCCACAGATAAATTACCATCGGGTATTAAAAGAAGTAAAGAAGCAGTTGCTGAAACGTTGGAAGCGAACATGCGCAAGGTAATCACCCAAGAGATGCCTATTAACCCCGTGTATTATGAACGCATGAGTATATTGCTCCAAGAATTAATACAGCAACGTAAAAATGGTGCTATCAATTACGAGCAATTTTTAAAAAAGTTTGAGGAGATGGCTAAAAAGGTCAAACCTGAAAACAAACAGAGCCAATACCCTCCAAACATCAATTCACCAGCCAAACAAGCTATTTATGAAATTTTGAAAGACGAAAAAATCACACTAGAAGTGGAAGCTGATGTGGGTCGCAATGTTGAGGAAAGTTGGATAGGCAACACCTTAAAGGAGCGAAAGATTAAACACGCTATAAACCGACATGTGGATGATCCGAAAATAGCAGAAATGATTTTGGAAGTGATAAAAAATCAGAAGGAGTATAGATAATGGTAGTAGCAGGCATAGATGTAGAGTTGATTCAGAAAGACATTAAGAACCTTCATTTGGCAGTATATCCTCCAAACGGAAGAGTGCGTCTTGCAGCTCCAATAGATGTAAACGAAAAAACATTGGAGCTTTACGTGACTTCTAAACTTCCATGGATTCGCATGCAACAAAGAAAGTTTGCAAAAATTAACAGAGAATCACCAAGACAGTATGTTAATAGAGAATCACACTATTTTTTGGGGAAACGATATTTGTTGAGAGTGAACGAAGTTGACCATCCGTTTTTTTACCCCAAAGTTGAGATTAAAACCAAAACATATATTGATTTATATGTCAAAGAAAATTATACCACCGAACAAAAGGCTGATCTTATGAAAGAGTGGCAGCGTTCCGAATTAAAAAGTATTTTGTTCGAGCTTGTGCCTAAATGGGAAAAGTTACTTGGAGTAAAATCTAACCTCATTAAAGTAAGAACTATGAGGACTAAATGGGGATCCTGTAACACCGACAATAAAAATATTCTTTTTAATATTGAACTGGCCAAAAAGCCCATTGAGTGCATAGAATACGTGGTGGTGCATGAGCTTTTACACCTAATTGTTAGGAATCATAATGATATTTTTACCGCTCTTCTAAATAAGCATATACCGAATTGGAAATTTATTAGAGAAAGCTTGAATTTATAGTGGTTTTTTAGGTATTTGCCATAATTTTAAGTTTTACAGTTAAGCAATAATAAATAACCCAATAGCTTCCTACTTAAATTAAAACATTTATTCAGTTAAGTGTTAGGTTGTTTTTAAAAATTCAGCAAGTGCAAGTAAACCAAATATCAAAAGTATTCCCCAACCTATACCTTCGGCAATATTGTCAAGACAACCTCGTGGTTTACTTCCTCCGTTATTTGTATCCGTCTGTCTAAGTACCTATTTTTTGATAAAAAAGATCTTTTTAGCTTTAGGGCAAAAAAATGAGACAAGTTTATACAGAAAGTCAGCGACGGAAATTTGTAGTGGATTACGAGAAATCTTTTTTATCTGTAAGGGACTATTGTCAGTCAAGAAACATATCTACCTGCCTTTACTATCACTGGAAGAAGCGCTTCGAGCAAGAGGTCAATTGTTGAGCCGGATATCCTTTTACCTCAATTCCGACAGATTATTAAGCCCGCTCAGGTTTCAGGTTTATCTATGACCCTTCCCAATGGGATCAGGATTGGTTTAGATGGCATGAGTATGGAAGACTTGAGTAGCTTATTGGTTAACAT
>Ga0169931_10009396_pt1 | contig 14102 bp, 9 predicted proteins | sample Kivu_15m_20L_FD_129675 | JGI IMG/M metagenome (GOLD analysis project Ga0169931, IMG submission 129675) | Freshwater microbial communities from Lake Kivu, Western Province, Rwanda to study Microbial Dark Matter (Phase II) - Kivu_15m_20L... | ecosystem: Environmental > Aquatic > Freshwater > Lake ...
CGAGATCGAAGACGACATCATCACCGAAGAATACGAAAACGTCATTCCTGGCGATCATCCTCCGTCGAGAACTTCAATATCCAGCCAGATTGCTAGATAAATTCTCCACGACAGGACTCCTAGAGTACATACACGTATGCACGAGTATTACATACTTTCTTCACCGGCACGACGAAGCACGAAGCCACGAAGCCCGCGCCGGTGAAACATTACACCAACACCAACCCACCCCAACTACTTTTCGTTTTTACTGTCATATAATTCCTTCATTCATCATTCAGATTGAATGCATATTTGAATCAGATTCAAGGTCGTTCAAAGTTTTATAAGTACACCGAGGAGATCCAACAGAAAATAAAGGAGTATATCCCAACACAGGTTTGTGCATACTTACATGTAGTCCACAAACAATTTTTCTTTGTCTTTTGTTATTTTATCATCCATTTGTATGTATACAATATAAAGCTACTGAAATAATCGAAAAGAAGAATACAACATGACCACGAGCGAAACTATACCATACACTCATGTGAGATTTGAAACAAGTATGGTAAGATTGAAAAAGATTTCTAAAGATTGAAAAAGATTTCTAAACACAATAGATCTAAACGAAAACAAAAAACATTATCTTTATTGCAAATGGGACATTACTTTACAATCATTCTTTCTTAAATAAAAATATAGGGAGTGTTTGTAATTGAGTTATATTATCGGCATACTCCAAAAACATGTTATAATATAGCAGCATTAGCTGCATCTGGATACTATGATAATACAATTTTTCATAGAATTATAAGAGATTTTATGGTACAAGGTGGAGATCCAACTGCAACTGGTCGAGGGTACGTATATGCATTTATATATATATATAGATATATATATATAACCCATCGGGAATGGATGCACATAGAACCTCATGAACTTCATTTTGTTTTCTCTTCCTTCCTAAGAGGGGAAAGTATATATGGGGGAACCTTTAATGATGAAATAACACGAAATTTAAAACATACGGGGGCTGGAGTAGTTTCCATGGCCAATGCAGGTCCGAATACAAATACATCACAATTCTTTGTTACCCTAAGCCCTACACCATTCTTAGATGGCAAACATACAATCTTTGGACGGATTTATTCAGGTATGGGTGTGATTCAAAGAATGGGGTTAGTACCAACAGATACAGAGGATAAATCGAAGATACCCGTTGTCATACATAGAGCTACTCCCTTTCAGGGGCCACCTATGGATGAAGACGATGATGTATCCAGTTCTTTTCCATATCAATCGTATGAATCCAAAGTATCACAAATTACTTCTAGTGAATAGGTAACATATTAGATTACTCTTATTTGTAACAATCAGAATAAGAGACGTAATGAATAAACTTTTGGATGGCTTGTCGATCCTTGCCTTTACCTTTTGTTCACATGTCTATGGTTTGAATTCATGGATTGCCAATAACACTCTGTACATACGTAGAGTTTTGTGTACATCTACAATTACTACAGAAGTAGTACGTAAGTGAACCCCTGAAACTAAAGTGACAACCATCATGGATTAAAATTAACATTGAATTATTTAGTTGAGCTTTTGGGCTTCTGAAACCCAACAACCATCCCGGGTGATTGAATGCGTTCGTTTCCGATTGCACTCTACATATCATGTGTAGTTTATGGGAGCTCGAGAATGGTTATTCATGTCCTAGCCAAAAATACCGAAGAAAGCGTTTCTTTCCTCGATCAGCTTCTATCTATCGGTGATCAAGAGCTCTCTACTGGTGACGCTTTACGAGCTATAGAATACTACGAAAAAGGCGTAAAGTACATCTCCTCATCTCCCGAATCACTAGTATCCTCTCTGTCACTCTACACCAATTTAGGGACAGCGTACTCAACATTAGGTAGTGAAGAAAATGCTCTAGCTGCGTATCAGGAAGCGCTCAACTTACATTCAATCGGCATTCATAATATACAAAAGTATGAGACTAAGAAGATGGTAAATGATTTGGCTGCGCAAGCTTCGTTTTATCAAGGTATGATCTATCAGGACTCTGGAGAAGTACAGAAAGCTGTAGAGTCATATCAGTACGCATTCAACTTGGATCCTTTAAATTGGGCGTCAATGGCGAATCTCGGCTCTGTCCTACAAGACAAGCTGAAGAAATACTCGGAAGCTCTGCAGGTATATCAAAAGGCCTATGAAATTTTAACAGTATCAAAAACAGAGCCTACTGATCTTCCCACTCAAGAAGATATGCCCCTTATATTATCAAATCTTCAATATTATATTGGTTTGTGTATAACATACGCAGAGAAACAAAAATGTGTCATGGAAGACAATCCAAACAAAGAAGTTCCTTGTTCAGAGATGGCAGCCCATGCATTCGACCGTGCTATCAAACTGAATCCTGATAATGAAGCTGCCCAGCATATGTTGGCAGCTGTCACAGCCGATGCAACATTCTTACGAGCATCAAACACTTATGTCAAACAATTATTTGAAGATTATGCAGAAAAGTAAGTTTAATTGTAAAATACAAATGATGATTTAAGGCATATTTACTGATCCCGGTCATAGCTTTGAACATTCCTTAGTCAATGAACTCGGCTACAACGGCTATGAACGTCTACGACTGGCATTCAATACGGTTTTTGGCGGAATCGAAAAGGTCCCGATATTTGAGAGAGTAGTCGACGCGGGATGTGGAACTGGTCTAGCTGGAGCCCAGTTCCGGAATGTAAGCCAGTACCTTATTGGGGCCGATCTCAGCCCTTCTATAATCGAGGAGGCGAGGAAAACAAGACCTTATCTTTACAACGAAACAAAAGTTGGTGACGTTACGGAGACATTCATTTCTATGAATGATTCTATATCACTTATTATTGCCGCGGATTCATACATTTACTTTGGTGATTTAGTCCCATTGTTTTCATCGATGGAGAAAGGTTTGATTACTGGAGGCTTCGTCGCTTTTACGTTAGAAAATGTATCTCAGGATAATGAAAAGAGGTCAGTTTCGTGGTGTGTTCAGTTGAATGCGATTAAATCTCAAGGTTTTCCCTTCTGATATATATTTTGCATGCAGTTTATCAATAAGTAAATCAGACTGGAAATGGCAGCTGACTCCCAGTGGTCGATTCGCTCATCGAAAGGAATACGTTGAACGAGTAGGCAAAGAACATTCATTAGAGACGATTCATTATGAACCCATGGAGGATTTTCGCCGTGAGGGTGCCGCATACGTTCGAGGTCATATATTTATCATGAAAAAAGAATTAGAACATTCGAATGAATTATAATTTCTTATTTTAAAACGATTTCCGGAAAATAGCCAAGAAAGATAGATGACCCAATTACTTCTTCCAAGAGCTATTACATATAATCATGGGATGTGATCATGGTACCTTGTAAGGTTCAAGTTCGTCTTGAAGTTGCCTCTCCTTTCACAGGTGTAAAATAAGGGTGAGCTTGAGCCTCTTTTGCTGACAGTCGCTCTTGATGATCATATCTAATAAAGCAACAATTGTGTTAGGAATAGTGGTGTTGGATAAAAACGTAAATCTAAAATTTAGTAACGTAATAACGTACCTCAAAAGCTTGGAAACAAAATCAATAGCCTCATCTGAAACAAGATGTTGGTTTTCTGGAGTAATAAATTTCTGCCATGGTTTCTTCGAATGACGACCAAGAATTCCATCAAAATGAGGATCTAACTCCAAATCGTATGTATCCAGGTATTGAAACAATTCCTCAGTTCCGAGTACCTTGGCAATTTTCACCAATTGATCGTAATTATCATGACCATGGAAAAATGGTTCCTTACGAAATATCATTCCAGCAAACATACAGCCAAGACTCCACATATCAAGAGAATAATCATATTCTTGCAAATCCACCAAAAGCTCAGGACCTTTAAAGTAGCGTGATGCAACACGGACATTATATTCTCGTCCAGGATGATAAAATTCAGCTAATCCCCAATCAATGAGACGAAGCTGTCGCTTTTCATGATCAATCATCACGTTGTGGGGTTTGACATCACGATGCATAACTCCGTTGGAATGACAGTAATCTAAAGCCTTGAGTAACTCGAAAATATAAAAACGAATGTCATGGTCTGTAAGCGTAGGATATAACACTTTGAAGTCTGTATTATTTACATGTTCAAAGACTAAGGATGGAGTTTTACTTTGAGGATCCCGAACAACATCAAGAAGTTGAATGATATTGGTTCCACCACACATGTTTTGCAGAATTTTAATTTCTCGCTTAATTTTCTTCTTCTTTACAGGCTTCAAGATTTTAATAACACACTTTGTATTATTTTTTACGTTGGCACCTTCAAAGACCTGTGGTATTATAGTACAGAATATGAGTTTTTTGTGTTGTTCTGTGAGACATTCGTCTAGATGTAAAACGCAGGTGTAGGGTTGCAGGGCGAGAACAAATAAAATCCTTACCTCACTATATTTTCCACGTCCAATTTTGCGAATAACTTCATAATCCTCTTGGTCACCCCAATTTACAGTGAGAGCTTCATAGTCCCAGTATTCTCTCGGACGATGAACATTGACGTCAGGGTAATAGCTAGGAACGAAGGTCGGGGTGCAGGCATACGTGATATAAGAGCGAGATCTTTCCATTAAAAGTTCTAGAGATATTAAGTTCCTTACCGTGATCGGCTCATTCTCGATTCAACCTAGTTGGTCGGATAGAATAGAAAGAAAGGATGATAGGAACACAACCTTGCTACTAGAGAGATGGTTGACTAGGCGCGTTTCGTTTGTTGTTTGTTTGGCCACATACAGCCAGCAGCGCAGAGGCGGAGTTGCTCTACATCCTGTATGTATGTACGGCAAGAGTACTGTACATACGTACATACTACATACCACGGCATATTACATAGGAAACCACACTCGTGCTGTAAATTGACAGTCGGCACACACCACACAGATGCTGGATGCTGGAATCGAAGGGAAAGCCTGACGACGAGACGAGAGATGATGACTTTATCGCTATTGCTTGGTTGCGGTTGAGCTACGATGCAGCTGATGGATATCTCCGGCTCAAGCTTGATAGTGGGATTAGCAGATCATGCATTTGTTCTTACATCGCAGCAGAATCCAAAGCAGACGTTAGTTATTGAGCTACTTGCTTCTAAATCAGAAATTACAGACAACGTCAATGAGGACGATTGTAAGAAAGCACAACGTGCTAGGAAAAGAGTAACAGGAGAGGATAATGATGATGAAGGAAGTGGTCAAGATGACAATGATGACGAAGACGCCTCGTCAAATGGAAAGATTCTAGTCGTAGCTCTTTCTCGCTCTACTCATGACGGAACGATGCTTTGCGCAGTAGCAAGAGCTGATAAGAGTGTTTCATTATACCAGTGCGTCATAAATGAAGTCATGGAGGGCTCTCAGCTCATTAAAATTCTACCCTACATGGTTCATCGGGCCTCAAAGCGAATCTCATCCATCATTTTCTCCCAGTTTCCGTCACAGACAGCTGATACTACCATCCTTCTCGTGGGTGATGCATTGGGCGATGTTTTTGCGTTCCCTGTATCTAAGGAATGTCCACCTGGAATTCGTCGGCACTTGCTTGGACATACCGCGTCTGTCATTACATCTATCCGAGTTATAGCTCCGTCTGCAAGAAGGAACATGCAAATACTTTCAGCTGATAGAGATGAAAAAATTCGTATCTCCTCCTTTCCAGATGCGTATAAAATTGATGGATATTTACTAGGACACGAGGAATTCATTTCCGATATGGATGTTAAAATTGTATCTACATTGGGGAAAGAATATATTTTGTGCGTATCGTGCAGTGGTGATATGACTCTACGCCTATGGGACGTCAATGATTTCTCGGAGATTTCGACTTTGATCCCTCGTAACGGAAACACTAAACTAGAAAGAGAGGACGAACTCAATATTGATGACGGCGGACGGCTTGTTCCTTTCAAACTAAGCATGAACGTATCGGTGTCACTGCTAGCAGTTATATACGAAGATGCTAATCATGTAGATATTGTTCGTATCGTCGGTCCTTGGAATAGTGACTGTTTACAAACGTCCATGAATAAAATTCAGAGCATTTCATGCAAATACCGGCCAATAGGAGTGAATTTTCAAAATGATAATACTCTTTTCGTGCTGATGCAAGGGTCAGGCTTTCTTGCGCGGTACGATCTTTTGATGGACGATACTGTAATTGATGTGGTGTCGATCGAAGATTGTAGTCTTTGTCATGCATTGCGTCATAATGTTGAAAATCAAATTATTTCATTTCCGTCAACGATTAGCGATATGCGCAAACTGAATAGAAAGATTCCAAGGACAGAAAAGCATCGCACTCCAGGTCAACAGCTACCAGAACGCGTTAAACTTTTAAAACAAAAAGGTGCTCGTCGAAAGAGGAAGTTTCGAGATAAATGAAGATAGAAAATTCATAATAAATCTCATTGATTCGCTATTTTTGAATTTATAATTATTATCCAGTATTCGGCTGAGAAACGCCAGGCCCTTGCGCAACTGCAACATCTGTTTTCACGTCATTGTATTCCCTTAAGAAAAAACGCCGACTCTTAAGATCCCATGGACGACGAGCTGGCGGCTCATGACCAGCCACAAATCCAACTAGATTTAAAGAGTTAAATTGCCAAATACTTCCCTCGCGACCACCAGAACCACTATCATCCCAAACTTTCAGAACAGAATTACTTTCCGATAGCCAGTTCTTGGTCACGCAGCGCATACAACGAACGTCAGGAGGAGTATCGGTTGTCGATCCTACGTAGCCCAAGGCAGCAAATTCTTCACTCGGTGGAATCGGTTCCCAGGCATAAAATGGATTTCCCCCATGCGTGAAGCTCCAGGCCATTCGGAAACGAGCGGGGCGGGGCATGAACGTATCCAAGATCAGCGGCAACCAATTGCTTCCACCGACGAAGCTTCCCTGAGTATCGGTGATTTCCAACGTCAGTCGTGGCTTGTTATCACGATTTGGATTTTCGAAACCAGTGCCTATGTAATGACCAAGGGAAACGTAGGCTCGATTCGCTCTCAGTGCACCTGTTCCAACTACAGGCGCCCATACGCTACCTTTCAACCTACTCATACTTCCTTGGCTCGTCCAAATCAAAGTGAATTTGGTGACTTCCTTTACCTTCACCTTGATCCCAGCAAGAATTTGTGCGGGTATTTTAACTGTTCCTTTGAAAGCACCTGCTATCGATGGTTCAGGACCAGGTAAAGCGGCTAGGTCTCCAGTGAAGTCACCCACGGGACCCATGGCACCGTCATCTTCCCAATCGACGGCACTCTTGAATTCTTCCAAGTTGACAAAGCCATCTTTATCCTTGTCAAGTTCATTCATCAAATCGTTGACCAGCGTGCTCTCTTGATTCATTCCAAGACGTTCTAGACCCCGCTTTAATTCTCCGTACGAAAGGAGAGAATCTCTGTCGAGATCAAATAACGCGAATGCGTCCCTAGCGTACATCCCTCGAGACTTGAGCAGTGCAGTAACTCTACCCTTGGCTATTTGATATTGTAGCATGTGATGCTCGTCTTCGGTCACAAAGACCTTTTGCAACGATGTGCTTGCTGGATCAATTTCTTTTCGCCGCCTGTTACTGCGAACCTCAAGATAGAAATCCAAACGATTCTTACACGAATTATTCTGCAATGCTCGCAACAGTAAGCTGATTTCTCGGGGAGTAAAATTGATTGCATTGTCCAGGAAACGGAAACAGGCTCTACTTGTCCAATCTTGATTTGGAATTCCAGGATCATAGTATGTGCTTGCATCAAGGAGTGTCCTTTCAGTTCGGAGCGCTACGATCGTGTCTCTATCAGGGAAAAAGGATTGACCTTGCTTATTATGAATTACAGCACGCATGCATGCAGCCTCTGCTAACGACAGTGCTACGTAATGACGATTGGCCTGAATCCTGAAATGCATACGCTCCGATAGTATTCTTTTGAAATCGTCAAACCCAATTTTTCCACTTGGACGATTTCGGATCGAAGCCATTAGCTTCTCGCCCTCATCACCTTCAAGATCAATATCCACAGCTTTAAGAACTTCTCTTACTTCTGCAACAGATATTTCTCCCTCTTGAAAAGCATTTTTAACGTTCCTCTCTTGCACCTTTGATAAAGATTTACCGACGTCAGAAATCTCGACCAACGATGACTTGGAAGGGGAAAAGTCCATAATAATGATAATGTTCTTAAGACGTCGATGAGTTTTCAAGTTCCAGCCTTTCTGGTAGTAGTTATTTGATATAAAGAGATAATTCGGAAGATCCATAGAAACACCTTTCGACAGAGTGAAGTTCTTCACAGAGAAATCCTTTGCAGGGTAAAAGTAATTCTCCCAGCTTTTAACACTAGCAAGAGAAGGATCAGCCTCTCCGAATGCAAAGGAGATTTCATTTTTACTTGAAGCTTGCTTAAATTTAGCAAGGCAAAGGACAGGCCATGGGTCTGGATTCTCGCCGTCTCGAGAATATTTTTTTTTCTTAGGTTCTTCGATTACCACTTCTTCTTCCTATAACATGGGGAATCAATTATATATTGCTTCATCTCAAAGAAGACAGATTGCCTATAAAATTGACTTTGCTTACCTCTTCTTCCTCCTTCAATCATGGCAGCGTTCGAAAATAACAGATTCAGTTTCGAGGAAAAAATATTTTAAATATAAAATTGTGTCGATTGATTACTTACCTCTTCTTCTTCCTGTAAAAAGAGTCAGAGATATAGGATTGAATTAGAATGAAGCCTAAAAATTTTCACAAGCGATGATGTACCTCCATTTAGCTTAGCTTACCTCCTCTTCTTCTTCCTCTTCCTCCTCTTGCAACACTTCTTCCTCAACAACTTCTTCTCTCTGAATTTCAGCATTCCGTTCGGCTTCATCTTCTTCAATCATCTGTTCTCGTTTAGCTAGATTCTCAGAATTCATCAAAACAAGGATGATTTTGTCTACTATGGCTTGATCATAGTCCCCTTTCAGAAACTCACGGTGGCGATCGATGTTGTTCTGAATCGTTTCCGAAAGTTGCCGCTGTGTCGGAACGTTGTTGGATATTGATGTGTCGATACGTTCTCCAAGAATATCTAGGCATCGTTGAATTTTCGGAATCCCAACGGTAACTCTGTTGGTATCTGCAGGAGCTTGGTACACAGATTTTATATCGTTGATGTTATCTCCAAAGAGTTTCGATTCACTTCCTTCAAACGATGCCCACACACTGGCAGATACTTCGCTGGCTTTTTGATTCGCGGTAGCAGCTGCTTGAGAAAGAAATTCCTTCGCTCTATCCGCGAAAGCCAGTTGCGTTAATTCTCTATACGACTCTTTCAAAATTTCAAACGCTCGTTTTCGGAAAACATTATCTATGCTCTGATGACACAGAACTTTGAATTGCATATTTTCTGATCTCATCCCATTAACTACTAACCACGCAGCGGTATCCACCAAAAGTTGTGTACCGGGGATTAGGTTTACATAGGTCGTAGTTTGAACAGGAGGGGCAAATGAAAGAGATAGAAGGTCATCATTCGATCCAGGATTCATCGAGACTGGTTGCTGGATAGAATTTGATACAAATTGCGGGGTGCATCTTCTTCTCTGTTCACCGATCAGTTGCATCACTTCAGGTATGATAAAAAGTTCAATCGTTTGACCTTTACCGATTCCACGCATTCGGAAAGCGCCTTGAGCATAGTCTCGGAATGTCATATCCTTGCCTAAAGTGAGAACTGCTCGTGCGTCAATCATTTGGTGTATATCCATTCCGCTAAAATAGAACATAATACATTTTGAGCCGTTCGTGATGATTCTTCAAAGGAATAAAACATATTTACACTTACGTTGTGTGAATTTGGTCATAAAAGGTAAAGCGCCGATGAGTGGGGATGCCTGATTGGTTCATCCTAACTACGTTCATACCGTGCCGTAAGAGAATCATCTGACGATCTTTGTGATCAAGGAATACCACACCGTCAAACTGAGCAGGTAAACCATGTGAAAGAAGGTATTTCGCCACCTCGTAGTTACTCATACCAGTGATTAACGCCCCAGTGTCTATCAAGCAATGGAAGGGGGGATTGTTGGTTGCTATGTCGTCAAGAATCTTGGTAACGGTCCAATCTGAGCTGAGTAAGCGACTTGCAACGATGGAGTCGCTCGTAAGGTAATTGATAATTTGACCGTCTACACCTTCATCGAACTGACATTTTCCGAGTTCCTCTGGCAGTAAATCACTTGGTGTCCCACTGAAACCGACCCTACGACCAAACATCATATCGCCACCAAGGTCTTGCCCTGAAGTACTTATCTTTTCTAAATGATGTTCCAACACAAGAGGAAAAACGAAAGTGTCCAGATAGTATTCAACGACCTGAGGCAGCTTACGTAGGAGATTGAAGGTTACAGACATATGCTGCTCATCTCTTAAATCAAGGAGGTGAATTGGCCATATTTCGTCAGCCCGGCGTCCACCTGCGATGAAAGGCTTCGACAAAAATTCCTCTGTGGAAACTTCCTGAATTTCAATTGGCTCAGAGGATTCGGTGTCCTTTGAACTTTCTTTTTTCGGGTCTTCCTTGAGTCCCCGAACCTTTGCACCTGCCTCTTCGACCCAATATACCCATCGCATATAGGACGGGCGCTTATGAATGGGGCCTACTTCTGATTCAAGTTGCTCTCGAAGTTCCTCTAAGACGTTCATAAAATCACTCATTCGTAAACCTTCATATCGATAAGCCAATAATGATAGGCCGATAACAATATCAGGATGTGCAAATTGACTTGCTTGGCTGGGTACATCTTTCCCAACGAATGGTACCGCGGCCAATTGTCTTGTAAGCGAAATGTTGGGATCGTTCTCCATAAATTGCTTTAATTCAGTCTTAGACAGAAGACCAAAAGTAACACGATTTATCTTGGAGAGGACATGCGGTATCAAAGTCCGGAGTAAATCATGACCGAGATTTATCATCCTCATAAAATCGTCACTCAAAGCTACAGAACAGGCTTGAGCCGCTTGACGGTCCTTTGTCGGCCCATTCACAAGGTACGATATTAAATGTCGATCATCAACTGTTGGCAGCCTCTTACTTCGCAAATACAACAGCATCCAACGAGCCATAAGCTGCTTCAGTTCGTCATGGTAAAATTTTCTTTCAAGTAAGACAAGATGAGGTGTTTTCTGAATCATCTTTTTAGATATGCCTCGATTGATTGCTGCCGTTATCTGATCAAGGATGATAATAGCCTCACGACTGTCACGGAATCCCACTGTCATCTTCTTGTCAGTAGCGTAAAATATTGCGTCTAAAAGGTGCCATTGTATTTGCCACCGAAGCCCCATGCCTAGTTTGGATTTAGTGAAATCGATCATTTCGCGATTTCCTATGGGCCAGTTTAATTCACTTTTTAATGGATGAAGGAGTAAATCAACCTCATCAAGCAAAAGGACTCCAGCTTTAAATAGTTTCAGAATTTCAACGCAGTAATAGACATCCTCAGGGTTGACCTTAAGCTCTTTTATTATTTGTGAATCTTTTGCTCGCCGAGCCGCTTTTGACAAAGAGAAAAAGGAAGGCCTAGTTCTTTTCGCTGCTGATTTCGCCGCTTCGAGCTGTCGTAACATTTCGATGAGCTTTAGCATAAGAGATTTCACAGAGGTTGGAGTCGCGCAAATGATTGCTCTGCTATCTTTGGCTTTTACCAGCTTCATATATAAATCTTTGGTAATTGCAGAGCTTCGATCAAACGAAAATGTGAAGATCGCTTTACGAACCACAGCCGAAAATTTCTCTCTCATAACTCCGCGGGAAAATTCTAGGAGAGCGTGAGGAACTACCTGAGTGACAAGAGATTTACCATCGGCAAGCATCAATGCAAGCAAAGGTGCGACGACAGTGGTCTTTCCAGCACCCATAATCATCTGATGGCACATTGAGGTGTTCTGACGAAGAGCAGACATAAACTTGTTTACTAATATTACTTGACCTCTCCTGAGCATAATGGAATATGTGAATTCAAACACTAAGAACCTTGGATCAAAGTATATAGACGATGGCGTGACGGTCATGTAATGGCGTGAACATGTAAGATCTTCAGCAACTTTGGATGATTGCAGGGATATCTCTTGACATAATTTCATTTGGACTTTTTCCTCGTTCCCTTGCTTCACCTGTCGAAGCAATAAGAGTAATTTTGAAAGACTTCCAGTGTTCGGGTGGAAAATATATCGATTAGTGCGAAAACAGAATAAAATGGTCACAAGACGAAACGGCTAAACGTACCCCGTTAATGCGCGATGAGTTTGGCTTATGCGGATGGATGTCAACATTGCAACAACTGTCAAGCTCGTAACAGTTTTATAGGCTGTAGCGGATAAGAAAGGATTGAGCGATCTGATATCGCGTTCTGCTGAAGTAGAAAGTATTGATGCGACCAGCAATTCAAACCATGCTGAGGGTTCACGCTCACTACATTGTCCCAAACGAAATCGCAAAAAATTACATTCACCTACATCACCACCGCCCATGGGGACATCACTACGTTCATCGCTTGTTGCAATAGCTAATGCTCTAAACATCAAATTTGATAGCGATTTTCGATCATAGAACATGGACATTTCAAGAGACTTCATCAGCGCATTAACCTGGGTTAATGCTTTGTTATATACTGCTGGTGAGTTGTGCAGAGATTCTATGTCAGCAGGAGTAAGTCCGAGTAGAGTCGGCTGAGACTCACTGTTAGCTGACTCTGCATATTTTCTCATATCTGTTCGGATTCTTTGCATGGTTGCCTCGGAGCAATGCGTAGTTGCCACCTTCTCTCCAGCCAAATCAAATGGGACGGCACTTGATACCATTGGCAAGCGCCGCTGATTACGGTCAAGAAAAAGAACAAAGGATTCTAGCTTTATCGGGGATAATGGTTTCGTCGCAAAAGACTGTAACTGAAGCAGAGGTATATTCACTGTGGCACAATTTTGAATGTCCAGGTGAAACAAATCTTGCGAAAAATCGGATATTCGTGGAACGATCCACAACCTATGTTCCAATGTCGCACTCGGATTGAGCGTGATAACATTTTGAGTTATAGATGCAGACACTTTGTACATCGGAGGATGGGATATCATTGAACGGATCATAGGTTTTGTCAAAAACAAATTAAGCTGCTCCAGTACACGAGACACTGCATCTTTTCCTTGTAATATACCTTTAAACTTTCCCATGGTACTATCAATCTGGAATCTTGGAATGCTTGGATGAGCAGCTACAGTAGGATTTTCAGCCAATATCTTGAGTGCCGACATTTCAGCGGATGGAGTATTGTAATCTGATGGGGGTAATAGACGTAGGAGAATTCTTCCCCAATTGTGAGGCTTATCACTGGGATGAAGCTTGAACGGAACAGTCCCAACAAGCAGATCATAAAGCAATGGAAACCCATATTGCCCACTGGTAACTTCGATTCCAGAATTCAATGCATTGTTAATGAACTGCAGAGCGGCGAGGCTTCCAAATTGAATTTGCTCATCATCTGGACGAGTGTAAGCTGTCCCAAACAGCTTGGACGCTGCCATAGTGTTCTTTGGATTAGAGAGTATAGAAATATCAGGCTCGCCGTCAAAGTCTATCACGTTCGGCATGGCTTCAGACCCAAGTTTCACCGTCATTTTACGATTCTGTAGGCCACCTCCAGATGCAGCACTTACAATACCCGACACGAACGCTTTTCTGTTTAACAAATCAATCGGCAGCTTACCCTTAAACGATGTCGAACACAAGTTAAGAATCAGTAACTCCTCGTTAGGAGTCAGCCTGCAAGCTGAAGATACCTGACTATGCTTCCTCACATATTCGCTCATTTCTTCACTTAGACTCCATGGGCACCTCATCCCCTCACCTAATCCTATCGTTACAACTGAAAGCTTCAATCTACAGGCATGAGCATCTGGGTGGTAATCATTTCCTAAAAACTCAAGCTGACTAAAAATTTGGAGTTCTTCAGGTGTCAGTTCTTCACTAACACAAGACTCGACCATTTTAAAAACCTCACGGTAG
>Ga0169931_10009398_pt1 | contig 14099 bp, 15 predicted proteins | sample Kivu_15m_20L_FD_129675 | JGI IMG/M metagenome (GOLD analysis project Ga0169931, IMG submission 129675) | Freshwater microbial communities from Lake Kivu, Western Province, Rwanda to study Microbial Dark Matter (Phase II) - Kivu_15m_20L... | ecosystem: Environmental > Aquatic > Freshwater > Lake...
CGCTGTGAGCATGCGATAAGGTTCGGACACACCCTGAAGGGTCAAATCATCCACCAGCACACCGATATAGGCCTCACTGCGGGTAAAGACCGCCTCGGGTGCAGCACCCGAAGCACGGCGGGCGGCATTGATCCCGGCCATAAGGCCCTGGGCGCCGGCCTCCTCATACCCCGTGGTGCCATTGATCTGGCCGGCCAGGAACAAGCGCGGCACCTGGCGCAGTTCCAACATAGGGGTCAGCGCGCGGGGGTCGATGTGATCATATTCGATTGCATAGCCAGGGCGCAGGATGCGGGCGCGGGCCAGGCCGGGGATGGAAGCCACCACCTGTTCCTGCACCGCTTCTGACAAGCTGGTGGAAATGCCGTTCGGATAGACCGTCGGGTCATCAAGCCCTTCAGGTTCAAGGAAAATCTGGTGTCTTTCACGTTCGGCAAAGCACACCACCTTGTCTTCGATCGAAGGGCAGTAGCGCGGGCCAACGCCTTGGATGCGACCGCCATAGACTGCACTCGATTGAAGGTTGGCCCGAATAATCGCATGGGTTTCGGGAGTCGTCGCCGTGATGCCGCAAGTCACCTGGCGATTAGTAATCCGCTCGGTCAGCCAAGAAAGCGGCTCTGGCGGGTCATCCCCCGGCTGCGCCTCCAGCGCCGCCCAATCAATTGTGCGGCCATCCAGCCTGGGTGGCGTGCCGGTCTTGAGCCGCGCGAGTGGCAAGCCCAGACGCTCGAAAGCCAAGGCGAGGCCAATGGCCGGCGCATCACCCACGCGGCCAGCTGGGAAACGCTTTTCGCCAATATGGATTTCACCGCGCAGGAAGGTGCCGGTGGTGATGACCGCCGCCCCGCAACGGATGCGCTGCCCATCAGCGGTGATGATCACGGCCAGCGCGCCCGCGTGGTCAAGCTCCAGCCCCTCGGCACCACCCGCCATGATTGTAAGGCCGGGCTGAGCGCGCAGCAGCGCCTGCACCGCCTCACGATAAAGTCGGCGATCCGCTTGGGCGCGCGGCCCACGCACCGCCGGACCCTTGGACAAATTGAGCATCTTGACGTGAATGGCCGCCGCATCCGCTGCCCGGGCCATAATACCATCCAGGGCATCAATTTCACGAACCAAGTGCCCCTTCCCCACGCCGCCAATGGCTGGGTTGCAGGACATTTCGCCAATGGTTTCAATTTTATGGGTCAGTAGCAGTGTGCACGCGCCACAGCGTGCTGCGGCCGTCGCAGCCTCACAGCCGGCATGACCACCACCCACCACTACAACGTCGAAGGTCAAATCTACGCCCGTCATACGCAGCCTATATCAGCATTACTTGCCGATACAGAAGTCCCGGAAAACGATATCGAGAATTTCCTCAACACCAACGCGCCCTGTCAGCCGACCAAGACCGAAAAGCCCGGCGCGCAGCGCCTCGGCCGTCAATTCTGGTAGGGTGGCTGCTTCTGCTTCAGCGAGCAACGATACCGCTTCGGTCAAAATGGCACGATGGCGCGGGCGCGTGAGTTGATTGCCCTCCCCCGCGCCCGTGAGCCGAAGCGCCGCAGCGGCAAGCCTTTCTCTCAACGCGTCCAGCCCGATGCCCTCTCGCGCCGATACTGCCATGGCTGGAACGCCAGAAATCTTGGCTGGTACGGCCTGAAGGTCGCATTTATTGACCAGCACAAGCGCCCCAGGGCGGGCCCAACGCAGTGTCTCCGCATCAAGCGCCTGATCGGCGGCGAAGACGGTAATGACAAGCTCCGCCTCCTGCGCCCGGCGCTCAGCGCGTTTGATCCCCTCAGCTTCAATCTCATCGCCGGCTTCTCTAAGGCCCGCCGTGTCGGAAAGCGTCACGGGCACACCCGCTAAATCCAACCGCGCCTCCACAATGTCACGCGTTGTGCCCGCCCGGGCCGAGACAATGGCTGCCTCCCGACCAACCAAGGCGTTGAGAAGGGATGATTTTCCAGCATTCGGAGCGCCAATGATGGCGAAAACCAAGCCCTCTCGCAGCAATTCGCCGCGCCTTGCATCGGCCAGATGCGCCGCAATTTCCGCACGTAGCTCCCCTGCCCCGGCGCGCGCCCTAGCATCCAGATCGGTCGGAAGGCCATCTTCGGCAAACTCAATCGCCGCTTCCTGATGTGCCAGCAAGCGCGCCAAACGCTCAGCCCACCCGCCGTAAAGCTTGGCCAGACCACCACCCGCCTGATGTAGCGCCTGTCGGCGCTGCGCAGCGGTCTCAGCGGCAATTAGATCAGCAATGCCCTCGGCGGCAGTCAGATCCATCTTGCCATGCATAAAGGCGCGGCGGGTGAATTCGCCGGGCTCTGCCTGGCGCAAACCAAGAACCGTCAAAGCTTCCATCACGCCGGTGATTACGCTGCGCCCGCCATGTAGATGAAACTCCGCTGCATCCTCGCCCGTGTAGGAAGCCGGACCGGGAAACCAGAGCACCAAAGCATGATCCAAGGTTTCGCCATCAGCCGCACGCAGCCGCCGGAGGCTGGCATGGCGCGGCGGCGGCAGACCGCCGGCCAGACGTGCCACCGCCGCCGCGGAACTGGACCCTGATAACCGCAGCACAGCAACCGCGCCGGCTGCAGCACCACTCGCCAAGGCGTAAATCGTGTCGGCTGTGCTCACCCGCCGCCTCGTTTCACGTGAAACACTCGCTGGCTCTCAGGCCTTCCCCGGCGGGACATCGCGCTCCGTCAGCATGAGCCGTGTCACGCGACCCTTTTGGCGCAGATGTGTTTCCAAAACCTCGTCAATATCGGACTCCGTTTCGATTTTATACCAAACTCCCTCCGGGTAGATCACCATGCTAGGACCGAATTCGCAACGGTCCAGACAGCCGGCCATATTCACCCGCACCCCGGCCAGCCCCAGTTCCTTGGCCCGCGCCTTCATATAATCCCGCAGGCCCTCGCTGCCCCGGGCCGCACAGGAACCACGCTTATGGTCATCAGGGCGCCGATTGCAGCAAACAAAGACATGCGCCTGAAAATAGGGCGGTGGATCCACTACACTCCGAGCCTCGGCTTTCATTTCACCCACTGGCTTTCCCCTCTCCGAATTCGTCAAAAACACCACAACTTGACGCTGCGCATCCATAATGCCACTTCGCCCCCGCGTCATGCCGCAACTTTCTCTCCTCACCAATTTTGGCGACCTCACCATCTCGGAAGAAGATGGCGCTATTGTCGCGCTTGATTGGGGCCGCGGGCGAGATCAGACAGAAACTCGCCTTCTCTGTCGCGCCCGCGATCAGCTGCAAGAATATTTCGACGGCATGCGCCTCACCTTCGATCTACCCCTGGCACCCCATGGCTCCCCTTTCCAGAAACGCGTCTGGGCCGCGCTTTGCGCCATTCCGCTAGGCGAAACGCGCAGCTACGCCGATATCGCCCGGGCCATCGGTTCAGCGCCGCGGGCTATTGGCGGCGCTAATGGTGCCAACCCCATTCCCATTATCATTCCCTGCCACCGTGTCATCGCAGCAGATGGGTCGCTCGGCGGCTATTCCGGCGGCGAAGGACCGGCTACAAAGCAATATCTTTTGAACCTCGAAAGCCGAGCCCTTCAACTCCCCCTCAACCCCCCGGCGCCCCGCAAGCGCCCATGATGGATACCCCCATGAATCACGCTATCCGCATCCATGAAACCGGCGGCCCGGAGAAAATGGTTTGGGAAGAAGTACCCCTTCCCTCTCCCAAGCCTGGTGAGGCGCTGGTTCGCCATAAGGCAGTAGGGCTGAATTATATTGATGTCTATTTCCGCACCGGTCTCTACAAGGTCCCTAACATGCCGGCAATTATCGGTATGGAAGCCTCAGGCATTGTGGAAGCCATCGGTGAAGACGTGACCGAGGTGAAGGTGGGTGACCGCGTTGCCTACGCCACCGGCCCGATCGGTGCCTATGCTGAAGCCCGCACCATCAAGGCTGATCGTCTGGTGAAAATGCCGGAAGCCATCAGCTTTGAACAAGGTGCTGCGATGATGCTGCAAGGCATGACGGCGGCTTTCCTGATCAAGAAATGCTATGCGGCTAAGGCTGGCCAGACTGTGCTTATCCATGCTGCCGCCGGTGGTGTTGGCTTGATCCTCAGCCAATGGGCGAAGCATCTTGGCTGCACCGTCATTGGCGTTGTCAGCACGGCGGAGAAGGCGGCACTCGTGAAGCAGCATGGTGTAGACCACGCCCTGCTCACCAGCGATGATATCCCCGCCCGCGTGAAGGACATCACGAAGGGCGCCATGCTGCCAGTTGTCTATGACAGTGTCGGCAAGGATAGTTTCCTAACCTCGCTTGATTGCCTTGCCCCCTACGGGCTGATGATTTCCTATGGCAATGCTTCGGGTCCCGTTGCCATTCCCGATCTTGGTATTCTCGCCGCCAAGGGCTCGCTCTATGTCACGCGCCCCACGCTCGCGACCTATACAGTGCAGCGGGAGGATCTGGTGGCGCGCGCCAATGATTTGTTTGAGGTTGTGGCCTCTGGCGCGGTCAAGATTCGTGTCAATCAAAGCTATGCGCTGAAGGATGCGGCTTCTGCCCATATCGCGCTTGAAGCGCGCAAGACCACGGGCAGCACCATCCTTATTCCGTAACAAACGCAGCTGGGCTTTGGCCAATCACCACCCAAGCCCAGCGACGACATTCCCTCAGCCAAACCGCATCGACGGCAGGTTTTCCCGCGGGCGCACGTAATAGATGTACCGATAGGCTTCTTGCATACCGAGGCTTTGCTGCGCTGCGCAGGATGCCTGATTGTTGGCCGCCACTTGCGCCCATATCCAGCGTGCGCCTTGCGCCTTGGCCCAATGCGCTGCGGCGCGAGTGATGCGGGCCGATAGCCCGCGACGGCGCGCCTCTGGCACCACAGCCAGATCGAAAAATCCGGCCAGATCGCCATCCGCCACCGCAGACATACAGGCAACCGGCTTGCCAGCCTCATGCAAGACCAGCCAAGCCGCGGGTACCATCATCATGCCAACCGCGCGCTCTTTCTCCGCGCGGCGCGCTGGCACCTGATGTTCGGCCGTTGCGGTCACCGCCATCCATTCTGCATCGGGTGCCGGCAATATCCGCACATCAGCATCCACCCGCGCGATATCTTCAGCCGGCACTACAAAAATGATCGTCTCATCCTTTGTGATATAGCCGCGCGCCGAGAGCATTGCTGCCAAGCCAGGCGGGTCGAGTGGCACGGACCGAAACCGCACGGGCAAACCCTGCGCCTCATACCTGGCCTCAATGCGCGCAACACGTGCTGCGAGATCGGGATCAGCTGCGGGCGACAGTGAGCTCGCCGCATTGGCCCGCCCCGTGCCGCCCAGAAAGCTCCGCACCACAAAGCTGCCATCGAAGGCAACTCGCTGCGCCGGTACGGCAGTCAGGCAAGCGCGCTCCAGCGCCGCGATATCAGGCATTTTCTCAGCAGACATTGCTATACCTTACCGATAATACCGGCTGCGGGGTCCTCCGGTGCCGGGGCAGCCTTCGTTTCTCGCCGACGCGCATGCCAGGCTTCCATCAATTGCAGAACCGTCGCTGCGGTTTCTTCAATGCTGCGCCTTGTCACATCAATCACCGGCCAACCTTGCGCGGTACAAAGGCGCCGCGCGGCGATGATTTCAGCCTTCACCGCCTCGGGATCAATATATTCGGTGGTGTCATGCCGCACGCCTTGGCCGCCAATGATCTTCAAGCGGTGGCGGCGAATATCAATCAGCGCATTGGCTTCGATGTAGAGGCCCACAACAGGGCAGGGCGGATCGTTCAAAATCTCTGGCAGACTTGCGCCAGGGACAATCGGCACATTCGCTGCCTTGATGCCGCGATTGGCCAGATAAAAGCAGGTCGGCGTTTTGCTGCTGCGTGATACGCCCACCAGCACCACATCAGCATTGCGAATGCCGACCGTGCCCTGCCCATCATCATGCGACAGCACGTAATGCATCGCGTCAATACGCCGGAAGTAATCCGCATCCATCACATGCTGCGCGGCGCGTTTTTCACGCGCCCTGACGCCGGTTGCCTCCTGCAACAGCGCCATCACCGGATCAAGTGGCGACAGACACGGGACGCCCATGCGCTGGCAGGCTTCTTCCAAAACATGCCGCAGGCTTGAATCCACCAGCGTATAGAGCACCGGGCCGGGTTCATGCTGGATGCCTTCCAGCACGCGGTCCAATTGCAGGCGGGATCGGATCAGGCTCCAGCGATGATCCACCACATGATGATCATCAAACCGCGCCAGCGTTGCGCGCGCAATGGATTGCAGCGTCTCACCCGTTGAATCGGATACCAGATGCAGATCAATTTGCCTGTGGGGCATGGCGGGAGAATTCCGTGAATCAATGTGGATAACGGGGGTGGATTCCAGCACCGGTCCCGCCCTGACCTATAATGGGGACATAACCCGGCCTCGGCGCAAGCCTGAATGATTTTTCGCGGGCATAGCCCGATACAAGCGCAATTCGCTTCCCACCCGACAATACCAGCAAACCCTTTGGCGGCTTGCTTGGGATAAGGCTGTGGATGGAATTGGGGCCACTTGCTTCCCCATCATCCACAGGCCCTACAATCACCCTCATCTTTCAGAATCTTAGATTCAATGCTTAGCTTCGTGTCATGGAAACGGAAGCCGAGCCCAGCCGGGCCAAACCCTTTTTGCGCGTTCTGGCCGGAGAAGCCGTCTGGCCGCCGCCCGTATGGCTGATGCGGCAAGCCGGGCGTTATCTGCCCGAATATCGCGCCACGCGTGCCAAGGCTGGGGATTTCATCTCGCTTTGCACCACGCCGGACCTCGCGGCCGAGGTCACGCTGCAACCCATTCGCCGCTATGGCATGGATGCCGCCATCCTGTTTTCCGACATCCTGATCGTGCCCTGGGCGCTAGGCCAAGGTCTGCGCTTTGCCGAAGGTGAAGGCCCGCTGCTCGACCCGATCCGCTCTCCCGAGGGGATCGCCGCGCTCAATCTTGGTGGATTGCTCACGAAAGCCGCGCCAATTTTCGAAACCGTGCGCCTGACACGCGCCGGGCTTAATCAGGATCACCCGAAAACCGCGCTGATCGGCTTCGCTGGGTCGCCCTTCACCGTAGCCTGTTACATGGTAGAAGGCCGTGGCAGCAAAGATTTCGCTGCAACCCGGGGAATGGCCTACAGCGACCCAGCCAGCTTCGGCCGACTGATCCGGATTTTGCAGGATGCCACTGTCGAGTATCTAGTCGCCCAAGTGGAAGCGGGCGCCGAGGCCCTGATGCTCTTCGACACCTGGGCTGGCCTGCTACCACCGAGCCAATTCCGCCGCTGGGTGATCGAACCCTCAGCCGCCATCGCCCGCGCGGTGCGTAAGCGCTGCCCCACCACGCCCATTATTGGTTTCCCGCGTCTGGCCGGGCCGATGCTGCCCGATTACGCCAGCCGCGCCGCGGTGGATGGAGTTGCCATGGACACGAGCATGGACCCGCGCTGGGCAGCCCAGGCGGTGCCCGCTACCATGCCCTTGCAAGGCAATCTCGACCCGCTGGCTTTGGTCGCTGGCGGCGCTGCTTTGGAAGCCGAGGCACGCAGCATCCTCGCTGCGATGCGGGGTAGACCCTTCATCTTCAATCTCGGGCATGGCATCATACCGCCGACACCACCAGAACATGTCACGCAGCTGATGCGCATTATCCGAAGCAGCTGAGACTTCAATTGGCTTCTTCTGATCCGAAGGGCGGCTTCAGCCAAATCGCGTCCTTGATCTTGGCTTTGATAAAGGCTTCATGCGCCACCAGTACTTCGGCTGACGGCGCTATCAACAATGCAGCGCGCTCTACTTTTTCGACGTCCAGCGTCACGATACGCGCTGCCTTGGCCGCCAATTCCAGCCCTGGCTGCTTGCCGCCCATCATTTCCAGATAGACCTGCGCGAGCAATTGGCAGTCCAGAATAGCATTGTGGTTGCTGCGCATGGAATTATCCACGCCAAGCCGCCGGCAGAGCGCATCGAGATTATTCGGCATGCCGGGATAGCGCGCCTTTGCCATTGCCAGGCTGTCGATCATGCGGCTGCGATCCAGCAAGGGCCGATTGCAACGGAATAATTCCGCATCCAGGAAACCAAAATCGAAAGGGGCATTGTGGGCGATGATGTCGGAATCGCCGAGAAATGCCAAAAGCGTGTCAGCGATATCGGCAAATTTCGGCTTGCCTGCAACATCTCCATTGGTGAAGCCGTGAATGCGCGAAGCCTCAGCGGGGATATCGCGTTCCGGGTCAATCAGGGTGTGGAAAGCCTCGCCCGTTGGCAGCAGATTGAGCAATTCCACTGCCGCCACTTCAATCACGCGATCGCCAGTCAGCGGATCAAGCCCGGTGGTTTCCGTATCCAGCACAATCTGGCGCATCAGGCGACCCTCCGCAGCCGATGCATCAAGCGCCTGATCGCGGCCACGGCGAAATGCCGCGACAAGCCGCTATGAATGACGACATCCGCCTTGCGCCGCTTGGCCGCATCCGGCATTTGCCGCGCGCGAATGGCGGCAAGCCGCTCCACTGTCATGCCCGGCCGACGCATCACGCGCGCGGCCTGCACTGCAGCGGGGGCCGAGACCACGACCACCTTATGAACCCGCTTTTCGCCGCCGGTTTCCAAGAGCAAGGGAATATCCAAGACGACCAGGGATTTCCCGGCGCGGCGCGCCGCCGCCAAAAAACGCTTCTCCGCATCGCGCACCAGCGGATGCACAATATGCTCCAGAACCTTCAACGCGGCTGGATTGCCAAGCACCGCCCGGCGCAATGCTTCCCGATCCACCGCGCCGCCGCGGGTCGTGCCCGGAAAAGCCGCTTCAATCGGCCGCACCGCGCGCCCACCCACCGCCTGCAAATCATGCACGGCGCGATCAGCATCAAATATCGGCACGCGATGACGGCGAAACGTAGCGGAGGCGGTGGATTTCCCCATGCCGATCCCGCCTGTCAGGCCAATAATTTTCATGCGCCATCCCGCTTCGGGATATCGGCCGCCACCACATCGCGCAACGCCTGATCCACCTGCGGCGCCACACCAAACCAGGCCTCAAAACCAGGCCGCGCCTGATGCAGCAACATGCCAAGCCCATCCACCGCGACCAGGCCGCGGGCCCGCGCCGTCGCCAAAAGCCGGGTTTCCAGCGGCACATAAACAATATCCGCCACCACCGCGCTTGCCGGCAAAGGCGCCAAATCCACTTCCAGCGCGGGTTGCCCTTGCATGCCGAGTGACGTGGTATTCACCAACAAGGCTGCGTCTTCCAACGGCGCGCGATCAGCCACTTGGATCAGGCCCCCAAGGTCCCGCGCCAAAGCCTCAGCCTTGGCCGCCGTGCGGTTCACCAGGGTCACGCGCGGCGCGCCGGCATCAAGCAAGGCCGCGGCAATGGCCCGCGCGGCGCCGCCCGCGCCCAAAATCACGGCAGGGCCAGCATCCGCCCGCCAGCCGGGTGCGGCTTCGCGAATGCTTTCCAGAAAGCCGAAGCCATCGGTATTGGAGCCTTCAATCCGGCCATCGCGGAACATCAGCGTATTCACGGCCCCGGCGCGGCGCGCGAAGGGTGCCACCTCATCACAAATCTCAAAGGCAGCAAGCTTATGCGGAATGGTCACATTGGCGCCGCGAAAGCCGAGATCCACGAGCGCACGCACCGCCGCGCCAAAGTGCGCAGGCGGCACGCCAAGCGGGATATAGGCGCCATCAATGCCATAGCGTTGCAGCCAGAACCCGTGCAGCCGTGGCGAACGGGAATGGGTGACCGGATGGCCGAAAACCCCGGCGAGCCGGGCATGACCGGAAAGCAGCTTCATCATGCCAGAAAGCACTGCCCGCCCCCGCAACGCAAGGCTTTACCCACCAACCTGCCGCAGCCATTCCTGCAAATTATAATACATGGTGACCCGGCTGATCCGGCCATCCTTGAACGTGAAAAACGCCCCGGCGGGCAGGGTATAGCGCTGGCCGCGCGCCGGCGGCAGCCCGACATCCTGCGCCAGATATGCGCCATGCACCTGGAATTCTGCTGCCGCGCGGGTGCCATCGGCGCTGACCATGATCACGATACCCTGCAATTCTTCCCGGTAGCAGCGCGCCATGCGGTCCAGAAAGGCCGCGAAGACCGGCTTGCCATGCTCAGCGCCGCCCTGGTTGATATCATGCACCACATCATCGGCCAGCAGCGCCAGCATGCCCGCCCAATCCCCGCGATTGAAGGCGGCCAGATAGGCGGCGATGATATCTTGCGTGGTGTTCATGCTGGCTTTCCTTGCCCGGTCTCGGTCCCCTGCCTATAGAGCATCCCGCACGAGCCTAGCGCCAGAGCCCGGAACCGCCATGACCGCCAAGCCCCCCAGTTTTCAGGACATCATCCTGCGCCTGCATCGCTTTTGGGCGGATCAGGGCTGCGTGATTTTGCAGCCCTATGACATGGAGGTGGGTGCGGGCACTTTTCACCCGGCAACCACCTTGCGCGCGCTGGGCCCGAAACCCTGGAAGGCTGCCTATGTGCAGCCATCGCGCCGCCCGGCCGATGGCCGCTATGGCGAAAACCCCAATCGGCTTCAGCATTATTACCAATACCAGGTGATCCTGAAGCCATCGCCCGCGGACCCGCAGGCCCTGCTGATTGAAAGCTACCGTGCCCTTGGCATCGACCCCGCTTTGCATGACATCCGCTTTGTTGAGGATGATTGGGAAAGCCCAACGCTTGGCGCCTGGGGCCTGGGGTGGGAGGTGTGGTGCGATGGGATGGAGGTGACGCAATTCACCTATTTCCAGCAGGTCGGCGGCATCGCCTGCGAAAAGCCAAGCGCTGAACTCACCTACGGCCTGGAACGCCTGGCCATGTATATTCAGGGGGTCGAGAATGTTTATGACCTCGATTTCAACAATGATGGCGTGAAATACGGTGAAGTTTTCTTGCGGGCCGAACGCGAATATAGCGCGCATAATTTTGAGGCCGCCGACACAAGGATGCTGTTCCGCCATTTTGAGGATGCGGAGGCCGAATGCGCCGCGCTGCTGGAAAGAAAGCTCGCCTTGCCGGCCTATGACCAATGCATCAAGGCATCGCATCGCTTCAACCTGCTGGATGCGCGGGGTGCGATCAGCGTGACGGAGCGCGCGGCCTATATCGGCCGGGTGCGGACGCTGGCGAAAGGATGTTGTGAGGCCTGGCTGGCCGGCGAAGGGGCGTGACCTTGCGCTTTCGGGGGATTTCTACCATATCCGGATTGATTTCTACCAAAGGTGCGCCATGGGCCAGTTGAACATCAAGGACGCTGCCCTGATTGCCGAAGTGAAGGAGCTTGCGGCGATGCTCGGCACCACGGCGACCGGCGCGGTGCGCGAAGCGGTGGCGGAAAAACTGGCGCGGGAAAAAGCGGCGCGGCAGCGCAAATTCGACGCCATCATGGCGATAGCTGAGGAAGCTTCCAAACTCGTCCCGCCAGGTGTCACCAGTGACCATCGCGACCTTTATGATGATCATGGCCTGCCGCGATGATCCTTGATTCCTCAGCACTCGTCGCGATCCTGTTCAAGGAGCCTGAGGCCGAGCGGCTAGCCGGTATGATCCGGGATGCGGATGTGACAGCGATTTCTGCGCCAACCTTACTTGAGACCGCGATTGTCGCCGAAGGTCGGACCCGACCCGGTATGGCCGAAAAGCTCGACGCGCTGATTGCGGCGGCGGGCGCGGAGATCGTGCCATTCACAGCGCAGCACGCGGCCATTGCCCGCGATGCGTGGCGCCGCTACGGCAAGGGGCGCCACAAGGCGTCGCTCAATCTGGGCGATTGTTTTTCTTATGCGCTGGCCAAGGAACGCGGCCAGGCTTTGCTGTTCAAGGGCGATGATTTCGCCGCAACCGATATAGAGCCGGCGATCAAAACCCATGGCTGAACTGCTGCTTGAATTGTTTTGCGAAGAAATCCCGGCACGCATGCAGGCGCGGGCGGCCGAGGACCTGATACGCCTATTTGCCGATGCCTGCGCGGCGCTTTTGGAAGCGCCACCGCGCGGCTTTTATGGCGCGCGCCGCATCGGCCTGACCGCGCAGTTGAAGCCAAGCGTGACCACGGAAGGCAAGGAAGAACGCGGCCCGCGTATTGGTGCGCCGGATCAGGCGATTGAAGGCTTCCTCAAAAAACACGGCGCGACACGCGATGCGCTAAAGGAAGAAGGTCAATTCTGGGTGCTGTCCAAACCAGGCCGCGTGCTGGAAGCGCACGCACTGGTGGCAGAAGCCATGCCCGCACTGATCCGCGCCTTTCCCTGGCCGAAATCCATGCGCTGGGGCGGCACATCTTCCATGGTGTGGGTGCGGCCCTTGAAGCGCATCCTCTGCGTGCTGGATGGCGCCGTGGTGCCCTTTACGCTCGCGCAAGCTACGGATGATGGGCATGGGCTCGTCAGTGGTGATGGGACCGAAGGCCATCGCATCATGGCGCCGGGCGCTTTCGCGGTGCGGAACTTCGCTGGCTATAAAAGCGAACTCGCGGCGCGCCATGTGGTGCTGGAAGCGGAAGACCGCGCGCGCATGATCCGTGATGGTATCACCGCACTTGCTGCCGCCGAAGGGCTACAAGTCGTGCCGGATGAGGCTTTGATCGCCGAAGTGGCGGGGCTGGTGGAATGGCCAGTGCCTTTACTCGGGCGGATTGATGGCGCCTTCATGGATCTACCGCCGGAGGTGATGCGCACCACCATGCGCGTCAATCAACGCTATTTTGCCTTGCGCAAGAAGGATGGCTCGGCGGCGCCGCGCTTCGTGTTGGTTGCGAATATCGCCGCCCCTGATGGGGGTGCCGCGATTATCGCCGGCAATGAACGCGTGCTGCGCGCGCGGCTGGCCGATGCGCGCTTCTTCTGGGATTTGGACCGCAAGCAAAAGCTGGAAAGCTTCCTCCCCAAGCTGGATAGCGTGGTGTTCCATGCCAAGCTGGGCACGCAAGGCCAGCGCGTGACGCGCCTTGAAAACCTCGCTGGGCTGATTGCGGAAAAACTTGGCGCGGATGCGGCGCTGGCGCGGCGCGCGGCGCGGCTGGCGAAGGCTGATCTTGCCTCCGGCATGGTCGGTGAATTTCCCGAATTGCAAGGTGTCATGGGGCGCTATTACGCGCTTGGTCAGCGTGAGGATGCGCGCGTGGCGGAAGCCATCGCCGCGCATTACCGCCCTACCGGCGCGGGGGATGCTGTGCCGACGGAAGGTGTCGCTATAGCGGTGGCGCTCGCCGATAAGATTGACCAATTGGTCGGTTTCTTCGCCGTGGGCGAAAAGCCAACCGGCAGCGGTGATCCCTTTGCGCTGCGCCGTGCGGCGCTTGGCATCATTCGCATCATTCGCGAAAACGGCCTGCGCCTGCCACTGGCCGATCTGATGGGTGAGGCTTTCTTCCTCTATCCGCAAGCGACCAACGCCACCGCGACACCCGATTTCGGCTTGGAAATTGCCGAGGCGAAACGCGCGACGGGCTGGCAAGCACCCAGCGGCGCCGCGCACCCCCCGATGGTCGCAGCCTTTGCCGCCGGTTTGCTCGATTTCCTGGCCGAACGCCTACGCGTGCAATTTCGCGGCGAAGGTGCGCGCCATGATGTGGTCGCCGCAGTCTTTGGTGCGACGCCTGATGATGACCTGAACCGCCTGCTCGCCCGCGCCGACGCTGTGCGCGGCTTTGTCGAATCAGAAGCCGGCGTGAATCTGCTGGCGGCGCATCGCCGCGCGATCAACATCCTCCGCATCGAGGAAAAGCGCGACGGCCACGCTTTTGATACCGGCTATGAAGCCCATCTGCTGAAACTGCCGGAAGAAGCCGCCCTTGCCGCCGCGCTTGAAGAAGCCAGCACCCGTATCCGCCTGGATATCGAAGCCGAGGATTTTGAACGCGCCATGGAAGCCATGGCTGGGCTCCGCGCCCCGGTGGATGCTTTTTTCGAAAAAGTGATCGTGAATGATCCGGCGCCGGAACTTCGCCGCAATCGTCTGCGACTGCTCGCCCGTCTTCGTGCCGCCATGGATGCCGTGGCGGATTTCTCCAAGATTGAAGCCTGAGGAACCCCCCCATGACACAATGGGTCTATA
>Ga0169931_10009399_pt1 | contig 14099 bp, 8 predicted proteins | sample Kivu_15m_20L_FD_129675 | JGI IMG/M metagenome (GOLD analysis project Ga0169931, IMG submission 129675) | Freshwater microbial communities from Lake Kivu, Western Province, Rwanda to study Microbial Dark Matter (Phase II) - Kivu_15m_20L... | ecosystem: Environmental > Aquatic > Freshwater > Lake ...
ATTCGTGCCTTTCGTGGTAAAAGAACACTAACCAACTACTAAAACACTAAAAAGCACGCCCCCCTCTTTCGTGTCATTCGTGCCTTTCGTGGTAAAAGAACACTAACCAACTACTAAAACACTTAAAAGCACGAAAAAAGATACCAGTAAGCACCACTTTAGCCCCCATGCACTTAAGTACAAAATTCTTAACTCAATCATTTGTAAATCAAAATTTTTGCCGTTTTTCAGCAGACCCTACTTACCAACAATGCACTTGCGGAAAGTGAGTAGTTCGTAAGTTTTGACGTTTTTTTAAGTAAATTGTTTTTCATTGCTTTTATTTTGAGTGTAAAGCAATTGAAAGAATCCCCAATCTTCAAATTTTGAATACCTTGATTTCAGTAATGGACAAAATATTTTATTAATGGACTTTTTTATGAAATTCAGAATTTGTTACATGGAACTATACAATCAATATATGAATCTATGTTATTAAACCCACAATGACTAAATGAATTTCGTTAAAAAACTCACTCAAATTATTTCGGTGAATTCTCATTTTTTTTGTTCTTGGCCTCTTGTACTGCTTTCTTCCAAAGACGAATACCGATATGACCTAATGCAAGTAAACCAAGTGAACCATGCTCGGTAACTATGTATTCTTTTTGTTCGGGTGAATTATTTGACTTATCCATAGCACAAAAATAAAAAAGCCACCCGAAGGTGGCTTTCAATAATTTGGTATTTCTTAATTAGTTTTTCGAAAAGTTTCCTTTAACAGATTTTCCTGAAACTGTATTCACAACATAGATATACATTCCTGCGTTCAATGAAGAAACGTTAACAGAGCTAGAGTTTGAAGTGGAAACTAATTTTCCGTCAAAACCGAAGATGTTTACGCTTTCAATTGCTTCTGTTGATGAAATATTTAATACATCATTTGCTGGATTTGGATAAACAGAAACATTTAATGCATTTAATTCGTCAATTGAAGCACCACTTGGTGAAGCGATGAAGCAGTCAGCGTTATTGTCATTATCTGGGTCATTAGGATCTTCTCCTGGGGTATCAATCGCTTCATTAACTCCTAATACCACACCACAAATTACAGTGTTGGCCGCAGTTACATTTACAGAAATAGGATTTTGTGATAAGGCTGCAAAAGGAATTGTTTGCCCTGCTGCTATTGTCAAATTAGCAGGTAATATTAGTCCTGAAACCTCATTTAATGCTCCTCCTAAACTGTAGAAATTTTGGCCAACTAGGTAACCTACCCATAAAGTGTCACCTCCATTAATTGGATCTGGTCCATCGTTTACGATGTTAAAAGTAAACTCCACAGTGTTTCCGGTTACCGAAGACATAGATTCTGGTGAAACCAACACTGCTTTTAAATCTCTCTGTGCAAAAGATGCAGTTGAAATAGCTGCCATTGCGGCAACTGCTAAGTAAATTTTTCTCATGTTTTTTTTGTTTTGTGTGGCGAAATTAGAAAGAAAAATTTTACAAAAACATCATTTTCAAGAAACGTTATGTTTATTTCTATACAAATTCGGATTTACAACCCCGACAAGGCTTTCCAATGAAACTGATAAATCTAAAAATTTGGCAAGTTTTTCAATTTCATTTTCAGGTTCTTGAATTAGATTTCGATGTTGAATTTCCAGGTAGGGTATTTTATTGGTTTCGAAATATTGAAGCGTTTTTTCAATGTGTCCTTCGAAGATTTTACGGAATTTTTCTCGCTCTGCTGTTTGGTCCTTATTCAGCATAACTTCTTGAGAACGCAATACTTCATCAAGATTACGTCGCATAAACACAGCTTTATAAGAAAGCGTTTTATCCATAAACATTGGCAATGGCGCAACTATTTTAATCACTTTCCCCTCAGCCATTTTAAGGAAAAAATTGTCCTTAACTATTCCTTTTACTGCTTCCAATTCGTAATATCCCTCAGGATTGCTTTCGTCTTTTTGTCTAATTCCGTCCGACATGATTTCCAATCCGGCTTTCTCCAAAATTTGCATCATGAGGGAAGTTCCTGAACGTGGTACACCGGAAATAATAATTATTTCTTTCATATCAATGATTTAAAATGATTCATAAGCCCCTAGTCCGAAAAGTGCGAAATCGTATTTGGCTGGATCAACGGGTTCAAAATTAATCAAGCGAGATTTTAATTCAATATTTGCTTGCCAATCGTTCATTTTTCGTTCCAATAAGCCAAGTTTTCTTGCAATGTTTCCAGTATGTACATCCAAAGGAATAAACAACTCAGCAGGCTCAATACTTTTCCATAAGCCAAAGTCAACTCCTTTTTTAGAGGAACGAACCATCCATCGCAAATACATTACCAATCTTTTCGCTGCTGAACCTTGTAAAGGGTTGGAAATGTGTTTTTCGCTTCTGTTTTCATGAATAGTTTCTAACATGATTGAACGAAAATGAATGATTCGAGCTTTTAATTGTGCTTCAATTGAGGTAGAACCAAAAACTCCCTCCAGTCCCTTGTGATTAAGATAAATACTCTGCAAAGCGCGAAAGAAAAAGTCTAGGTCTATATCATTGAAAGTTCGGTGCACAAATTTCTGAACACTGCCGCTTTTGTAATCGAGAATAAATTGATGCGGTTCATGTTCCATTAATTCAATCAATCTTTTTCCCGAAGTAATAATGCTTTTCCGGTTTCCCCAGGCAATTGATGCAACGAGATATCCAACTATTTCTATGTCCTCTTTTTTTGAAAACAAGTGTGGTAGTTGAATGGGGTCATCCTTCAAAAAGTCCGGCGATTCATACTGTTCTGCTTTGAAATCTAAAAATTCCTTCAACTCCTCTTCCGACATCATTTTTTAGAGTTTACTTCTTAATTAAAGTAATAAATCCGTGTCCTTCGTGTACTTTTTGGAAGTTATCCGTTATGGCATATTTGTAAAAATAAACACCGTCGGTTGCATCCTTTCCGTCCCAAGTATCTGTTGCTGTTTTTAGCTCCTTAATCAAATTTCCCCAACGGTTAAATATCTGAACATTAACCTCTGTAGCATGTTGGGTTTGAATTGACCAAGTGTCGTTCACGGCATCATCATTAACTGTGAAAACATTCGGCACGAACAAAATCAATTCTGGTACAATGATTTGAACTTGCAAACTTGCATCTGATTGACAAAATCCATTACTAGCAATAAGATTAACCGTGTATAATCCAACTTGGTCGTAAGAAGTAGTTTGTTCGGCTGTTGTTGCTATTGTTGTTTGCGTTCCATTTCCTAAATCCCATGAATAGGTGATTCCATTGGAACTATTGTTAGTGAAAGTGAAAACTTCTCCAGGTGCTCCAACTTGAGCATTTGCAGAAATAGCCGCATTTGGCACCGGAAGTACAGTAATATTAACTGATGAAGAGTTTGAACATCCATTTGCATCAGTTCCAACAACATTATAAGTAGTAGTACTTGCTGGCGAAACTGGTTGACCATTAGTTCCATTTGGTGACCAAACGTATGTTGTTGCTCCTGTTGCGTTTAAGGTTGCTGCTTGTCCAACACATATCGTTTGGCTATTCCCTGCATTAACATTTGGCAAAGCATAAACACTGACTTGCTGTATTGTCTGCGCTGTACATCCGTTGGCAGTTGCAACAGCAAGTGTTACCGAATAATTTCCTGCCGTCGGATAAGTCTGAACTGGGTTTTGGTCAGTGGAAGTTTGTCCGTTTCCAAAACTCCAAACGTAACCAATGATATCTCCTGTTGAGTTGTTGGTAAAATTTGTCGGGTTTCCAATACATACATTTTGAGCGGTAAATAAAGCAGTTGCGCCAGGGTTTACAGTAACAGGAAGGGTAATATCATCCACACAACCTGTACTTGAAGTTACAGTTAAAGTAACGTTGTAAGTTCCTGCGCTCGCATAGGTTTGCGTTGGATTTTGAGAAAAACCAGCTGTGTTTCCATTTCCAAAATCCCATGACAAATTGGCTACTGAACCACCAGATTGAACACTAGATTGATTCGTAAAAGAAGTTGGATTATTAACACAAACCGTTGTTGCTGAAAAAGAAGCTGTTGGAATACTAACAGGAACCTCAGGTGCAAGGTTGAAAGTTAAACTTGGTATTTGTCCTTGATGAACAGTTCCAACTTGTCCTGGTTGCATTCCTGATTGCCCACCTGTTCCTGCAACGCCTCCCTGAATATTGGTTGTACCAGAAAATGAATTAGTTATACCATGGAATATCTTTATTCGACCGCCAGATCCACCACCACCACCTTCTTTGTCATTGGAGTTTTGTCCTTTTCCTCCTCTTGCGTTTAAGGTTCCATTTCCTGATAAATAATCGGTAATAATTCTAATTCCTCCACCTGAACCACCGCCACCAGCTTCTTCGTTACAGTTGTTGGTAACTGTTGCTCCTTCCACATTTACCGTTCCGTTTAGGTTTACAACATGAGCATTGATTTGTAATTGTCCACCACCTCTTGCACCATTACAATCGGAATTTCCACCACCAGAACCAAAATCAATATCGTTTCCGTTTGCTGTTCCATTGGCAGTTCCACCGTTGGCATTTCCTCCACCTCCACCGTTTCCACCATAAGCGCCACCACCACCGCCAACAGAACCATTACCCGTTCCGCCTGCTCCTGGACCTGCTTGATTTGCATAACCGTTGCCATTACCATTGAATGTACCTAAGAAATTCACTTTTCGTGCATTAAGAATTACCGCTTGTTGGTTGGTCATGGTAATTGTTGTACCAACAGGAACTTCAATCCAATCCGCTGTTTGAGTCCCCGATAAGTTTTGTGAGCCAGATACAGTCAAAACATTGGGAAACATTGAATTTGCACCTCCAGTGAACGGAATTGCAGCCACAGGTGCAGCATTATTTCCGTAGTACCAGTATAGCGTAATTGAACCATTTGCAGGAATCGATGGCATCTTTACCCATATATTCGTTGAAGTGGTATTGATTCCATTTTCGATGTAATAATCCAGGTAATTCCCGCAAGATTCATAGACAAAACGAATGTCATTACCAGAAGGCAGCATTTTTCCTTGAGAAATTGGGGTTTGGGTGTTTAAAACCAATAGAGTTTGAAGATTTGCAGCCGTTGCTAAAGGGGTATTGTTAGTGATTGTAATCGGTTGAACATAATCCCATCCAACGTAGGGACAACAAATATCGGCTTGTTGAGGAGTACAATCTTGTGCAGTGATTGAAATAGTGGATGTTGCAGTACAACCATACAAATCGGTTGAAACAACGGTGTAGGTGGTTGATGAATTCGGGTTTACGGTTACCGTAGCTCCTGTTCCTACGTTTTGATTGTTGGAAGACCAAGTGTAAGTGTAAGATGGTGAGCCAAATAATGTTGAACCTGAAAGTTGCACAGGGTCCCCTTCACAAACTGATAAGGCGCTTGCTGTTGGGCTAACAACTGGACATAAGTTAACTTTAACTAATGATGCGTATTGAGCGGGAGTAATACACGGAAAACCAGGATTTGCATACACGTCATTCCAGCGACCGTTATCCATTTGCATTATGGCAACATCTTCTCCTGATGATGAACAAACATCAGTTGTGTTGTTTGGTTCTCCAGCATTCCAATTAGTAAAGGAGCATACAGAGCCATCAACCCAAGCCCATGTTCCTTCAACCGCGGCATCTGTATAGCCAATCCATAAACCACCTGTGACATTGGCAGCAACTGCGGCTTGCCAAACGGCATCATTTTCGGCTTGGTCACAAATAGTTAAAAGATTTGCTCCAACCGCTGCCGCTTGTGAACTTGCTGTATTCCAATTACTTGTTGTGTTTGGGTTGTAATAATACTTCGCACATGGATAACCTTGAACATTCAAAGGAACAAAACCAGCTTGCAACATTGCCGCATCTAATTGTGGAATATTACATGTTGGAGATTGAGAGAAACTCAAAAAAGAAATCAGCTGAAAGAAAAGTAAAACACTTAATTTATTCATAACGTTTTGGAATCAGGAAATGAGGACGAAAGAATTTAATTATTCGTTGTACCCTCTTTACTATTCATTTTCGAAAAGATTGCAACAGCTATAAATCCGGTTGCGAACATGATTAAAGAGTAAACAGCACCAGGAATCGCCATTTCCTCATTGTTTAAAAGTGTTTTAGTCGATGCTATTAGGATTGCTAAAGTTCCGTTTTGAATTCCAGCTTCAATTGAAATAGTACTTGACATGCGATTGGATAAACCTGAGATTTTGCCGATTAAAAATCCAATTACCAAACTTCCGACATTTAAGAGTAAAGTTGCCAAACCAATATTTTTGAACGCATCACCGATAATTGCTTTTTCTTTCAAAATAACTCCAACAATTACAATTATGATGAAAACTGTTGATGCAATTCTTACGGGTTTTTCCAATTTGGCAGAAATATCTGCTCTTTTGGCGTGGATGAACATTCCTATGGCAACAGGAATTACCGTAATCAGAAGTATTTGACCGATGGTTTTTAAAATTGGTAAAGTCACCATCGTATCTTGTGACATATATTTATTTAATGCAAAATTGACAATAAAAGGTATCGTGAAGACGGTTATTAAACTTGAAAAAGCGGTTAAAGCAATTGAAAGTGCGGTGTCACATTTTCCTAGATAAGAAAGTAAGTTGGATGTTGCACCACCCGGACAAGCTGCAATAAGCATTATTCCTACTGCATATTCAGGTTTATTTGGCATTAAAACGGATAAAATTCCAAGTGCTAAAAACGGAAGAACAACAAGTTGAGCGAAAAGACCCAACAAAACTGATTTTGGTTTTTTGAGAATGAGTTTAAAGTCATCCATTTTTAGGGATAAACCCATTCCAATCATGATAATTGCAAGAGAAACTGGAAGTAATACTTCCGTCAACATTGATCCTTTCATAGTTTTATGTTTTTGGTTTTTAGTTAGTTACAGAAGTCAAATTTTATTATTTACACTTCTGCGGGTTGTTTAGGTGTACTAAAATAACCAAATCTCAAAACTGACAATCCAAAAAACAAATAAAAGTTAAAATTGATAATTAACAACTCTTCAAATAATACGCTCAATTCCGCTTGTTTTCAACATTCCCAACAGACATGTATATAAAACTGTCAACGCGACGGCCTTCGACATCGCTCCCTTCGGCTTCGCTCAGGGCATCGCAGGCTTCATGCGTGACGCTCCACTCCGTTTCGGTCAGTCCACCCCGGCGGGGACTACACTTTCCACTCTCCACTCTCCACTCTTCATTATTCACTTTTCTCCCGATAGTTTTCGGGGACTACACTTTCCACTCTCCACTCTCCACTTTTCACTCTCCATTATTCACTTTTCTCCCGATAGTTATCGGGGACTACACTTTCCACTCTCCACTCTCCACTTTTCACTCTCCACTTTTCACTATTCACTTTTAACTCTCCACTCAATGTGTCACAATATTTTGCAGTCCTCAGCAATTCATTTTCTCCGCCTCGGACGGGTCACATTAAGAAATTAGCACATTAGCACATTGAATAATTAGCACATTAAACCATTAGCACATTAGCACATTGAATAATTAGCACATTAATCCATTAGCACATTAACCAATTTTCCCTATTTTTACTCATTAACAAACTTTTAACATCATCGTCATACTAACTAAAAAAACACCAGTGAAACAAATTACTGCATTTTAGAGTTTTATATATCAATCTTATTTTGAAATGAAAAACCTATTTTGCTGCTGTTTTCCTTGCTTTTAAAAATTGATGAAATCCTCTCCCTCAAATACCATTTGCAAACCAAGCACCTGCTTAAACTCAGGAGTGAAACTTTTTTGCTTACTGGCTTTTTTGTTGGGAGGAAATTGGGGGTGGGGGCAGACGTATGCTGATTTTGATATAACTAATGGAGCCAGTGGAAGTACGGCCGGAACAGACAATTCAACTATAAAACAATATACATGGAATGTTCCTGCAGGTGTATCAAGCATAAGGGTAGAAGTGTGGGGTAGCGGTGGAGGGGGATCCAGAAGTAGTAGCGATGGAGATAATGGGGGTGGAGGTAGTGGAGGTGTTTATGCAAGAAAATATTCTTATTCTGTTTCTGCAGGAACAACATTATATATTCAAGTTGGTAAAGGGGGGGCTGGAGGAACATCTTCCAGTATCAATGGTGGTAGCGGCAATCCTTCTTGGGTTCGAATAACATCTCAAGGTGGAGCTGTAATTGCTTCTGCTAATGGTGGTAATGGAGCTGTTCAAAATTCAACTTCTGCAACTGGTGGAGCTCAAGCAACTACTTATTCAATAAGTGCTACTGCTCCAACAACAAATGATGATTATTGGTACGGAGGAGCTGGAGGTGGGGGCAATGGTTCTAATGGAAGAGGCGGCGGCGGCGGCGGCGGAGCAGGAAGTGGCGGCCAAGGGTCCTCAGGTACGGCAAATACTTCTAATCCTGCTCCTGGAGGTAATGGGGGCGCAGGACTAACAACATTATTTACTGGGTTGTCTGGAGGCACTGGAGGAACTTGTAACGGTTCTTCTAATGCCGGAGGCCCTGGAGCGCTTAGAGGAGGTGGAGGTGCAGGTGGTGGATCCTTCTCTGGAGCTAGAGATGGAGGTGCTGGTGGAGGCGGTTTTGTTAGAATAACTTATACAGTCACTCCAGCTCCAACAATTTCTTCATTCACCCCATCAACAGTATGTGCTTCTAGCGGAGCTACGGTTACCATAACAGGAACTAATTTTACAGGAGCAACAGCTGTTAGTTTTGGAGGAACTGCGGCAACCTCATTTACTGTAAATTCCGCTACTCAGATTACAGCTACAGTAGGAGCTGGCACTACGGGAACCATCTCTGTTACAACGCCAGGTGGTACAGTAACAAGTTCGGGAACTTTAACCGTAAACGCCTTAGCTTCCTCTGGTACCTTTCAATACGCCAACGGAAGTACTCAAACGATTTGTGCAGGCAGTACCATATCTTGTACAAACTCTATTTCCCCAACTGCTGGTTCTGGCGCTCTATCTGTTGTTTGGTATTGCGGAGAATTAAATGGAGGGGGTACAGTCGGTGGAAATTATGGTACCCAATATGGAAATTGGAGAGAATCCACATTATCGAATGTCAGTGGAACTACTTCAAGTGTAAACCTGAATGCAGCCGCAGGTGGAGGAGCAGGAATGTCTTTATCATTAACCAACTACAATCCACAATTAGATTTTCCAGGTAAAACCAATTTTGTTATCATCCGAAGAGCATATAATAGTAATTGTGGCGTATGTGGTGGTGGATGTCAAGATCAATATTTTTATTTGAATTTAACTACAGTAACAGCCGCACCAACTATTATCACTCCGCTTTGTTCGGGAGCGACTACTATCACAGGAACAAGTGCCAATAATGCCTCTGTTATTGTTACTGTAAATGGAGTTGCTCAAGCGGCGGTTAGCGCAGATGCTTCAGGGAATTGGTCAACGTCTGTTCCAGCTCTAACCGCAGGTCATATTGTTACGGCAACCGCACAAGTTACCGGGCAGTGTGTTAGTAATGCATCCAGTCAAGTAACTGTTTCTGCAACTCCAACTACAGCTACCGTAACCTCTTCAACACTCTCCGTTTGTGGCTCCTTGACCTCAGGTTCTTTGGGAGGAAACACTCCTGTAACTGGTACTGGTGCTTGGTCAATTGTTTCGGGTGGAACTGGTTCTTTCAGTGCCATCAATTCAGGAAGTTCGACATTCACTGCAAACGCTTATGGAACTTATGTTTTGCGTTGGACAATTTCCAACTCACCGTGTACCGCAAGTACAGCGGATGTGACAGTTACATTTTCAACACAAACCATCCTTTGGGCAAACACCCAATCGCCCGATTTAGGTGTAAGTTGTTCAAACGACAATTTTAATGTTTACGGACAAGTGTATATTCCAGGAGTAACGGAAGGGGCAGGGCAAGGAGCTAATGTCACTGCGCAATTGGGTTACCACACTTCAAATACAGACCCAAGCACTTGGCCAAGTGGAAATTGGGTAAATGCTACACATAATCCAGCGGTTACAGGCAACAATGATGAATACATGGGAACGCTGACAGGGCTTGCTGGGAACACCTATTATTATGCTTTTCGTTATTCTTATAATGGTTGTGCTTATGTTTATGGGGGTTACAGTGCGCCGAATGCTTCTTCGAATATTTGGACAGTTAATACAAACTCTGGAAGTGCATTTGTTGGTAACTCAACCACGAATGGAGGAGGTAGCTCGGGTGGTATTAATTCATCCAACGGAGTGGCATTTGGATTGTATAATAATTCAGGAACCACAACTGAAGCCATCAGAAATTTCCCTTCCCTTTTAGTTGGTCAAACGGTTCGTTTGACATGGATAATGGTTGGATAAACAATGGTAATTCTGTCGGCGTAGGTCTTCAAAATGCGACTGGTCAAAATGTTTGGGAGATTTATTTTTTAGGAAACACATCAAGTTATGTAATCAATGCAGGTAGTGTTTCTACTGCTGTTAACATACCATTTACTGCCAATGGCCTTCGTATTAATTTTACCTTAACATCTGCCACTACCTATTCTGCCACCATTCAAATTTTAAATGGCGGCGCAACTTATGGGCCATTCACGGGAACGCTTCTAAGTCCTGGAGGCGGGCAAAACATAACTCGATTCAGAGCATTTAATTTCAATGCTGGAGGGGATGGGAATTATAATTTTTATTTCAACAATATTGTTACCCCAAGTTTTTTCGATAACGCATCAACGTATTCTTCTTTATCAAATGGTTTACAATCAACTACTTCTGTCGGTGGAATTTGGAATAGCCCGACCATAGGAAACGGCACCTTAACCGTTACCGCTTCTCCTACAGCATCCAATGCCGGCTCAACACAAACCATCTGTGAAGGAACAACAGCCCTCCTTGCTGCAAATACTCCTTCACCGCCAACTGCAATAGGCGCTTGGAGTATTTTTAGTGGCGGAACAGGTTCGTTTAGTAATTCAATCTCGCCGAGTTCTACATTTACCCCAACAGCCGCAGGAACATACGTGCTCAGCTGGACGATTTCCAATGGTTCGTGTACATCTAGTTCCAATGTGACCATCAATGTAACTAGTGGGATATTGAATTTTGTGAACACGCAATTCCCCGGAACTGCTGCAATTTGTGTGGGTCAATCAGCCAATGTGTATGGACAAGTTTATGAACCAGGTGTTACGCCCAACGCTGGACAAGGTGCAAACATAGAAGTGCAATTGGGCTATAATACAAGTAACAACAACCCTAACTCTTGGAACCCATTAAATTGGAGCAATGCAACGTATAATGCAGCCGTCACAGGAAACAACGATGAATACATCGGAACGTTTGGAAGTACATTATCAGCTGGAACTTATTACTATGCCTTTCGCTACAGTTTAAATGGTTGTGCGTGGCAATACGGCGGTTACAGTATTGGAGGAGGAGGGACTTGGGATGGAACGAATAACATAAATGGAGTTCTAACTATCTATGGAAATACTACTACAACAATGACTCCAAGCAGTATTTGTGCTGGCGTTTCTAACGTTGAAGTAACTGGCAGTAACGCAGGAACGTATGAACTTTTCGTAAATGGTGTTTCTCAAGGTGTTCCTTCTGCCACAAATAGTTGGACAATCCCTGGTCCTTTAGTAGCTGACAATCAGGTTTGTGTAAGAGGCTATGCAGCAACAAATTTAATTACGATGGATGGAGCGTTCAATGAACCCTTCTGGAGTCCAGCATTGGTGAATTCAGCAGGAGGTGCAGCGAGCGGAACAGGGAACAGAATCAACGCACTTTATGTTAAAAATGCACACGGATTCCTCAATATTGGAATTGCAGGTAGGCTCGTTTTTGGGGAGGACAGAAAAATATTACTTTTTGTGGATAGCAAAACAGGAGGGCACAATGCTTTAAGCACATGGACAAATCGAACAAATGTTTCTCAAAATAATGGGTTAAAGAATTTGAATGGCGGAATGCAATTTGATCCAGGTTTTACTGCTGACTACGCCATTTCGATTGGAACGAATAGTTCAGGAGAGAGTTTCTTGGATTTCTATGATATGATTACCAACACCAATAACTATCTTGGAAGCACAATCACTCAACCCACTCGAATTGCTTATCAAGCAAACACAGACGCAACAGATTATAACAAAGGATATGAAATTCGAATTCCAATTAACTTATTTGGAACCATTGCTTCTCCCATAAAGTTCTTTGCAATGCTAACCAATAATCCTACGGATAATTCAGCCACCACCTTGTCGAATCAATTTTTAAGTCCTGCATTAAGTGGTCAAGGAGATTTTGGAAACGGGGCAGTTAATTTTGGAAATGAGCCTCCAAATCCTGTTTCGTATGTATTAGAATCAGACTGTTACCACGATGTTTGCCGAACGGTTGTTGCACCGACGACACCAACGTTCTCTTCAGTGGGACCCTATTGTTCTGGAGTTACAATACCAGCTTTGCCTACAAGTTCAACAAATACTCCTCCAATCACCGGAACATGGTCACCTGCCATTAGCAACACTGCTACAAATACCTATACGTTTACCCCAGCCGCTGGGCAATGTGCCAACGGAACAACCATGAATGTCACCGTCAACCAACCCCCATCAATCATCAGCATCAGTCCACCGTAGGTAGATTAAGAAACAGAGAACCTTTTACAAAATGGGACGTTTTGGTAAGGTGGTACGGATGTTTGGTGTAACTTTACACGCTTAAATCAAATAAAAAGCAAATTATAGATAGAAAAATTTGAAACAAAGTTTTAGACATAATTCCTTTATTATTGCTCTCCGAAAGTTTTTCAATTCAAGCGTTGAAAGCAATTGGGTTGGAATGGCTTTTGTTTTGGCTTTTGTTGTATATAATAATGTTTATTTGGCTCAATGTGGGCCTTATCAAGTTTATGAGAGTTTTGGTAATAATTCAATACCTACTCAAGGTGGAACTTGGACAGCAACTTCATTAACTTACGGTACAACCAATTTTAGAAGTGGTTTGAGCAATATATCGTTCAATGCGTCAGGAGATATAATAAGATCACCTTTAATTTCTAATCCAGGAATTTTTTCATTTTGGTATCGTAGAAGTGGAACTTCGGCAACTCACGTTTTTATTGTAGAAACTTCAACAGACAATTCTGTGTGGTCGCAAGTAGGTTCATATTCTGGAACTATGTCTACTTCTTATGTTCAATTCAATATAGATTTAGGTGCACTTTCATTAAACAATATTTATGTAAGGGTTAGAGACAATAGAACCTCTGGTAGTACATTGTGGTATATAGACGATATGTCGTGGACTTCAACAGTCTCAACAGACAATACCGTGCTTATTCAAGGAAGTTCATGTTCTCCTTCAATTATTTGTGGAGTTAACTACAAAGTATATGATATTGGTGGAATCAATGATCAGTATAATAATAGTATGGTAAGTGCCCCTATGGTAATTACCCCAGCTTCGGCAGGAGGAGTTGTTTCTGCATCATTTTCATCCTTAGCAACTGAAGCAAGTTGGGATAAAGTTTTTCTTTACAATGGTAATTCAACTTCAGCTACACAATTCAGCGGCAGTAGCTTTTCGGGTACAACTACACCATCGGGAACTTTTACATCGACCCACTCATCTGGAGCAATTACTTTAGATTTCACCTCAGATAATTCAACTGTTGATAATGGTTTTTTCTTAAATGTATCATGTACAGTTCCTACCCCATGTACAGCCCCCCCAACCCCAGGCAATACCCTTGCATCCGTAACTTCTTTATCAGCAGGTGCAACCACTAATTTATCCTTGCAAAATGCGACAAGTGGTTCGGGAGTTACTTATCAATGGTATTCATCTACCACTTCAGCTTCTGGTCCTTGGACGTCGATTGGTAGTGCAACAAGTGCAACTTACACGGCCACACCTGCAGCAACAAGTACATGGTATTATTGTGAGGTAACTTGTTCAGGGGCAACTGGAAGCTCTACTCCTGTTTTGGTAACAGCCAATTATTGTACACCAACTGGCTCAACTTCTTATTATTTAACCAATGTAACCACAACAAACGGTATTA
>Ga0169931_10009400_pt1 | contig 14098 bp, 13 predicted proteins | sample Kivu_15m_20L_FD_129675 | JGI IMG/M metagenome (GOLD analysis project Ga0169931, IMG submission 129675) | Freshwater microbial communities from Lake Kivu, Western Province, Rwanda to study Microbial Dark Matter (Phase II) - Kivu_15m_20L... | ecosystem: Environmental > Aquatic > Freshwater > Lake...
CCACATCGAGGTTGATGTCGAAGTAACTGTGGGTAATGCGGTTGTGCATGCCGCGCATATTGCGCCACGGCACTTGACCGTGTGCCTGTGCGAACTCGGCATAGCCATCCATCACCTTTGTGACGGCCTCGCCGATGATGATGAGGCTCATGATGACGGTTTGTTGGGTGCGGCTTGTTTTCAAGGAAGTCGTCCTTGCCCAAGCCTTCCACAAAGCCGCAGGCATCAGTCGCTGCCTGCTGTATGTGATCCAGGTATCGGGTAGGCGATTCTCGTTCATACCGGCTGGGCCTGCGCGAGTACCTTGGTCCGAAACTTCGGCGGCAAATCAGTCGGAGTCAGCAAATCGACGTGGATGCCGAGCAGTGATTCCAATTCGTCTTGCAGGCCACCAAGATCGAACAGCGTCGCGCCTGGCAACGCATCGACCAGTAGATCGAGGTCCCTGCCGTCGCGGTCGGTGCCCTGCAGCACCGAACCAAAAACGCGCGGGTTCGGCGTGCGAAAACGGTTCACCGTTTTGCGTACTGCACTTCGCTTTATGTCGAGCACAACGGATGATTGCATTTAAATAATAAGGTATCTAGAATAAAATTTCAAAAGCTATTTTCGAGAATAGCAACGCCTTGATTTCGCATGCCGCACTGGATAGCCCGGCAGGCCTATTGCAAATCACATTTTGCATATAAATTAGAATTTTTTAAAAATTTTCTTTATTAAGCGGTGACAAAATGATTACAGGAATCGTAGATAGGGAGGGGTTGGACACGGCACGAGATCCGTCGGTCGCTACGTTGTGTGGTTGCCTGATCAATATTGAAGAAGACTTCGACACCGGGCTTGCTGCAGCTCGCACGCATATACATTTCTGTGATGAAACGTTTGGCAAGGCGTATTTGGGATGGGAGTCGAGGCTTCTAGAGTGCGGAAGCCCCGATATTGAGGGTTTGATAGACAAATTACGCTCTTTGGCTCAAGACGTAGGAGTTGTCACTCCCATAGTTGTAATGAGTGCTGATGAGCGTTGCTTCGTTCTTGCTCAGTACGCTCCCCAAGCCCTGTTGAGTGGTTGCGTGCTACAAAACCTCGCCAATGCCTCCAACTGTCACGAGCCCATTTCTTCGTTCGCTCATTCCATTCATAGCTGGCACGTCGGCGGGGGCACCTACACAAGCAACCATGCAGTGCTGTATCGCCACCTCCTGGAGGGTATGGGCGTAATCTTGCCTAGCATAGGTTCCAGCCGCTTTTCCGATAGTGCGCAGTTGCTGCCCATATCGTGGTCGCTAACAGCCTATCGGTTAAGCCTTTCCATGTTTCCGTGTGCGTACCAAGCCGAAATTCTTGGTGCCGCATTATTTGAACTAATGATTGGCATCCCCGCGATTGTACGTAAGTTAGTAGCCGACGATACGTCTGGGTCGAAATACTGCATAGCACTGAATGCACCAAGTCGCGATCAGGCTCTGAATGCGGCCAAAGCTGCCATCGCCGAAGCGATTCGGTCTGAGGACGCAGAGCGTGACACGGCCCTGCGTGTATTTAAGGGATTCATAATTTCTCTTGAACTGCTTAATGCCTGGAGTAGCGAAGTTTCCCGTCTCATCCACGATGGTTATTTGATGCCCGTGCAAGCAATGATCAGGCTTGTGCGGAAAAAAGCCAAATATGCAGTCGGTTACCACGGTAGATTCAAGCTTGGGAAGCACTCATTCGATGAATTGATCGTTCAAGACCCAGAGCGATTCGTACAGCAACTCGGTCGGTCGCGATGGGTATCTCCAGGTCAACCGGAAGTCAGCTTGTTGCTAACCCAGTTGATCGCGGTTGGTGGCCCGATGTTCCGCGTGTTCTCGGATAGCGAAATTGATGTGATTCGTTGTTGGATTAGTTCATTGGCAAAGACTAATGATCGTCAGACTGCTCCGCACACCACGCTGGCCGCAGATATAACAGCAGAGCAACAAGTGCGCATACCACAGTCGCAATGCACAGTTCTAACCCATACCCAACGACGATACAGAAGTATCGACGCACGGGATATGTATCATCGATTACTAAATATTGATCGCTACCCTGAGGTTCGGTCCGAAGCCTTGGACTATGCAAATACTTGGTTGGCACGAAGTGCTAGCGGTTTGGTACGGGGAGGCAACGAGTTGCCCTTCGAAAATTATGCACATGAAGAATTGCGTGCGTGGTTCGAAGCAAAGGCGCTGGCGCAAGCTCAGTCGTATTGCTCCAATACTGACAATATTGAAAAGACACGCAAAGAGGTGATTGACGAAGCGTTGCAGTTATGTCCGATGATCCTGATCGATGGCGCTTGGCTACAACGCTGGGGCAATGTTGGCTTGGTGGATAGCAAGATCGGCGCCTTGTTTTACAAAATATTTTCTGACGAGATCGGTAATGGCGACGCTAGCCTCAATCACCCAAACATCTACCGAGACTTGATGCGGCAGATGGATATTGATCTGCCGGATTTCCGTACGCGTGAGTTCGCATACTTCGAGCACTTCACCAACGCTGCGTTTTCAGTTCCAGTCTTCTGGCTAAGTGTGTCTCAGTTTCCGCGTCGCTTTCTGCCCGAAACCCTTGGACTGAATCTCGCTATGGAGCTATCAGGTGTGGGTAGTGCCTATCGCACTGCTCGGGACGAGCTGCGGCACTATGGCTTTAGCACTTTGTTTGTCGATCTCCATAACACCATTGACAATGTTTCTTCAGGGCACTCTGCCATGGCAGTCGAAGCGATTGAGATCTACATGGACGAGTTTCTAGACGCATGCTCACCCAGTCTCGTCGCCACGCAGTGGCGCAGAGTTTGGACAGGTTTCTGTGCACTTTCGATCCCGAAACGCCGTTGGAGGGACTTGCTCGTCAGTCCTCGCTACGCTGCATGACTACCGAACTATGAACCTCAAACCCACTTAACGATCAAGGATGACCCCTTTGAATTCTTACATAGTCGGAATTTCCTACGGTTACCACGATAGCGCAGCTGTCTTACTCAAGGCTGGAAAACCCATTGCTGCCGCGCAGGAAGAACGCTTCACTCGCATCAAACAGGACAGCTCTTTTCCGCTGTCAGCCATCAGATTTTGCCTGACACATGCTGGCATTCGTATGGAAGACGTCGAATTTATCGCGTACTACGAGCAGCCCTACAAAAAACTGCATCGCATTCTGTATACTGCCCTGCGAGGTGGTTTGCGCGGTCTTCGTCTAATCTCCCGTGAACTACCAAGCTGGCTCTGGAATGCGGTCACGGTGCGACGCACGATTGCCAACCACCTACGCCAGAACTTCGGTCACAGCCCGCGCATTGAATTCAGCGAACACCACCGCTCGCACGCGGCCTCGGCCTTCTTTGCAAGCCCGCATCGCAACGCCGCAGTGCTATGCATCGACGGCGTAGGCGAATGGGCTACCACCACTGCTTGGCAGGGCGAAGGGAACACCCTCAAACCCCTTTGGGAAATCCGCTTTCCGCACTCGCTCGGTTTGTTGTATTCCGCCGTGACGTACTACTGCGGGTTCAAGGTTGACTCTGGCGAATACAAAGTCATGGGATTGGCGCCATACGGAAAACCTGTCTATTACGAGACCATGCTCAAACACCTGATCATGCTGCAGGCCGATGGGCGCTTCCGCCTGAATATGGACTACTTCGATTACGAGCTGGGTCAATGCATGATCAACTCACGTTTTGAAGAGCTGTTCGATGGCCCACGCCGGATGCCTGAAAGCCCACTGACTCAGCGGGAGTTCGACATGGCCTCATCCGTACAACGCGTGATTGAAGACGTGGTTTTGCGATTGGCCACTACATTGCAACGGCAAACCAATGAGAAGAATCTCTGTCTGGCTGGCGGTGTGGCACTGAACTGCGTGGCCAATGGTCGACTGCTTCAAAGCGGTTTGTTCAATCACATCTGGATTCAACCAGCAGCTGGTGATGCTGGGGGAGCGCTAGGAGCTGCACTGCATGTGTACCACGAATTGAAGCAGCAACCCAGACAAGCTGGGCAACGCGACAACATGCAAGCCGCTTTACTGGGGCCAGCGTATAGCAATGCAGAAATTGAAATTTCTCTCAAAGGCGCTAATGCGGCTTACCGCCAACTGGACGACGATGCCCTGCTCACCGAAGTGGCACAAATGCTAGCCCAAGGGCAAGTAGTTGGCTGGCATCAGGGGCGGATGGAATTTGGCCCACGCGCCTTGGGCTCACGCTCCATTCTTGGTGATGCACGCAACAGCAATTTGCAAAGTTTGATGAATCTGAAAATTAAAAATCGGGAATCGTTCCGTCCGTTTGCACCAGTGGTGTTAGCAGAACATGCATCGGAATGGTTCGACCTGCAACAAGACAGCCCCTACATGCTGTTCGTGGTGCCCGTGCATATGCAGCGCCGCAAGCCAGTCAGTGCAGCACAATCAGCGCTACAGGGGCTTGAACTACTTAAGGTGGATCGATCACAGATCCCCGCTGTGACACACGTGGATTATTCGGCCCGTATTCAGACCGTACCGCGAGATCACCACAATACTCCGCTACGTCGCCTGTTGGAACACTTCCACGCGATCACCGGATGCCCGGTACTAGTCAATACCTCCTTCAACGTGCGAGGCGAACCCATTGTAGAAAGCCCCACACAAGCATACACCTGCTTCATGAGAACTCAAATGGATCACCTCGTAATAGGCAATTATGTAATGTAAAAAAAAGAACAACCCCAACGGGCTGAGAAAAACGACTGGCGAACAGAGTTCGCTCTGGACTAACCCATTCTTTGGATATCCGCTATGCATGAACAACAATTTAAACTTGAACAAGCCCTTGCCACAATCTATCGGATAATGCCACAGATGAAGGTATACGACAAGTTCATCTCCGACCTGCGTTGGCTTCCTTACACCATGTTTTTCCATCCGGCCAACTTCTGTTCACCAGTAGTCAACACCGATGCCCTTGGCTTTCGCATGAGCCAACACGAAGGGCGCAACGTAAGCACCGCCGAACTGCCAGCCGATCAGCCGGTAAATCTGCTGGTTGGCGGCTCCAACGTATTGGGGACTGGTGCCCTGACGGACGCAGGTACCACTTCGGCCTACCTTTCGGAACTGACTGGTGAACCCTGGCTGAACTTCGGTGCCCGCGGCTACAACTCCCTGCAGGAGGCCATGCTATTTATGATGCACCGTCATCGCTTCCGCAACATCAAAAAGGTGGTGGTGCTCAGCGGCATGAACACGCTCACGCTAGAAGGTCTGCCGGACGAACTGGCCACCGATCACGGTCGCTACTACTATTCGTATGAGTATGCCCACTACATGGGACTGTACACTGCCGACCTGCGCAAAGCCACCGAAGAAAAATCGGGTTGGTTGGGTGGTTTGAAAAATTGGCTGAGCGCGAGTGGTGGCCATGCCAGTGCAGCCTCCGTGATCCTGGATGATCGAGACTCAAGCACCGAAGAACGAGTATTACGCGCCGCTCGCGAAATTGTGGACGCCCTTGAGTTATGGAAAAGATTGCTGACAACCACTGACGCCAAACTGACCTTCTTTTTGCAACCTTTGAGCCAATGGACTCGCGATTCCCTGAGTCCCAACGAGAAAAAGATTTTCCATGCTATTGACAGTTTCCCCAATAACTTCTGGCGTCTGTTCGGAAAAATTCTGGCCAAAGAAGTGCATGATCCTTTTGTGAGATCCATCGCTAATGGTTGCGCGCTACTAAACGTTGATTTTGACGATATGAATGCACTTTTGAGTCGCTCCCCCAACTTGCACAACGACCTGTTTGTTGATCGCGTTCACTGCAATAACGACGGTTATTTGGAAATTGCCCGTCAAATTCAAAACCGTTGCTTATAAAGCACTTCACTTAGATAGGAAAAAACCAGATGACTTACGCTACCAAACCGAGTCGCTCCCTTTTCATCCGACTCCTGCAAGCGCTTGGCACACTATTCAAGAAAAAGAAAAATCCTAGCGGCTCTATTTACCCCTTACGCTAACCTCTCGATTGGATGTTAATGAAGAAATATACTGTTTTCAGCCACGGCTATGCGAGCCCCCTGTTGCGCTGTGATCACCATCTGTCTACCGAACTGGACTTCGATCAGGTGAAAAAACACATCAATTCAGTTTGAAGAAGACTATATCCTTTACGTGCCCTCCGAGGATGGTCTGATCTGGGTGTCCCAGCGTACACTCAACACCGCTATTGCCAGCGCCATTGAGCTGTTCAAAAACAAAGCTGCCTTTCGTCAGATTTGCGCTGACTTCACTCCCGACTTCTTTTTCAAAGAAGTAGCAGTGCAGGACGTGCACTTGCTAAAGCTCGATTTTTCACGACTAAACCGCTACATCATCAAACCCAAGCTGGGCTACTACACCACCGCTGTAAGAACCATCACCCCAGACACTGGATCTGTCAATTACAAAACGAGATTCAGGCTGAGCTTGCTATACGAGGCTGGGCTTGCTATACGCAGCCGGTATTACCTGGAAACCAGGCTGTCTAGTCATTCACTGATTTTGGAAGAATTCATCGGAAAACCGATTGAAAACTCCCTCAGTCTGGACGAGACCGAGCTGGCCGTAGATTTGTTCTACGACCGTAATGGCGACCCCGTCATTGTGGATCTATACCATCATTCTCCCCACTTATAGCGCATATTTCCGCACGTTGTACGACACCAGTCAGTCTATTTATGCCCATTTCTCTGGCATGGTGATCGACTTTTTTCAGTCGCTTCAGAAACGTGGCATAAACCTGAAAAATTTCCCAGTACACGCAGAATTCAAAGTCATCGGAACACGCTTGATCCCCATCGAAATCAATCTCTATCGATTTGGTGGTTATGGTCTTGCCGATATGCTACACCACGCCTGCGGCATCAATCCGTATGAAACCTATTTTGAGAGTCCCGACACCCGGATTGGTCCTCACTATGGCCAGGAAAACCCGAGTTGTGCGGTTGCGTAGTTTGGTGCAACGGACAAGGCATCGACCTTCAAACCCATGAACCCCAACGTGCCGAATTTAAAGCCATGTTTGGCAGCTCACTTTTGCATTATCATCCGCTGGATAACATGAACTGCCCACTGTTTGCCATGGCTTATTTTAAAACCAGCGATCCAGATTTTCTACACAAAGTGCTCACACCAGATTACCGGAAATTCTTCAATACCATGGAGGTGGGCACACCATGTTGAAAGACTTTTCTCTGTCAGCCGTTATCGCTGGCTGGCTCGCGTTTTGCTGGGCCCTCCGCCATTGTGTATCAAGCGGCAGGGCTGGCCCATTTAAGCAGTGAACAAACCACCTCCTCAATTTGGGCTATTTCCCTGGGCAGCGGGGTGGTATACTTCGTCCAACGGAACCTGCGTGGGGGAAACCATGAACAACACCTCAGTGTTCTACCGCAGTCCCCACTTGCACATGCCAATCGCCGTAAGTGGGCAGGGCGCTTGGATAGCTGACAGTACGGGACGTCGGTACATTGACTCCTGCAGTGGTGTGGCTGTGTGCAATCTGGGTTATCAACATCCAAAGGTTATTGGTGCACTTCAAGAACAAGCCCAAAACCTGGCCTATGCCTATGCGGGGGTGTTCCGCAATGAAGCGGCTGAAGCCCTCGCCGACTTTCTGGTGCAACGCTCACCGGGGTTAAGCCGTGCCTATTTCCTTTCCAGCGGATCGGAAATTATGGAAGTCGCCCTCAAAACCGCGCTGCAATACTTCGTGGAAACCGGACAACCCAGCCGCAACCTCATAATCTCACGCCGACAAAACTACCATGGCAGCACCTTGGGCGTGCTCGCTATTTCAGGCAACCGCCAACGGCGAGACATCTTCGACACCGTGCTCAACAGCGGGGAATTTGTCTCACCCTGCTATGCCTACCGCAACCGTCTGTCGCATGAAAGCGATACCGAATACGTGGCCCGCTTAGCACTGGAATTTGAACAGAAAATTTTGACGCTAGGCGCTGACCGTGTTGCGGCTTTTGTGGCGGAAACAGTGGTGGGGTCTACTTCGGGGGCTGTGCCGCCGCAGGCAGGCTATTTCGAAGCCATTCAAGCGGTGTGCAAACGTCACGGAGTATTTTTGATTCTGGATGAGGTAATGTGCGGACTGGGGCGCACCGGCCATTTTTTTGCGTGTCAGGAAGATGATGTTCGCCCTGACATCGTCACCTTGGGCAAAGGTTTAGCAGCGGGCTACCAGCCTATTTCCGCCATGCTGGTCACCGAAGCCATTCATGAGGCGATAGCGCAGGGTTCCGGTTCACTGCGCAATGGGCAAACCTTTGCTTTCCATGCCACAGCCTGTGCAACGGCGCTGGCCGTTCAACGTATCGTGGAAGAAGAAGGCCTGATTGCTAATGTGCGGCAACAAGGCCCTCGTTTCCAAAAAATGTTGGCTGAAGCCCTTGATGGTTTCTCCTATGTGGGGGACATACGCGGTCGGGGATTGTTCATTGGCATAGAGTGGGTTCAGGAACAAGGCCGCACAACACCGCTTCCACCCGATCCAACGCGTTCTGCACGCATTCGCGCCCATGCCCTTGAACGTGGTCTGCTCTGTTATCCAATGCATGGCACCATCGATGGGGTGCAGGGGGATCATGTGCTGTTTGCGCCGCCATTTGTGAGTACAGATGCTGATTTGGAAACTATGGTCTCCCTCTTCGCTGAAGTAGCACGCCATGCCCTTCTGCATTGATCCAAGTACTTTCTTGATGACCTCCTCCCCAAAAACTGGATACCCCAAAACTGGAAAATTCCGGCGAAACTAACCCGCAGGAGCGAGTTCGCCATGAAGAAGTCGAAGTTCACGGAAGAACAAATTGCATTTGCGTTGCACCAAGCACAACGGCTCGTATTAAATTGCTGAATCGCTGAAGTTGTAATTGGGCGTTGACCTCCTACTCGACGTATTTTTCATTCATGCGGTACTCGGAGTAAACGCTGACGACAGACCTCTACAGGCACCAAATGGTTAGGTGACACCTGCGTTCTTCAGGGCTTCAGTTACTGATACAGAAGTTTCGTGCTCGCAGGGATGGATATGGTGGCTTGAACACCGAACGTCCGTATCATGCGACAAAATTAATAATGTCCTGCTTGCTAGTAATACATTAAAGTTGATGTTGAAAAATTTAAAAACCCACTTCATGATCTATTCGAAAAATTCAGACTAGAGATGTATTACATAAATGGTAACTGACTAGACTGTACAGATACAGTATTAACCTGACACCGGCCCCGAGCCGGTGTTTTTTATGCAGCCTCGGCAAACACCTCTTCAACTGCTGGTTGGACGGTGATTCCAGCTTCAAACATCTAAGCCAGAGTTCTGCCTTGCATCATTCGGCCTTAATGTGGCCGCTCATGGTTGTAGTGGTGCAGGTAGGTTTCCAAATCACCCTGCATCTGTTCAATCGATTCATACCAGGTTGTTCTGCCGGCGATGCGAAAATGCTCGTCAAGCAAGGTGTGATGCAGTCGCTCGATAAAACCGTTGCTCTGGGGGCGCCGCACACGCGTTGTTCGATGATGGATGCTTTCAAGTTGGCCCAGCGACCACATAGAAGAAAAAACGGCCATCTATCCGATCGAAATGAAGTATGGCTTTATTGATAGGTTTTGCTTTTGCTGCCTTTTGCCTCTGCCAGAATCCGATAGACACTGGCTTCGCCCAGACTAAGTTTTTTGGCAATGCTGGAAACGAGACATAATGCTCACCTTTGTATGTTATTGAAGATCAATGGAAAGTTGATTGGTATCTGCTGATTGCGGGTGTTTCCCCTTCGGAGAACGCGCGTGAGGTATTGATCGCCGCCGGCGTTACGTCTCGCACCTTGAGACCCGCAAACGGGTTGGCGAGCACGTACCGTTGTTCGATCAACCAGCGGAACATGGCGCCGAGCACCGACAGACTGTGTGCGGCCGAGCGCGCCGACAGCCCGCTAGCGAACGGTTGCCATTCCGGCGATGAACGCGGGCGCGGCGGTCCCGCCCAGCGCGTGCGCGGTGACGGTCGGCGCAAAAATGCCCGGTAGGCGACAGCATCCTCGGTGGTGAGCGACGATAAGGCGCAGCTGCGCTCGACGATCGACCACAGCAGCAGGCGTTCAGCCTCCTGCGATAAGCGCGTTGTGTTGCAGGAGATTCGTGTAGCGAGAGCCAGGCCTGGATGGCCTCATAGTCATTGTCGGCGCGCAGCACGCAGGCTTTGCGCGGAGCTCGAAAGTTGCCTCGCGAACCGTCCACGTCGTGTGTTACGGCGATACATTCCCAGGACCTCACATCTTGCGGTGCTGCGATTGCCACGAGCGCTCGAGCCCGCTCGGTCAACTGGGGGTGCTCGCCAAAAAAATGCTCGATCCGACGTGCACCGGCCATACCCAACCCCGTGATCGGCACCCACCAACGGCGCCGACGTGGAATCCGCACGGTCAAGCCAGTGTCTTGATTCCTGCTGCCCGAAGTGCGGTAGCGATCCGAAGCGGCAGCCAATGCTCAATCTCGTCGCCGATCTGTGGCTGCGGCATCATAAGCCTTGGCAAGAGGTCCAGCGCCCTGGCAATGGCCGTGGCGTGCTTGGAATTGCGTGGCCCAGAGGGCTCAAATAACGCGGCTAAGTCTGCGCGATGGCGGTTGCGTTTGAAGTCAGCTACCTGGCGCCGGATACGGCCGAGCAGGCCGCGCGAGGACTCACTGATGCCGCGGCGCTTGCCTAGATAGCGCTGGACCGCGGTTCGCGAGTCAAGGCCTTCGTACCAGGCGCGTAGCGCTGCTAGCGCAGCCGCATCGGGCAAGCCGTCGTCAGTAACCTGACCGACTGTTACACAGGGATTGATTTTCATCATAACAAGTTTAGAGACGTAATCGTACTAATGCGAGAACATTAATTATGTTCGTAGAATTGTTTGTCGATAGTCAGTCACCTCCATAAAAACTAAAGAACCGCCGGTTCTGATGCCAAAACGGGGTGTTCTTGCCCGTACCACTTCGACGATGACCAAGAGCAAGAACGAGCGGTTAGCCGTGCTGTTGCCGGCCGAACAATATGCTCTGTACGGGTTGCCCGATTTCGATGACGCGCAGCGTCTGGACTACCTGGGTCTATCCGAGTCGCAGTTAGCGCTGGCTAGTAGCCGCACGGATCTGCACTACCAAGTATGGTGCATCCTGCAGATCGGCTACTTCAAGGCCAAACAAACTTTCTTCCGCTTCGCGTGGGAGGATGTGCCAGACGATCTCGCTTTCGTGCTCAGCCGTTACTTTCCTGGGCAGACCTTCGAGCCACGCTCGATCTCCAAGCGCGAGCGCTACACGCAGCGTGCCCTGATTGCCTATCTGTTCGGTTATCGCCTCTGGTCCAGCGATTTTCTCGAGCAATTGACCAGGCAGGCACAGCAGATCGTACGCCGCGACGTTACCCCAGGCTTCATCGTTGCCGAACTCATCTCCTTTCTCAACGAGCATAAGGTCGAGCGGCCCGGTTACACTACCTTGCAGACGGTGATCAGTCAGGTGCTCTCGGCCGAGCGTCAACGACTGGCCGAGCTACTGTCCTCATCGCTGGATGAGGCGACCAAGCAGTCGCTGGCTGAACTTCTGGTGCGCGACGAAACCCTCTCGGAACTCGCCGCGTTGAAGCAAGATGCCCGCGATTTCGGTGTACGGCAGATGACACGTGAGCGTGAGAAGCATGCCCGCCTGGAACCGCTGTACGTTGCCGCGAAACAGCTGCTGCCGAGACTGGGAATTTCACAGCAGAACCTACATCACTATGCGGGCCTTGCAAACTTCTACACCGTGTACGACCTGGGACGCATGAAGGCCGAGCAGGGCAACCTGTACCTGCTGTGCTACGCGTGGCAGCGTTACCGACAGCTGACCGACAACCTCGTTGATGCGCTCGAGTATCACATGAAGCGGCTCGATGACGATACCAAGGTGATGGCCAAAGAGGCGTATATCGAACAGCAGCTTAAGCGCCGACAGGAGTCGCCGCGCGTCGGGCAAGTGCTGCTGCTGTACGTCGATGACACGCTGAACGACGCCACGCCCTTTGGCGCTGTGCGGCAAAGGACGTTCAAAATTATGCCGCGCGATCAACTGCAGGACGCCAGTCAACGCCTGAGCACCAACCCCAGCAAGCTTGCGTTGCGATGGGAGGCTGTAGACAAGCTGGCCACACGCATGAAACCCCACCTGCGGCCGCTGTACGAGGCGCTGGAGCCATCGAGCACGGAGCCGAAAAACGCCTGGCTCGGTGCGCTGCAATGGATGAAGGGCAAGTTCGATAAACGGCAGCGCCTGTCGCAGTTTCCGGCTGGTGAATGTCCGGAACACACAGTGCCACAACGCCTTGCACCGTACTTGTTGACGCACGACGGTAAAGGTAAGACCACAGGCATCAACGCCGACCGCTATGAGTTCTGGATCTACCGGCACGTGCGCAAGCACCTGAAGTCCGGTGAGCTGCACATGGACGACAGCCACCAGCACCGGCACCTAAGTGCCGAGCTCGTTGCCCGTGACAGACAAGAGCAGGCCGTGCAGCAGTTGGATATCCCGTGGGTACGCCGGCCGCTCGAAGAACAACTCTCGGCCCTAAGCACCGAACTGCACGCGCAGTGGTTGGCGTTCGACCGCGAGTTGCGTGCGGGCAAACTGGCTCACTTGGATTACGATGCCGACACGGGCAAGCTGACCTGGCGCCAACCAAAGGCCAAGGACGACGATGAGCAGCAGAACACCTTGTACGAGCAGCTGTCGTTCTGCGACGTCACCGATGTCTTGCGCTTTGTCAACCAGCGAACCAGTTTCCTGTCGGCCTTCTCGCCGCTGCAGCCACGCTACGCCAAACGAGTCGCCGACGAGAACAGCCTAATGGCGGTCATCGTCGCACAAGCGATGAACCATGGTAATCTGCTGATGTCGCGCACCAGCGACATTCCATACCACGTGCTAGAGACTATCTACTAGCAATACCTGAGGCTGGCGACGCTGCAGGCGGCCAACGACCGCATCAGCAACACCATCGCCGAACTGCCGATCTTTCCACACTACGCGTTTGATCTGGAGACGCTGTACGGCGCCGTAGACGGTCAAAAGTTCAGCGTCGAGCGACCCACCGTCAAGGCTCGGTACTCACGCAAGTACTTCGGCCGTGGCAAGGGCGTCGTCGCCTATACCCTACTGTGTAACCACGTACCGCTGCAGGGCTGGATGATCGGCGCGCACGAGTACGAGGCTCATCACGTCTTCGATGTCTGGTACCGCAATACCTCCGACATCGTACCCGAGGCGATTACCGGCGACATGCACAGCGTCAACAAGGCAAACTTCGCGATCCTATACTGGTTCGGACGGCGCTTCGAGCCGCGGTTCACTGACCTCGATGAGCAATTAGGCGAGATCTACTGCGCCGCCGACCCAGCGCAGTATGAAAATTGCCTGATTCAACCTGCCGGACGTATCGACTTACAGTCCATCCTCGAGGAGAAAGACAACATTGGTCGCATCATCGCCACACTGGGGTTGAAGGAAATGACCCAAGGCATGCTGATCCGCAAACTGTGCACCTACTAACAGACGAACCCGACGCGGTGCGCGATCTTCGAATTCGACCGGCTCGTACGCAGCGTCTACACGCTGCGCTACATGCGCGATCCGCAGCTGCAACGCAACGTGAACCGCTCTCAGAACCGCATCGAGTCATACCACCAGCTGCGCTCGGCAATCGCCCAGATCGGCGGCAGCAAGGAACTAACCGGTCGGACTGACCTGGAGGTCGAGATCAGTAATCAATGCGGACGATTGATTGCCAACGCGATCGTTTTCTACAACTCGGCCATCCTCAGCCGGTTGTTGCAAAAATGCGAGGCCAATGGCCATGAAAAGGCACTGGCACTCGTCCGGTCGGCATCGCCAGTGGCTTGGCGCCATGTGCATCTTGGCGGCCACTACACATTTCTTGGCAGCGGACAGTTCATTGACCTGGATGCCATCATCCAAGGACTGACACTGGAATAAGAAATCTACTGATGCTACGCCTCCA